>Ga0209541_10016102_pt1 | contig 11088 bp, 16 predicted proteins | sample RifCSPlowO2_01_FD_184027 | JGI IMG/M metagenome (GOLD analysis project Ga0209541, IMG submission 184027) | Groundwater microbial communities from Rifle, Colorado - Rifle CSP2_plank lowO2_0.1 (SPAdes) (version 2) | ecosystem: Environmental > Aquatic > Deep subsurface > Groundwater | place... | reverse complement strand
TGTAAAATAAATCAAGAAATTTTCTAATTTAGTTTTATCTTTTATAAAAATAATCTTGATAAATAAATATAAACTAAATAAAAATATTAAAACATCTATTGCATTAAGATATATCATAGTTTCTTTAAAAAATTCTATAATATTTAATGGATTAATTGAGGCTGCTCCCAAATTTTGATTCATCTGCTGATAAATTTGGTAAGTTTCATAGATATTTTTTGGATTAAAGTTAAAAGGTATAATTAATATTATTAAAAAAATAATTAGAGATGGTATTAAAATTTTAAACAATCTTTTTTCATGCTGTGGGATTTCTATTTTATTTAAAATATTTAGATTTAATTTTTTAGATAAAGTTAAAACTTCTAATTTGTGTTTTACTAATAATATGAATATAGCAAATAAGAAGAATATAAGTGCTGTAAATTTAGTTGCTAATGCTAAAGCAAAAAATGCAAATGAAAGTAATGAAAAAATCAATTCTTTCTTGAAATTCTCCTCATAATATGTTTTTAATAGGAAAAAGATGCCTAAAATCAAAAAAACCCACAATACAACATCTGGTTTTATCCATCTACTAAAAGTAAGTAATTGGTTATAAAATGCAAAAAATGAGATTAAAAATAAGGCAGGATAAGACTCAAAAAATGTTAAAGCAAATATTATTATTAAAATAAAAAAAATTAAACCAAATATATACATAGGAAGATGACAATACATATCTACCTTTTCTTTTGATAAATTAGGTAAGAGAGAAGGTCTATCTGGATAGAAAAATGGATGAACTTTAGAAACACCTGAAAAGTCCTCTCCTGAAAGTTTACAGCCAAGGCCAATAAAAATATCTCCTAAAGGGGGATTTCCATAATTTAATCCTGGAAAATAATCATGGGGATAAAACCACATCAAGCCTGCTGGGATATGTGCTTGATCATCAGTCCAATAACCAATTCCTGAAAAATCATTAAATCTTACAAAAATTCCCAATAAAATAACTATTATCAATAAAGCTAAAAATATCTTATCTTGTTTTATTTCATTTAAATTCATTTTATCCCTTTAATTTCCTTATCAAACTCTTTTAAGTGCGGATAGTCACTAAATTCTTTCTTTGTAACCCATTTAAAATCATCTAATTCTGATGAAATAATAACATTTTCTGAAGATGAAATTGCTTCGTAGCATAAACCAAATGTTAATTTACCATCATCTCGATAATATTCATATTCTGAAATCTTTTTAAGAACTTTAATGTTTAAATTTGTTTCTTCTTTTATTTCGCGTTTTAAAGCTGAAAATATATCCTCGCTATAATTAACTTTTCCTCCTGGGAAGACCCATAATCCTGGATGAATTTTTGATGAGTCTTTCCTTTTAACAATTAAAAATTTATCTTTAGAAGGATTTTTAATTAAAGCTGTTACAACGATTATAGATTCCATTTTATTCTTTCCAAGACCTCTTTAACTGGAATTGATTTTGTTAGTTCTTCGCTATAATTATCTGACATAAAATATTTGTCTAATAATGGGGATTTAATCTTTTCTACCAAATTATAAGATTCTATTTGCCAATCTGGTGTGCAAAAGAATAAAGCAATTATTTTTTTGTTTAATGCTATTGCTAAATGCAATGCTAAAGTATCCCCTGTTATAATTAAATCGCATTTATTCAAAACAGAAATAAATTCTTTTATTGTATTATTTGGATTGTTCGTTTCTACATTAATACCCTGAGATTTTAATTCGTAAGCTAAATCTGGTAAAAACTCTATTTCTTCTGGGCCGCCTAGTAAAATTACTCTATATTGTTTTGGAAGTTTTTCAATTAATTCTTTAATACTATCTGGATGCCAGGCTTTTGATTTCCATCTTCCTGCAGAGCCGATGTTAATCCCAATTACTTTTCCTGATTTTAATTTTGGAAGTTGTAAATTTAGTATATAAGGTTGTTTTTCATACTCTAACTCAGTAATTTCAAACAACATTTCTTGGTATGTTCTCTTATCTTCTTTATTTTTATAATCTGAGAAAACATTTTCTAAGTAATTTTTAGCTGATTCATTAAAATAATTTGGATGGGAATCCTTGTCAAAGAAATAACCAAATTTTTCTTCTGCATTAATTAAATTAGCTATCAATGTAGCTGGTGGTGTTATTTCTAAGCTATAAAGAATATCAAATTTTTCTTGTTGTATTTGCAAAATCGAGTCTTGTGAATAAATTAAAATTTTATCTATATATTGATTATCTTCTAATAATTCTTTTGATTCTTGTAAAACAAGCCATGTTATATAACAATTTCTTCCATATTTTTTCTTTATTGCTGGCAAAATTGTAGTTGTTCTTAAAACATCACCCATTGCACCTAATTTTATTATTAAGATTTTTTTATCTATCTTTTCATAGAATTTACATTCAGAGCAATCTTGATAGTTTTCACTCTTTAGAATATCACATGAATAGATTCCATTAAATGATTTACAATCACGATTCCACATTTTAACCCCCAATCTGTTTAAAAAGGTATAATTTTTAAATTTAATTATTATTGAGAAGATAATGAAAATCTATATTGCTGGATTATTGTGGGAAGAAAAGGATAGACAAAAATTAGAAGAGATTGATAAAACTTGTAAAGAATTAGGATTTGATACTTACTTGCCTCATAGGGATATGGGTGTTTTTACTAATGGGAGCAGTAAACCATTTTTTGAGAGAAATAAAATAGAGATAGATAAATGTGAGCTTATGATTGCTTTACTGGATTGGAAGGGTATTGGAAGTGGAACTGCATGGGATATTGGATGTGCTTATGCCAAAGGGAAAAAAATAATTGGGATTGTTGAGGATTTAAAGAGCGTTAATAAAGAATTCAGGACTTGTGTAATGTGTGTAAATTCTGTTAAGTTGATTGAAATGAAGGATTTAAAGAAAGTTTTAAAAGGCTTAAAATTAAAAAATTTGGAGAGGTGGTAGTGCCTCAGACACTTATTCTGAAAAATTAAATATGACTAACAACCAAACACTTGCAGATTTTTTAAAGTTAGATAGCTTGAAGATAAGCAACTATGTTTATGGTTTAGATGATATTGTTATAGATAATTTAATGCCAAAATATGGAGAAAGGCATATTTTTCATGAATTTCCTTCTGATAAACCAGCATATAAAATAGAAAATTTTTTTATGTCTTCTGAAAATACAGTAAATAATTTTTTTGGTGTTTCTTATTTAGAAAAAAGTCTTTTTGGGTTTGGTAGCAGAAAAGAGTTAAATAATGAAGAAATAGAAAACATTAAAAAAGGAATGTCTAATATTAAGGAGAGAATTTCTAAATCAGATGAAAAAGAATTAAATGATTGTGTTGAAATTTTAACTAATATTGCTGAAAGGGATTGCCCTGAATTATTTTATCACTCCATGATTAACTTATATTATGGAATAATGAAAGATAATGAAAGATTTTCTGAAGCAGTAACTTTTTTGCTAACAAGAGTAAGACCTATTTTAAGAAATAATGAGAATGTCATGTCTTTAAAAGAAATAAGTTCTAGGGTTGGAGAGGAAGATTTTTTTGATGCTAGACTTAAACTTCCAAAAAATATTGTAATGGATATAAATCAAAATAAGGATTTAACAACTTCTGATGTTGACGATTTAGAAAAATTATTTATGGAGTCAGATAAAAAGAGAAATGAATTACATAAAAGAATTCTTTTATATGGTGAAAAATATCTTAAAAAGGATTATTTAGATGTTTTTGTTGATATTATGAGCCGGGAGTCTTTTCCTGGAAGGGATTTTCTTCATCTTAGCCCTGTCAAAAAAGGCAAGTCTTTAATTTTTGATGTAGGCTTAATTGATATGCCTTCTCGTGGTATGGGGGAATTTAGCAGATATTATGATGATGGGGATACTGTTCCTAAAGAGAGAGAGTATTCTTTTTTGAGTAGCACGAAATCTCTTGCTGAAAGGGCATACAGAAAATTAAGAAGAGCTAGGGAAGAGGATAAAGAAAGAAAAGAAAGGTATGTGGATGATTATAGTGAAATTAAATATAAAAGTAATGTTAGAGATGGTAGAAGTGAAGCTCAAGATATTAGATTATTAAATAAAATTGAAAGAAGATTTAAGGAATATATTGCATTTAATGGAGATTATGCTTTCAAGACAATGCATGGTCACCATATTTTTGGGAAATTAATTGAGATAGATGTAAATAAAATTAGAGAAATGGAAAAGTATCCTGATGTTAAAATACGAGAAATTAAGGATTATATAGCTTCTTTGTTGCCTAAACCAAAACGATTAATCTAAAGGTCTAGTTGAATCAACAGCTAAATTTTCTCTCCAGCCATCTTTGTATTCCTTTTTTTGTTTTAAATCTTTATATAAAGACAACCAGGTGTATAATCTAAGTGGAAATAATAAAAATGTGTAATAATATTCTTTCAGATTTTTAGGATAACTCCAGACTGTTTTAAAGTTAGTAAATGTTCCTTCTATTAATTCTGATTTAAGGGATTTAATCTTTGGAAAGTTTTTAACATATTTTGTAAGTTTAGAATGAGCATCTGCTGCACGCTTTTTTTGCTTTATCCAGTCTTTTATATTTGTAGGCCATTTTACAAAAACTAGAGCATTTTCAGCATATGCTATTTTATAACCAAGCTCATACATCAAATAAGGAACAATTGTATCTTCTGCAACATCTAATGGAAATTCTCTTATAATTCCATTCCTAAATGCAAATAAATAACCAGTGCATTCTATAAATTTTCCTTGTTCATAACGCTTTTTTCTGGAAATTTGATGAGCACCAACATCGTTCAAGAAATGAGACCAATAGCCAAGTAAATTATTTTTATCATTTATAGAAACTGGATGGCCAGAGACACAGGCTACTTTTTCATCCTTGAATTTTTCCAAGATTTCTTGAACAGAATTTTCTGAAACATAAACATCACCATCTATTAAAATAAATATATCATTTTTATTTTTTGAGTAGAGTTTTTTAAGGATAATATTTAAAGCGTAACTTTTCCCTTTTCCTTCATCCTCAAAATATTCTATATTTGAATTATTAGGAAATTTCTCATCTAACATCCATTTTGTTTCTGGAAATGGGTCTGAGACTATAATTTTGTATTTTTGTTTGATATTCTGATTAAGAAAGGAATTTACAGCTAATTCAGTTGCTTTTGGTTCTCCATATGAAGTGATTATAATATTTATCATAAAATCTTGAATAAAAATAGTTTTATAAGATTTATTGTAACTTAATATCTTCATCAGCTAGTGTGATAAAGACCTTTTTTTCCTTTTTTTCATCTAATGCTTCTAAGCGGCATTTTTGCTTTCCATGCTTTGCTATTTTAGAGACTTCTATAGAAATGACTGTTAATTTTTGTCCTTCAAATAAAATTTTATCTCCTTGTTTTAGATCTTTTGCTAGAGTCATTTTAATTAGCAAAAGAAGAAGATTTTATAAGGTTTTTTATCTGAATCTAGAAAATATGAAATATATCCAACAACAGGTTAAATTGATTAATGAAGCAATTGAATTTTATCTAAGACAACCTAATAATGGAAAATTCTTTGAAGCAAGTAGATATACAATTGGTCCAGAGGGTCATAGATACCGAAGTCTTGTGGGTTTAGAAATTTACAAGATGTTACAAGGTAACCCATCCAATTTTATGAAGAGTATAGTTGGGATTGAGTGTATTCATCATGCTTCTTTAATATTTGATGACCTTCCATGTATGGATAATTCTCCAATGAGGAAAGGAAAACCAACAACACACATACAATATGGTGAAGATATTGCTATTCTTGCAGGATTACATTTATGGGAAACGGGGAGACAATTGCTTTATGAGAATAGTCGTGAACATCTTAGCAACCTTAAATTAATTGATGAAGTTGAATCAATTATTCATAAAACAATCGTTGGAATGTTAGTTGGTCAAGAGCTTGACTTAAAGGAGAATAAAACCGATGAAGAGTTGTTTAATTCTATTTATCAGAAAAATAGAATGTTTCATTTAATATGTGTATTACCAGCATATTTACTTAAGCAAAAAAAATATCTTACTCAATTAAATGAAATAGGAAAAATTCTTGATGAGATTGGGATTAATTTATCAGTAAGTTATCAATTATTTGATGATTTAAGAGATATAGAAAGAAATCCTATAGAAACTGGAAAACCTGTACATGTTGATAAAGGAAAAAGAACATCAGTTTATAGGTATGGTGTTGAAGAAGTAAAACAACAAATTGGTGAGAGAAAACAAAAAATAATTGAAAAAATAAGAGAAATTCAGGAAAATTCCAGATTAGAAAAGATAATTGAACATATACTTAGTATACCCTCTTAGATAAAATTTTAAGAAAATGAAAAATGCTATAATTTTATGTAGTGGAGGTTTGGATAGTATAACTGCTGCTTATTTTATTAAAGATAAATATAAAAAATTGAAATTCTTATTTTTTGATTATAAGCAGAGGGCAATAAGAGAAGAGGAATTTTGCTGCAGAGAAATTTCTAAAAGATTAAATGGAGAATTTATTAAAATCAATTTAAACTGGCTTGGCGAGATAAGCACAGCTATGTTAAATAAAGAAGGGGAAATAAAAGAAACAACTGAAAAGGATTTAGAAGGTGATAAAGAAATATTAAACTGGTGGGTGCCTTGCAGAAATTCTATATTTTTAATAAGTGCATTGGCTTTTGCTGAATCTGAGTTTTTGAAATCAAAAGAAAAATATGATATAATAATTGGATTAAAAAATGAGGGTAGAGAACATTTCAAAGATACTACTCCTAAATTTTTAGCAAAAATGAATGAATTAGCTAAAGAAGCTACAAATGATGGAGACTATAAAATGATTGCACCATTAATTGATATGGATAAAACTGAAGTTACAAAATTGGGAGAGAAATTAAAGGTACCATTTGAGTTAACTTATTCCTGCTATATAGAAAGCAATAAAAAATTAATGCATTGTGGTAGATGTTTAAATTGCATGCTAAGAAAGAAGGGATTTTATTGGAGCAATATAAAAGACCCAACAAATTATAAGAAAGTTTAAAAATAAGTTATTATTAAATTATAATGTGAAAAGTAGAAGAAAACAAAAAGGGATAAAGTTAAATAAAAAACAGACTAGATTTTTGAAAATATTTTTGATAGTGGTTATATTATTAATTTTTAGTATAATTATTTTTGAATTAAATCATAATAAAATAGATAGTTTTGAGGAGTGTGCTAAAGCAGGAAATCCTGTAATGGAGAGTTATCCTAGACAATGTATAGCTAATGGAAATACATTTGTCGAAGAAATAAAAGATATAAAACCTTATTGACATGAAAAAAATTTTAATTTTTATTATATTCTTAGTTTTATTACAAATAGCAGTAGCAGAAACAAGTTTAAACCAGGGTGAGAGTACTACAATAGAAGGAAGAGAAATTAAATTAGTAGCAGCTAAGGAAAATCAAGCAATAATAAGTGTTGATAATGAAAAAAGTATATTTAATGAAGGTGATACAAAAGAGATTAATGGTGTTAAAATTACTGTTACAGAAATATTTTATGCAAGTGATTTAACAAGCAGTGTAAAGTTTAATGCTGAGCTTACTTATGTGTGTGGGGATAATGTTTGCAGTAATTTTGAAAATACTGAAAATTGCTGCAAGGACTGCAAATGTGAAGTTAATAAAAAATGCATTGAAAATAAGTGTGTAATCCCTGAGTGTTTATTAGATAAAGATTGTAATGATAATAATAATCTAACAGAGGATAAATGTAATGATTATAAATGCAGTTTTAGGAAAATAAAATGCAAGAATAATAATGAATGTAATGATAATAATCCTGATACAGATGATACTTGTAGCAATGGAAAATGTAAGAATATTTTAAATTATGTTTGCAAGACAAATGAGGATTGTAATGATAATAATAAATGTACTCAAGATTTATGTGTAAATAAGGATTGTCAATATAAGAAAATAGAGAATTGTAAAGAAGAAATAAAAGAGGTAAAGGAAGAAGTTAAAGAAGTGAAAAAAGAAGAAGTAAAAAAAGGAACAGTAGAGAAGGTAGGATTTTTTAAAAGGTTTTTAGGGTGGTTTAAAAATTTGTTTTAGATAGGTTTAAAAAGTCAAAATTCATAATATCTGCAGAGGTGTGCGCCTCAGAATCCTAATTCTGGGTTAAATCAAAATGAACAAATTAAGCTTAAAAGTGAAGAATAGAATTGATATACTTAAAGCTAATGGGAAGAAGTCAGGAAAAGATTTTTTTTTAACGGATGAAGGGAATCTAATTATTAAGAAAAAGGATTATAATGAGATCATAGTAGGAAGCTAAATTCTTTGTATAACAAGATTTAAAAAGAGATTTTTATTATTTTTAATTAAAAATTAGGAGGCTTAAAAAAAATGGTAGAAGCTTATTGTGTAAAATGTAAGAAAAAAGGGCAAAAAATGAAGGATGCTGCTATTGTTCAAACTGCAAGGGGCGGTTATATGGCAAAAGGAAAATGTCCTGTTTGTGGAACTTCTATGTGCGCTATGATGTCAAAGGATAAGGCTGAAAAAGCAATCCAAGAAGGTGCAAAAAAATCTTTTTAATTTTTTTTCTTTTTTTTGAATTGCTCATTTTTCTATTTTTTTAATTATATAATTCATATCTACTGGTTTATATTTCGTCAACTCAACTGAAATATTAATTCTTTTATTTTTCTTATCAATAAATGGGTAGTCTTGTGGTTTATTATTGTGATGATGCCCACAAATTGCCCAACCATCCCAATCTTTTGGAATATTTTCTGGTTCATGTGTCAAAAAGAATTTATACCCAGCATATTCAAGAATATAAGTTTCATACAATTTTATTTTGTCTGATTTATCATGGTTTCCTTTGATAAAGATTACTTTTCCATTAAGTTTTTTTAGCCAATGGTCTGTAGAATTGCTTCCTATACCATAAGCTAAATCTCCTAAAAAATATACTGTATCTTTATTACTTATTGTGTTATTCCAATTATTAATTAGGATTTTATTCATATCTTGTATATTAAGAAAAGGTCTTTTACAATATTTTATTATATTTGTATGGTCTAAATGTAAATCTGAAATGATGAATGTTTTTGGTTTTCTAAAAATTTCTTTTATTTTTTTAAAAAATGATTTCTTCTTAGGTTGTTCTAATGATTCTACTCTTTTATTAGGATTATACTTTCCTTGCATGAATTCTTTAAGTAAAGTTTTGCTTCGTCTTGTTATATATTTGTTTAATGCTTGTCTTCTGTTTAATAACCTTCTTTGCATAAAATCATATTCTCTTAGGATTCTACCATTTCTTAATAAAGTAACTCTCATAACAATCTGTGTAAAATCAGGAGCAGATTTATTTTTAATATAATTTTTTATTGAATTAAACTCTTTTGGATTCAAATTCATGGCTAAGGTTGAATGATACCCAAACTTGTCTTTTTCTTCTCTCTCATTATGTGCTGGTAGTTTACAATATTCTTTTAGCGTTTTAGAAAGTTTTACTCTGAATTCATTAAATCTTTCATTGGACATAATCTTTACAAAGACAACTCGATTATTATCAAATGTATCAAATCCATTCCCTTTAAATTTCATTAGTTGGGTTTGAGAGCATATTCTTCCAAAATCTGAAAGCAATCTTTTCTCATTATGTGTTGTAAACGGTCCAACCAAACTTATATGAGGAATGTGTTTTCTTTTACCAACATGAAATTTTCTATTCAATTCATTAATCATTCCTTTTAGGTATGTACGAATTCTTTTTGATTGAAATCTAAATTCAATTAAATAGTGCGCCATTTTAATTGCCAACCTATTATGGAAATAAGTAACCATAAAACGATTCCGATTGCAATAATCATTATAAAAAACAAGGAAATGATTGCGACCAGCTTTCTTGTAGGATCTAGTCCAGACTTAGTGATTAACCAATTAAAAGCAAAAGAAACTATAAGGGCTGAAAAAGCAATCAAAAAAATTTCAAAATAAAATTTTTCTAGCATAATTAAATCCTTTAATCCTCAAAAATCTCTTTAGGATTATATAGTTCTTGATTTGCAAATTCTATATAATTAAATTCCTTAAAACCATGTATCCATGCTATTATATTTCTAGGAAAAATATTAACTCTTTCGTTATATTGTTGAACAACGTGATTATAACTTAATCTTGCCTTTCTTAATCTAGATTCTATTCTTGATAGATTTCCATGCCCCATTAAGTTTTTGTATAAAGAATCTGCTTTAACTTGAGGATATCTCTCAAATACTGCTTGTATTTTAATGAAGTTATTTTCTATTTCTTCAGCTGCTTTTACTCTTTTATTAAAATCTGAATCTTTTGTCCATCTACTTCTTGCTTCAATTGTATCTTTAATTGTTTTATATTCATGAATACTATATTTTTTAGCTACTTGGGCTAATGCATGAATCATATCAACCCTTTGTTGCATTATAACATCAATGTCTGCAAATTTTCTTTTTACTCTATTTATCCAATATTGGAATTTATTAAAAATTACAATCCAACCTTTTATTAAACAATAAAGAGCTATTAAAATAGCTACACCAATTACAATCCAAATTATTATTGAAATTTCCATTTTATTATACCTCGAAATAATCTTTATTTTTTAAATTTTTAGGTTTAACTTCTGCTTCAAAATACCTTACCATTTTCTTAATTGCTTCTTGTTTTGTTGTTAATTTGTTGACAAGTTTGTAGATTTCTACAACCCTATCCTCTTCCTCGTTCAAATCAATTTGTATCTTTGTCATTTTATAATACTATGTTATATGGTAATATATGGTACTATATAAAGGTTTTGGTTAGAAATCCTACTAATCCTTAATTTCTTTAAACTTTCTTAAATTATATTTTTATAAACTTCTTCAAATTTTAAACTAATTTTTTCCCATGTATAATCTTTAGCTTTTTCGTAACCTTTTTTAGCTATTTCTTTTCTTAATTTTTTATTATTAATCAATAAATTTAATTTCTCTTCTAAATCTTGTAAATT
>Ga0209541_10016100_pt1 | contig 11088 bp, 13 predicted proteins | sample RifCSPlowO2_01_FD_184027 | JGI IMG/M metagenome (GOLD analysis project Ga0209541, IMG submission 184027) | Groundwater microbial communities from Rifle, Colorado - Rifle CSP2_plank lowO2_0.1 (SPAdes) (version 2) | ecosystem: Environmental > Aquatic > Deep subsurface > Groundwater | place... | reverse complement strand
CGGAAATATATTGAATAGAAATTTCAATCATTGTGCTTTCTATTTCTTTTTTAAAATAAATTGGCTTTGCAAATAACGGCTCTTTTGATTTATTTATCCACTTTACAAATTCAATTAATCCGCCTGTAGAAAAAAATTCTTCTGATTTGTTCTTGTTTTCATCAACTAAATTTATTTTTAATCCTGCATTTAAAAAAGCAATTTCCCTGAATCTGTTTTCTAAAAATTTATAATCAAATTCAAGTGTAGAAAAAATTTGTTCATCCGGCCAAAAAGTAATTTTAGTTCCTGTCTCATCTTTTCCAGCATTTCCAATAATTTTTAATTTAGTTTTTGCTTCGCCTCTGGAATATTCCTGAGAATAAAGTTTGCCGTCTCTTTTAACTTCTAAAATTAATTTTTTTGACAGAGCATTTACACAGGAGACCCCTACTCCATGCAGTCCTCCAGATATAACATAAGATTTTTTGTCAAATTTTCCCCCGGCATGCAATTTTGTCAGGGCAACTTCACACGCAGGAACTTTATATTGCGGATGAATATCTACAGGAATTCCTCTGCCATCATCATCAACCGTCACGGAACCGTCTTTATTTATAAAAACTTTTATGCTTTTGCAAAAACCTGCAAGAGCTTCATCAACACTATTATCAACAACTTCATAAACTAAATGATGCAATCCTTCTTTTCCTGTTGAACCAATATACATAGCTGGGCGCTTTCTAACTCCTTCCAATCCTTCTAATACTTTAATAGATTCTGCGTCATAAGATTTTTTATCTGACATTTTATTTTGAATTTTTTTATTTTATCTAATAATAAAATTAACTTGCTTTATAAAGCTTTCTTCCATTTTATCGTCGATAAAATTGATTTTTGATGAAAAAATTTGATGTTTATGGATTTTAGAAAATGTCCTTTGTTTATTGTAAGAAAATTATATTTTTCTGTCTAAAAACTTGCTTCGCAAAATTCATGGGTTCTGCATTAGCGTCCCGCATAATGCTTCACTGAAGAAAATTATTGTCGCCTAAATTTGAGATGTGGGGTTGCTATGAATTAAAATTACCTAAATTAATAATCCTTTAATTAAGCTGTTACAAATGGTTCATTAAAAAATTCAAGTTGTCGCGCAATGAGCAATTTTAATATTCAAAAAAATCAAAATTAAATATAACGTTCTGGGGCTTTATGCAGGCGGGAATAAAAACTTCGTATCTGTCCCACAAAACAAAGATAATAAATAGTAAAAAACTTTCAATTTGCTCGTCAACCCGCTTGCATTAAAGCCCTTGTTGGGCGTCAGTTTTGTTCTTTTGTCTGTTACTCGTGTCAAGAAAATTGTTACTTTATTAAAACAGGTAAGAGTTTGTTCTCTTCTGTAACATCCAGTTTAAAGTACGAAAAATTCAAATTTATTATATCTGAATATTTTAAGATAATTACATGTCCAGGAATATTATAATGTTTTTTTCCTTTATTTGAAAAATCATCTTGCAAATATCTTCTTCTTGCTTCTTTCAAAGTAATTGCCTCTAATCCTAATTTGTCAGATAATTCATAATCAACCAACATCCCTTCGTAAATGAGGGTTCCTTCTTTAGTTTGAACAAGTGCATCAATAAAAACATAATCTATTTCTTCTGGAGTGTCTTCTATTAAATCATATGTAGCTCTTGGAAAATCAAAAAATTGTCCTGTAAAAATATAATGCCAATCGTTTTTAAATCTAAATAGACCATATCTTCTATCAAGATGATGCTTTCTTATAAAAAATTGTGAATAATGTCCAAGTAAAGAAGAAAATATAAGTAGAGTTGTATGATAAAATACAATGTTAAATGAATTTCCTTCAATATTCCTGAAGGTATTTGAAGAAGGACTTTTAGATACAAGGTCACCCAAAATAGTTAAATCTATTTTATATCTAAAAGTTTGAATTATAAAATACCATAGGGTTTGTAGGAGTATGCTTGGAATTAATGTAGATAAGAAAACTTCCCAGAGATTTTGCTTTAAATATTCTCTCGAAAATTGTTCAGTATAATAAAAACGTCTAAAAAAAATTCCAGGAAGCAGAAATATAAAAAGAAAAAGAGTTGAAAGAGCAATATTCATTGATTAAAACTTTGAAAGAAGCGAAAGAGTTTCTCCTGATGGGCTAAAAGGTTTAGATTTTCCTTGTAACGTTGCTCTTGTTGATTCTGCTAATTTTGAACTATCTATGGGATGGCTTATAAGCGTGCTTCCGAGGCGGCTTGATGTGGGCATTTGCTGTCCATTGTAAGGATGTCTTACGCTCCATTTGTCATGCCAGTCATGAATTAGTGAAAGTTCATACAATGTTTTTTCGTCTTTCATATCTTCCTTGTTTTTTGGTTTATAAAATATATTGTACCATGCCATGCTTTTTTTAAGAAAGCATATTATTTAAGTTTTATGTCAGTCGGTTATACGATAGATTTTCTTTTTTTGTTTCGGGGGCAAATATAAACAAGTTTTAAAATCTGCAAATTTTCTTTCAAATCTTTCTTAAATCAAAAATCTTTAATCTTCTTGAGCGCAGGCGGTCAAGCTCTTTTCAATTTTTATTGTATTGTAAGCGAGGATATTGAGCGAAAAATTGAAATGTGCTTGATAGGGCAGGCAAAATCTTATTCTCAAATCTATTTGTTGAGCGTTGGCAAAAGCAAATTCTTTCAAATTTTTATGCGTTGCGTATTTGTGTGTGGGCGGAAAATTTGAATGTATTTGCTGTGTGTCGGCAACGCTGTTTTTTGTTAAAATTAAATTCTTTTTATTGTAAGTCGTGGAAATTGTTTATTTTTGTCCTACGAATTAAAATTTATTTATTATGCCTCCTTGGCTTATAAGATTTGTTTCCTGTGTAATCGGACTTGTTGCAGGGTTTGTTACGAATCCCGCTACTTTTGGGCTTGGAGCAACAAAAGAAATGTCAATAATAAACATTAGCTTTAGATTATCGGTTGTCATTGTGGTTTCAATAATTTCTTATTCCATAGGAAAATCTATGAAAAAATCTAAGTGAAAAAATCATATATTGCATCTGCAATTTTCTCAAAAAATTCAGATATTTTTTTCTTTTTAAAAAAATCAAAAAACCATGCTAAAATAATTAATGCCCCAACGATTAGACCTATTCCAAGAGAAACCCATATCTCAGGCAAAATTTCAAATAATTTCATAATCTTTTAATAAAGTAAAAACTTAAATATCTTTCCAAAAACAAAAAAGCCCCTCTTTCAAAAAATTGGGGCTTTTTTCAAATAACTAATTATCTCTACTGAACAAAAATCTTTTTTCTAAAAATTCCTTCCTCTGTATCAACAATCAAAAAATAAATTCCTTTACTATATTCGGATAAATTGATTTCTGTTTTCTCGTTTGAAATTTTTTGATTATAAATTTCTTTACCTAAAACATTCACTAATTTTATTTCAAAATTTTTAAAATTTTCAAACTGAACAATTAATTTATTTTTAACAGGATTTGGATAGATTTTTATCTCATTGTTAAAATCAAAATCAGAAATTCCAGTTGTAATAGTCATAGTAATTGTATTTGATGTCGCTGGCGAACCAGTAACACAAGATGATGAAGACGACAGAATACATTTTATTTGGTCTCCATTCAACAAATTTGAATTTGAATAGATATTGCTGTTTGTTCCAACGTTGATATTATTTAATTTCCATTGATAAAATGGTGAAGGAACAGAATTTGTATTTGTTGCCGTAAATGTTGCATTGTCTCCTTGATTAATAATATTGCTTGGTGAAACTGAAATGCTTATACTTGCCTGAATATTTGAAGTTACGTTAATTGTAATTGTATTTGACGTTGCTGTTGTTGGATTTGCGCAATTTGCATTAGAAGTCATTACACAATTTACTTGGTTTCCATTAAACAAATTTGAATTTGAATATGTACTGCTGTTAGTCCCAACATTTCCGCCATTTAATTTCCATTGATAACTCGGAGTGCTTCCACCATTTGTCGGTATCGCTGTAAATGTAACATTGTCACCTGAACAAATGTTTGTTGATGAAGCTGAAACCGATACTGACGGAGTAACAGAAGGAGTAACATTAACAGTTACACAAGTTTGGTCAGTGCATCCATTTGCATCGGTAACTGTAACACAATATTGAGTATTTGCAGAGGGGCTAACTGTTATTGAACTTGTAGTTGCTCCAGTACTCCATAAATATGATGTTCCACCCGATGCAGTCAACGTTGTACTCTCTCCTCCGCAAATGTTTGTATTGCCCGATATGTTTGCTGTCGGTGGAGTTAGCGTTGTGTAAGTAATTATTAATCTTGGGTCGCTTCCTGATGCTTCTTTTGAATCAAACATTTGATAACTTGAACCCAAATTTATTTTAAACATTACTCCATTATTGCCGTTAATTAACCAATCATTCACTAAATTAGTTGCGGGAACATATTTAATGCCAGAGGTTGATGAAAAAGTTTGTGAGCCATACCAACCAATAGTGCAGGGTTGATTATTCCAAGTTACTGAATTCTCATTCCAACTGCAATTAATTCTGTAAATATCAGTCGTTATACTGCTATTAGTAGTTGTTTGATACAACCTTATTTGCACATTAGTAATATTAATACAGCTCGGTAGCGAGCTCAAATCCCATTTTATTAACATTCTCATTTCACTTCCGCCTGCATATCCTACTGCTAAATTTGGCGAACTTCCATAATTATCATTCGGGTTTCCTGCATAAATGTAAGCATCATTTGTCGGCGGCTCAATATTTATTGTCGTCTGCGAAAATGTTAATGTTGAAATTAACATCATTGAAATTGTAATTAATTTTTTCATAATTTTTGTTTTTGTTGCCAGAGGTTCAAAGGCAGGTTTATATTTTGTTAAGTTTTGTGCAACAAAAAAGGGCGTGAACCTCTGCTTTGTTCAACCTATCTTAGGTATCGCTAAATACCCGTGTACAGTCAAAGTCGGCAGGAAATTACACGCCCCGAAGGGCGCGTTTTCCAACTTTTCTCTGTACACTTATAAAATATAGCGATTTTAAGACAAGAGAATTATCAGCAACGCAATTTTTTGTCAGATGTTAAAGAACGAAAATTGCCGAAGCAATTCTGCGCAAATATAATAAAAAAATTAATTGTGCAAGTTTTTTTTAAAATTTTGTTATTTGATTATTTTTTATTATATTTGTATAATTAACGGAATATTTAACCTTAAATTTAAAATTATGAACATTAAAGAAGTAAGATTAATTAAAGAAACAGAGTACACAAAGCTTTTCCAAGATTCTAATCAAACGATTGGAATAACCCATCATAAAACTGGTTTAGGTAAGCTAAAAATCGCGGACAGGGATATTGAATATGGTGTTCCAATAATAGACGTAAACGAAAAATCTTTGTCTGGTTGGAGAATTGAAAAGAAATAATTATAAAGGATTAGTTATTTTTTTGTCTGCCCGAGCAGAGTGTACCAACAAGCAAAAGTGCACTAACAATTCGGTTGAGCTCCGCTTTTGACGAGGGCTTGAACTCTGCAGGGGCTCTTTTTTATTTATCTATTGTCAAAGTTATAAAATTTTTTCTTATATTTGCAACCTAATCAAAAACTTAAAATATGGATTTATTAAAACAAAATAGTCCGCTTTTAGAACATCGTCTTGGAAATTTCTGTTTTTCTGTTAACGAAGGCAATGTTCTGATTAATCCAAATAAATTGTTTTCAAACTCCTCTGAAGATTATTGGAAAAACCTTGAAGTCCCAATGCGCAAGAATATTAAAAAAATTTATCCAGTTAATTGCAATTTTAATAATAATTTTCTTAACCATTTAAAATTTTAAAACTATGAAAAAATTCGAACATGACTCAAGAGGCATGCGTCCGCTTACGCAGTGGAATAACACAGAATTATCTCTTAAAAGAGTGTTAACTCCAATTCATTTTCATGAATTTGGATATGGCTATGATATCCAGTATAAAGACATAAATGGAAATGTTCAAGCAAAAATGGATGGATTGACAATCAGTGAAGCCAAATATTTAAAAGATAGGTCTGGCTGGTAGTTTTGAGGCGTCTTTATGGCAGAAAAAAAGTGTTCAATTTGCGGCAAACATTTTTGGTGTTTTGTCAACAAAGAACCTATATGTCTAAAGCATTATGTTGAGAAATATGTCAAAGAAGATTATAAAAAAGGGAATAAATGTTTGGAGATTGATTTGGATGAGATGATTGATTGTTTAAAAAAAAGAAAGTTAGATAAAAATGAATTAGCTTTTTTAAGAGAAATAAAAATTCAAATTCCTGAACTGATTAATGAATTTCCTGTCTTGTTTGAAAAATTGAAATAGTTTCCATTTGTCTTTATTCTTTGTTTATCTGTCACCCCTCTGCTCCGTCTCCTAAAAATTGCGCCCAACATTTGCGGGTTTGCGAAGTGCGCCTTAACTTCAAAAATTTGTTTGAAAAAATAAAATTAATTTAAAAGAAAAATTGCCCTATGAAAAAAGAAATAAGCATTGCGCAAACCTGCTGTTATGTATATTTTTTATCCCAGAATAAACGCAAAAAAGCTATACTCTTTAACTCGACCACGCTTAGGCGAGTTTGTCAAAAAACTTCCCGTTTTTTGTTCCTCTCTAATTTATCTTTTTCCTTTATGCCCTTCCTTAGGGTATGTTTTTTGTTCCATTTTATTTTTTATTTTTATCTTTCATCCAATCATTTCTTTTTAAATTCAACATTAGCAAATTTCTCAAATTCTTTATCTCCAGTTACAAAAATATATCCGTTCTTTAATGAAAAAATATATCCAACTGCGTCAAAAAATGAAATATCTGTTTTTCTATTTTCATATCTGAATTTTATTGCTTCTATAAGCAGTTCTTTGCTCACTGGAAGAGAATATCTTTCTAATTTCTTAAACCAATAATCTGCAACTTTCTCGCCATCTTCTCTTAATAAAACTAAATAAAACTCAGCTAAAGTTAAGTCATTCAAAACAAAAGCAGAATTGAGATAATTGACAAATTTTGGATTACCTTTGGCAATTTCAACAAGCGCATAAGTATCTAAACATCTTTTTACTTCAACCATTTACTTTCAAAGTCTTTTCTTGCCTCTTTTAATATCTGTTCTGTTGATTTTTTTGTTTTCAGCGCGCCAAAAAGTTCTTTTAAAACATTATTCTTTTTTTCAATTTCAATAATGATTTCTTCATTTGGTTTTATGTTAAGCTTGTTTGTTATCTCTGCAGGTATAATTATGCCCAAAGAATTCCCCCATTGTTTAGTTTTAACTTCTATTGCCATAGTATAACTCTTAAGTATAACTATTATATAAATCTTTCTCTTTTATTTTAAAAAATTTCAAGATTTCAAACATCAAAAAAAATTATTCTAAAACTTACTTAATTTTTTACTGCATTAGCATAAATTCGCAGAATTTACGCCCGCAGAACTTAAACTCCCGACCCCGCACGGCTTATTTATTTTTCTTTTTAGTTACTGCCTACCACGAAGTCGCTCGCCGAGGACATCCGAGCGACTTTGATTTCAATCAATTCCGAAGGTAAATATAAAAAATAGAAATCGGGGTCGGGAGTAGAAAAAAATTATTCTAAAACCTGCTTAATTTTTTTCTGCATTTCCATTTCCAAATCAAGTTTCTTTCTCTTAATTTCCTGCTCATGCCTTTGAAGTTCCTGCTTTAATTTCAAGTCATATTCACTTTCTAATCTAGCTCTAAGCTCTTTTTCTTTTTTTACAAGCTCTGCTTCAATCTCTTTGTGAGATTGTTCAACAAGTTCTTCTCTTATTTGTTTTATTTTTTTCTCTTCCTGATTTTTAAGCATCTGCTCTTTATTTTTCATCCTTTCTTCTAATTTTTGTTTTTGAATTTCTCCCTGATTTTTAAGCATCTGCTCTTTATTTTTTATTTTTTCCCCCAATTTTTGTTTTTTATTATCTAAATCTATTCTTGCGCGTTTTTCTAATTCTGTTTCTTTATCAAGTTTAATCTTTTCCTGTTTAAATTTAATATCAAATTTTATCTTAGATTCATCAAAAATTTTTTTCATTCTTTCATCTAATTCTTGTTTTTGATTTTCAAGCTCGCTTCTTGCAATTCTTTTTAATTCAGATTTGTATTCCTTGTCCACTTTTGCTTTTTCTTCTTCAAATTTTTTATTAAGCTTTTCCCTGAATTTCTCACTGACTTCTTTCTGCAAATCAACTGCAACTTTTTCCTTAAATTTCTTTTGAGATTCTGTCTCAAGCCTTTTTCTTAATTCTTTATCTCCTTCTTCTAATCTAATTTTTTTTCCTGAAAAACTCTTTTCTAATTTTGCTTTTTCATTTATAAGATTTTTCAATGCTTCTCTATGTCCTTTTTCTAATTTAGATTTTTCATTTTCAAAATCAGACAGCAGGTTCTCGTGTTTTTTCCTGTATTTTGCTTCTCTTTCATCTAAATCCATTTTAAGAAATTCATCAATTTCTTTTTCCTTTTTTTCAACTCTTTCCGACAATGCTTTTTTTGTATCTTTCAAAAAAATATTAAAATTGACATCCACCAGAGTATCAACGCCGGAATCAAGATGAATTTTTTGTTTGGCTGATTTTTTAATGAATTCAGAATCTTTTTCATGGGCTTTTTCTATTTTTTTTAATTCTTCCTGAATTTTTCCTAATTCCGGCTTGCTTAAAACAGGCTTATAAATTTTCCTTGATTTTATTTTTTCTAAATCTTCCTGAATCTCTTCTAATCCTTTTTTAATTTCCTTTGTAGAACTCTTTTTTCTTTTTTTTGGCTTGTATTTTTTATCAATTTTTAATTTTAAAGACTTAAGCTGTCTTTCAATATTTGGGATTTCGGAAACTTTTTTCAATCTTGTTTTTATGTCCTGTTCTTCTTTAGCAAACCCCCGAGTGTCAAGAGAATTAAGCTCTTTTTCAAGCTCTTTTAATCTTTCAACTCCGAATTTAAATGTTTCAAAATCTATTTTTGAAACAGAACCCTTATTCTGTTTTTTAGACTTTAGGGAAGTCTTCTTTTTTTTCACTTTCTTTTTTACCATCCTCTTTATTCTTTTTGATAAGGTTATTTTAGTTTTTAAATATTACTTAAAGGGAATTTATTCTTGCTTATAACCTTCCCTTTTCCACTTTGTTATTTGCTTATTAATGCTTTTTTCCGGGATTTCTTCTTTAATTTCCGGGAAGCCGTATCCTTGTCTTTTCCATTTTTCTAATTGAGTCTTTATCTTATCTTTTTTAACGCCTTTCTTTTTTAATCTGCTTAATTCCTTTATCTGTTTTCCCTGCCTTTTCTTTATTTTTAAAACAACTTTTTTCTTTGCTTTTTCCAGTTTTTCTTTTTTAGCCGGAACTCTCTTTTGAACGGCAGTAATTAATTCAATATTTTTTGCCAGCTCTCTTGACTGCTGTTTTCTCAACGCCAAAAGCAACTCATCTCTTGATTTTATAAAATATATAAAAAGAATAACAATTAAAATAACAAAAGCAAAAAAAACTAAAATAAGAAGATTAGTTTTTTCCAAGAAAAACTCATTTTGTTTTGGCTTAATCTCAAATAAATAAGATGAAATGCTCTTTAATCCATTATATTCTATAGAAGTAATTAAAACATATTTTCCATAAGAAAGTTCAGGGTTTATATCAAAAACTTTTGAAAAATGATATTCGTCTCCGATAATTAAATTTTCTTCAAAATAAAAAATTGATTCTTCAGGGCTTAATAATTCGTAGCTCGCTTTTACTTCTTTAGAATAATCTTTTGCTCCCAACCCAAACACGCCTATATCAACCCCTAATTTTCCTCCAGGATAAACATCAAAATATTTTGGAATTGGTTTTTGTATTATTGAAAATAAGCTCGCAGGTTCTCTAAAAGTCAGAAGAACAGGAATTTTTCTTTTAAAATTTGTATTAGTCACAACCAAATTCGCAAAATAAACATGAGAAACATTTTGCGAGTCATTAAAAATTATTTTAATTTCTTTTGATTCTTTTGGCTCTAAAGAAAATTCTGTTTCGCTTAGCGAAGCTATTTCATCTGCTCCAGTAAATTCAATTTTAAAATCATGAGATTCTTCTTCATTATTTGTAATTTTTATTGAAGTTCTTGCCTCTGCCCCTGAAATTAAATTCAAATTAATTGGATAATCCGGAGTTATTTTAAAACTTGCAGGTTGAGAAAATTTAAAATAAATTCCTATTGCAATTGCTAAAACAATTAAAATAACAATTAGCGCAATCCACCCCTTTTTTTTCATATAAATATTAGATTTTCTATCTTTATTAATTTATTCCTGAAATTAATAATGGGAATTTTTCCTTAATTCGCTTTATTAATTTATTCCTGAAATTAATAATGGGAATTTTTCCTTAATTCGCTTTCATTTGATAAATTTCCCATTTAACGAATGAATGAAAAAATTTCCTGTTTTTGCTTTATTAATTTATTCCTGAAAATACCTCTTCACTTCGTTCGCAGAATTAATTTGCTCGCGCTTTGTCCTGTAATTGGTTTAATTAAACTGTTTGAATAGAATATAAATAAATTCCGAGCAAAATCTTGGCTCTTGGTTTCGTTGGTCTAAAAAGTCCAATATATCTGCTCGGGGATTTCGCTATATTTTCAATTAACTATACAATTCTTTTGGAACCTTGAATTCTTTATCAGAAAAAACTATATCCTCCGCCTGAGAAATTGCTTCTTTACAAATAGAAGTCATCTTTTCGTATTTAATTTCAATTTCTTTGCTTGTTATAGAAGAGCTATATCTTGCATTTTCTCTTTCATCCACATCTGATTTTTCCCCTTTTTCTCTATAAACCATTATTCTATCAATAAATTCATTATCATAAACTATCAAATTATTATCTTTAGCATATCTCAAGAAATAAGCCGTGCATTTTTGGCTTCTGCTTTCAATTCCAAATTTGGATAAAATTGCCAAAGCGCAATAATAAAGAGTATAAAACCATTCTTCTGGAATTTTGTAATCAAAACCTTTTTGTTTGTAAAAATCGCAAAGTT
>Ga0209541_10016099_pt1 | contig 11089 bp, 11 predicted proteins | sample RifCSPlowO2_01_FD_184027 | JGI IMG/M metagenome (GOLD analysis project Ga0209541, IMG submission 184027) | Groundwater microbial communities from Rifle, Colorado - Rifle CSP2_plank lowO2_0.1 (SPAdes) (version 2) | ecosystem: Environmental > Aquatic > Deep subsurface > Groundwater | place... | reverse complement strand
TGTATATGTTTTACTAAAGATAATGTTAATATTAAAATTCCAAATAATGAAATTAAATGTGAAAATATTGATTCAAGTTATAAAGATTATTTTGGTGATTTAAAAGATTATGACAATGTTTTTTTATTTTCTGATAAAAGCTACCAGCAAGATAGAATGAATGTAAGTTTTATTTATATTGAAGATAACTATAATCCTACTTGCATACAAGTTAATAATGGATTATTAAGAATTAAATTAGAAAATATCGGCATAAAAGGAGTTAATATTTCAAATGTATAATAAGAAGGGTATTGAAATAACTTTTAGCTGGATTTTTGCTATTATAGCTGGCACTTTAATATTTTTATTTTTTATTGGTTTTGCTGCTGATAATATGGATTTATTTGGAAAATTAACTGCAATGAGAGTGAGTGAGGAGATGAATAGTGCATTTACTGGATTAAAAACTGGCTTGGTCAGCACTAGTTTAAGTTTTAATAAAGAAATTAAATTACAATTTAAGTGTATCGGTGAAAAGAAGGAAAAATTAATTGTTGGATATAGGAGCGGGAAGAATTTATATGATAATTTAGTTTTTAGTCCTGAGGAATTAAATGGGAATGAATTTTTGTTAATGACTAAATCTTGGAATGTTCCTTACAAAGTAGATAATTTTATTTTCATTAGTGATAATAGAAAATATTCCTTAAATGGTTTGAATCAAAATGAATTTGACAAATTAAAAAATGATTTACCAGATGATTTTAAATCTTTGATTGAAAGAAATACTGGAAATGGAAAAATTATAGAATTTAAATCTGATAATTCTCCTAATACTTGTAATAAATTAACAAATGATATTGTTTATTATTTTATTGATACAAATAATGGAGAAATGTATGGAAAAATTTGTACAAAGAATATGGAAAATAAATCCCCTTTAGATTTTTATGGAGATGATATGATTTATGCTGCTATTTTTGGTGATCAATTTGATTGTTTGTATCCTTTAATAGGGGAAAAATTCAATATAATGAGAGATGTTTATTTACAGAAAATAGGCCGTATAACTGGATGTGATAAAGGTGGTTTACAAAATGCAATTACTAGCATGGATACTATAAATAAAATTCAAACTTATTTTGATAGTATTGATACTAAGAATAAAGCATTAATTGGGAAGGGTTGTAATGTATTTTAAAAAAGGGCAGTTGGAAATTGGAATTACAATGATGACATTATTAGTTTTTATAATCTTATTAATAGTTAGTTTGGTATTTTATTTTAGACTTGCTCAAGGAAGTATTAAAGAAACTCAGCAAGAAATTTTGGATGAGAAATATTCTGGGTTGCTAGATGCTCTGATAAATTTGCCTGAGCTGAGATATAGCTTAAGCGGGGCTGAAAAAAATTGTTTGGATGCTGTAAAATTACAAAATTTTCAAGTTATAACTAAAAATAGTTTAGCTAGGAGTGAATATTATAATAATTTATTAGGAGATGTTAATGCTATTTGGATAGATGCTATTGATATTAGTGGTGATAAAGTAGTAAAAAAGAAAAATGAATATCTTATTTATAGAAATCAAGGAAATGGGTTAATTTATTCAAGCCCTGTTAGCATATGTGATGGCGATAAATTTGAGATTGGAATATTAAATATACAAATAAAATGAGAAAGGGACAAACTGAAATGTTGGGGTTGGTATTTATTGTTTTGATATTAGCTTTATCTTTAGTGTTGTATATGAGATTTAGCGGACAAAAAGAGAGCATTGCATTAGAGATAAGAAGCAATACAAGAGTAAATAATATGTTAAATGCTTTAATGTTAGTTAATGTTAATGAAAAGGAACAAATGAAGGATGTTTTAATTAAAGAATGTAATATTGCTTCTGATAGTTGTATGGGAAATATAACTTTAGCTGAAAAATTGTTAAACGAAATGAAAGAAGAAAGGGAAAATTATCAATTGGAATTTGACGGTTTTAATGGAATTTCTAATAAAATTGGGAATTGTGAACAAGGAATTGCTGCTACCCCTGCTAGATTTACTAAAAGCGGAAGAATTTATACTATTAAATTAAAGCTATGCTAATTCTTAGTAAGTTAGTTAGTAAGTAATTAACTAAGTAAAATTTATATACTAAAGGATATATTAAAATTAAATGAAAAAGTACCTTCTCCTAATAGAAGATGAGAAATTATGGCAGAAATTTAAAGAGATTATTAAAAAAGATATTAATACAGAGATTATTGAATTAATTAAGAAGAGGGCAAAAGATTAAAATGGAAAAAAAAGGGCAAGCAACAATATTAATTATTTTAGGAATTGTAATAGTTGTTTTAGCTATTTTAATAATGCAAAGCAGGAGTGTGACTTTGAAAGAAGAAGCTGCTGTTGTTGTGCCTGAGCAAGTTAAAGGGGTTGTTAGCTACACTAATGATTGTTTAAGAGATTTAACAGAAGAAGGCTTGAATTTAATAGGTTTGCATGGAGGGTATATAGAATTACCAAATAATATAAGATATAATCCTAGGGCTTATTTACAAACTGTTTCTGGAATAAAAGTGCCTTATTGGGTTCATGGAGAAAATAATTTAAGAATTCCAGATAAAGAAACTATAAAAAAAGAGCTTGAAAATTATATTAATAATAATTTTTTAAATAAATGTAGTTATGGAGATTTTACAAATCAAGGATATAATTTTGAGTTTGATGAAATTAAGAGCGAGGTTACAATAAATGATGATAATGTGTATGTAAAATTAAATAATAAAATAACAACTAATTATAAGGATTTTACATTTTCTATAAATGATTATATTTTAGCTAAAGTTAATAATAAAATTGGGAAGATGTTGAATGCAGCAAATGGATTAATTCAAAGAGAGCTAGAGAATGGTCCTATTGAGTATATTAGTTTGGATTTGATAGCAACTTATTCTAAGCAGGATAAAAGGATACCACCTGTTGCTGGTATGAGTGTTAGTTGCGGAGAAGATAAGTGGTCTAATTTAATAGCAACTAATGTTGTTAGAAAGATAATAAATACATATATTTCATGCTTAAAGGTAGATAATACTAATTATCAGCTATGCGAGGGACAGAAATTTTTCAATAAAATGCTGATAAATAATATTTATAATAGGAATTATAATGATATAGAAATAGGTTTTAATTATTTAGAAGAATGGCCATTTTTTATGGATATTTATCCAAGCAATGGTGATGCAATTAAAATGGATAGGTTAAAGATTAGTTTTCCATTTTTAAATCCTATCTGCATTAATTTTAACTGGTTTAGATATGATTTAAGGTATCCTATTTTAGTTACAATTAAGGATGATTATAATAATGAATTAAATTTTGTTATTGAAGTACTGATAAAAGATAATTATTACAGAAAAAGATTATCTAATTTGGAAGATAATATAGAGCCTGCAATGGTTCCTAATTTTTTCTGTGATGAGAATCAAAAACTTGGAAATGAATTAAATTTGATTACGTTTGATGCTAAAACTGGAGATAATTTAGAGAATGTTGATATTATTTATACATGTGATGAATACAGGAGCTGTTTATTAGGAAAAACAGAATTAAAGGATGGGAATACTGTTTTTAACTCTAAACTGCCTTTGTGCCAGGGTGGAGAGTTAAGTTTGATGAAAGAAAATTATTTGTCTTACAAGACAAAATTAACCAGCTTTGATAAAATTTCTCCAAAAGTTATTGAGATGCAGCCTTTTAGAGAGAAATCAGCAAAGGTAATTGTTTTAGAAAGGGATGGTGATTATATTATAAATGAGAGAGAGCTAATAGATGGGGAAAGTGTGCAGATACAGTTAGATAGATTGAATAATGAAATTGGGACGTATGATTGGCAGGGTGTTTATACATTTGATTTTAATAATAAAATGCAGGATATTATTTTAGTTCCTGGAAGTTATGATTTAAGTTTGGATTTAAACTGGGAAAAAGGGGTTGTTTTGAGTGATTTGGATGAGAGTGTAGATGGTGTTGTTTTAGGTGGTGCTAATTTTGTGTGGAATGTTAATGAGATTGAATTAGATAAAAATAATATTATTACATTTTATGTTGTTTCAAATGGAATTCCAAAAACAATGAGTGATGTTGAAAGGAATATGAATTATGAAGAAATATTGACAAAGTTTGAAAATAGATTAATACCGGAATTTATTGAAAGATGATAAAAATATTAAATTTAATAGTTGTATTGTTTTTGTTAATTAGTTTGCCTATTACTAGTGCTCAGAATATAGGAGATACTGCAGAGAGTGCTGGTTTAGTTACAGGAGAAGAAGCTTTGGATAATGATGGGGATGGTGTTTGTAATAAGGGTGTTGAGGTAATGAAATATTTGGGGACTATATATGGAACAAAATGTAGTGTTACAAGGGTTGGTGATTTATGTCCAAATACTCCTGCAAAAGAGAGTGTTTATTATGATGATGAAAGGAGTGGATGTAGTGAGAGTCAATTACAGGGGATAAATAATTATTGGAGTGTTGATATAGATGCTGCTAATCAAAGACCAACTAGAGTAAATTTGAATTGGCTTACTGACCAATATACAGGTGTAGATGTTTATGTTCCTGTTGTCTTTAATAAAAATCCCGAGTTTAGCAATGAAAATGTAGAATTTAATAGTGCTACTTTTACTTGTAAAAGTGATAAGAATTATGCTAGAAAAACTGGGGAATTTAGAGATACTGAAAATAAGAAAAGATATACATTAAGGATTAATATAAGACCATTAACTCAAGAAGAGGCAAAGAATGATAATGTTTTTGATGAGGGTTTAATTGGATTAAAAAAATTATTAAAGCCTGTCTTTAATACAAATCCAAATATTTTAGCTGCTATTAAGGTTGAGTGTACTTCTAGTATAAGTCAGATAAAATTGGGTAAAGAGGGTAATTCATTAAGACCTGTGATTCCTCATGAAATGGATACTTTTGAAATTTTAATTCCTTTAGAAAGATTAGCTATACAGCCACCTGATGTTGTTTTACAAAGAGGAATTGATTTTGGTGAGAGTGTGGTTGAAAAGGTTGATAAGATTGTTCCTAGTTTAGAAAAGGTTAGAAAAATTACTTTATATGGATGTATAGGATCTATTATCAGTGTTTTGACTCTAAAAGTTATGAGTGCTTTTGGTTTAGATGATTTAAATGTTGCTGCTGATTTTATCTGGAAGGGTCCTAAGGCATTAAGAACTGGAATAGCACAAGGATTTAGTAAGGGAAGTTTCTTTTTAAGCGGGAGGGCAATGTGTGCTTATTCTGTTTGCCCTGCTAGCTGGTGCAGATATTTGAATCAACCTACTGGTGAGAAAATACCAGTAATAGAAAAAATAGATGGAAAGGATGTAACTACAAGTAGCAGAGATAAAACAAAATTAGATGAATTAAATGAGAGATATACTACATGGCTGCCAAAGGGATATCCTCAAAGGCAGATAACACCGCAAGATAGCTTGTTTTTGAGTGTTGCTTGTGGGTGTATTTCTGGTATTGAATTAAATTTGTTAAGAATAAGGGCAATTGCTAATGAGTGGGTGAGATGCTTAAAGGTTGCACAAACAACAAATACATATGTTAGTTATTGTGATGAGAAATTAAACAAAAATATTTGTCAGTATCTTGTTAAGGAATTAAAAACATTTTATGGATTAGATATGATTGGTGACATTTTTAAATGGATTTGGAGGAATACTGGGAGGATTGGCGGAGATGAAACAACTGGTTCTACTGAAAAGGAGGTTGGGGATGTAGTAAAAGATACTGGTGGAAATGTTAAAAATGCTAGAGAAAATGCTGAAGAGGGATGGACTAGAAGCAAAAACTTTTTGAAAGGAGAATTAAGTGATATAGGAACTGCTCAAGCTAAGGGAAATATGGGTTATTTTACTGATACAAGTGCCGAGGTTATTTTGTGTGAGATTGCTATTTATAGAAGAATGCCTGAATTAGATGTTTTTGATAGATTTGATTTGGATAGGGTTGCTTGGGAGACTACAATTGCTGGTGAATGGACAACTAAGGTTGCTTATGAGGCTGTTGAAAATAAAGCAGTTAGAGCATATTCTGTTTCATGGACTATAATTGCTGGAAGTGATAATTTCCCATATAAAGTTTATTTAAAAAATGATGCTGGTGCAATGAGAATTTTAGGACAAGGCACATTAGCGAAAGCAGGCGACTTAAATGCTGATTATAAAGAGGTAACTGATGAATTAGATTATAGCTGGCTGTGTGTTGATGTTTTTAAAGAGGTTTATAGAACTAGATGCTTCCCGCCTGGTGAGTTTTCTGAGGGTGGTCCTTTGAATATTTATCAAGAAGAGGCTAATGAAGATGCTGATAATGATAGATTGCCTGATGCTTGGGAGAAAAAGTATAATTGTTATAATGAAAGAAGAGATTATGAAACTGAGCAGGATAGAAAAGATTGTTTAAATTTAACAGAAAAAAATAAAGAAAATAGATTGGACCCTAATAATATTGATTCTGATAAAGATAGTGTACCTGATTGGCAGGAGAATCCTGATGGGGATATTTACAACAATTATGATGAGTTTGAGAATGATTATAATCCTAATATAGCTGACAAAACTTCTAAAGGAGAAGAGGTATCACACAAATGTTGGGTTGAAAATACTGGAGAGATGAACTTAATTGGAGGAATTGATTATAAAAATATAATAAGATATTCTCCTGGTGATAGTTTGGAGATAAATGTTAATGGATTTAATTTAGGTGAGGGAACAGGGGCAAGTGTAACTGAAAATGAGGTAATGGCAAAGGTTGAGATTATTGGACCTAATTCTTATTATAAATTATTGGGAAGAAAAACAATAAGTGAGATGAAAAATGGAATTGATTGGAATATACTAGATAGCGCTGATGATGGCATGTATAATATTAAGATAAGTTATGAGAGTAAAAGCGGACTGATTGCTTATGATGGTTGTGTTAAAACTAGTAAAGAAATAGCAAATATTGAGAAGAATATTTTAATATACAAAAGTGGAGGTGGAAATTGTGTTGATAGCGATAATGGGAGGATGTATGTAACTAATGGAATTTGTATTGATTACAGAAATGATATTTATTCTGATGACTGTAATGAAAATATATTAACTGAGTTTTATTGCCAGGATAATATTTGTACTACAGAAGAGGTTTCTTGTAAAGTCAGTTGTGTATCTGGGGGATGCCCACAAGGGATTTAAATGAAATTTATTAAAAATTTTCCAGATAGCTGGGATTTAATGTGGAATAAAAAGATTTTATTAATAATGTTATTTGATTTTTTCTTTTTCTTTTTCTTATTTTTGATTGGCGGGATAGCCATGCAAAATTTATTAAATAATATGGAAAGTTTACAGGAAAAGGGAGAGATATTGAATTTACAAGAATTAGAGAATACACAAGAATCTACAGCATTTTTTTTAAGCTATTTAAATGAATTACAAGGCATAATTTCTAATATTTTTTGGATTATTGGTTTATTTATTGGTAGTATTTTTTTGTTATGGTGTATTTTTCACGGCTTGAATTGGATGTTAACTGATAATATTATAAATAAAAATAAAATTAATTTTAAAAAATTTTTAAAACTAAATGGAATAAGCTTAATTTGGTTTTTAGTGATAATTATTTTTTTAAAAATTTTTAATCAGGGATTAGTAGAAGGATTGACAACACAAGAAAAGACAGGAACAGGAATAATTTTAATTATATTCTTTTTGATTATTTATTATTTTTTAAGCATAAATTATAGCTTGTTTTTGTTAAAAGAGAATTTCAAAAAGTCTATTAAAGAGGTATTTAATTTAGGCGTTATAAAATTTTATAGAGTAATTCCTGTGTTTTTTTTAATATTATTAATTTTTTTATTATTAGCAGTTATTTTTTATTTTCTTAATAATATATTTTGGGGGTTCTCTATTATAGGATTAATTGCATTTCTATTATTAATTTCCTGGAGCAGAATTTTTATCTTGCTAAATTTAAAAGAATTTTATTGAGGCAATTGTCCTGTTCCTAATTGCGGAGTTTTTAAATTAGCTAATTCTGTTTTATAATAATCCTTTTGAGCGAAGCCAAATAAACTAGCGAAGAGATTTGCTGGGAATCTTTTAACAGCTGTGTTATATTTTTGGATTGATTCTATATATCTACCACGAGAGACAGTTATTCTGTTTTGTGTTCCTGATAATTCATCTGTTAATGAAACATATTGCTTGTTTGCCTGCAATTGAGGATAGTTTTCAGCTACTGCATTTACAAATGTAATTGCTCCATTTGACATTTGAACTCCTGCTTTATCTTTATCTGCAACATTATTTGCTGCTTGCCAGTTTGTTCTTTGCGCTATAACATCTTTGACAAAATTAGTTTCTACTTTTACTGAGCTTGAGACAACAGATACAATGTTTCCAATTAAATCTGCTTGTCTTTGATACTGGTTTTCAACTTCGCTCCATTTGCTATTGACATCTTGATCTAAAGTAATGAACCTATTATACATTCCTATAAAAGAGAATATTATGATTAATATAATTCCTATAATAATAAGAAGTGTCTTGTTTTTTGAAAAGAAATTTTCTGTTTTCATAATAATGAAGTATATTTGATATTTAAAAACTTATCTACCAACTCCACCACCGCCACTTGCTCCTCCTCCAAATCCTCCGCTAAAACCTCCTCCGAAACCACTAAATCCTCCAATTATACTATGTCTTGAAGAGCTTTCTATTTTATGAATATGACCGTTTTGGCATTTGTAGATTAAATAACCTGCCATTATTCCACCACCTGCAACTTTCCCTGCGTATTTCATAGGCAGACCATCTTTTTCACATTTTATTTTTTTCTTACTTAAGAAAATAAGGATTATAAAAATTAAGAAAAGGATAAGGACAATTAGACTTGGATCTATGCTCTTTTCTACATTTCCTGCCAAGACTTCTTCTTTGTTTTCATTTATTATTTTTGTAACTTCTTGTGTAAATAGGATAATTCCCTGGGAAACTTGATTTTTGTTGCGGTATGGAACATAGTATTCATCTAATAATCTTCCTAGTTTAGAATCTGGAAGAATTCCTTCCAAGCCGTATCCTGTTTCTACTTCTATTCGATTTTCTTGGAGTGAATATAAAATTAATAATCCATTGTCTTTTTCTTTTTTACCTATCTGCCAGAAATTAAATAGTTTTGTTCTGTATTCCTGAGGGGTTGATGGAGAGGTTGTATTGACAATTGCTATAACAACTTCTGCTGATGTAGCTCTTTCTGTTTCAATTAATGTATTTCTTAGCTCTTGTGTTTCATTAGAATTAAATAATTTAGGAAAGTCATTTAGATATTTATCATAATAATTTGGAAGCTCTTGTGCAGTTACATTTATTATAAGGATTAAAAATAGTAATAATAATATTTTTTTCATGATTAAATTAATTTCTTTGTAGATTTAAATGTTTCTTAATGCTCTGTATGATTGTTTCATAACTTAACTTTAAAGGGGTATGCTGTTCTTTTCTTGCTTTTTTCTTTCAGTTTTTCTGGCTTCCAGTAAGCACATACATCGTATCTATATAGGTCTTCTTTTGTCCAAATTTACTATCTAGAATAATAAGTAAACTAGTCATATCCGGATATAATACAAATTCCTGTGTCCAGTGCTTTTTGGAGAGGATTTTCAACTTTTTCACCATCAATAATATATGTCTTTTTTACTTCTTCATTACTTAAATTCATTTCTATAGACACTTCCTCAGATTTTGACATTGCTATATCTTTATAATATTGTGCAACAGCTTTTCTTAGACTTTCTGGATATTCGCAATTCATTTTCCCTCCATTGGGCATTTCCTCAATATATTTACATTTATCATTAATCAACCCAACAACCTCTCTTGTTACCATTTCTCCAGTAAATGGATGTTCTAATTCACATAAAAATGGTTCACAAGAATTTAGTTTATCTGAAAGAAGGTCGCAATTAGGTAATTCTCCCTTTTTATTAAAATTTAAATAAACTAATAAACCAATAATTATAAAACTGATTAGAATTAATACTTCAAAAAACTTTTTATTCATCTATTTTATTATCTCTTTTTACTTTAAATATCTTTCTTATTCTTTATTTTTGTTTTAATTTTAACTCTTTTATTATTATCAATTTCTTTATACCTTTTTCCTTTGTATTAATGAAATTCATTTCAAAACTGCTCCCTTTGCGAATATACCATACCACCCAAAAAGAACAATATGTCAAAATTATTAGTATTATTATGCTCCAAAACAAGCTTATTTCCCCTGCAATTATATTATATAAGAATATAATATCTATTGGAACAATTATCAGTAAAAAAGAGTATCTTGCTATCTTATCCATTCTATTTTTAACATATATCTCTTTTTTATTTAATTTTTTATTTTTCATCTAGATTTTTTTTAAATATGCGGGAGACAGGATTTGAACCTGCGCAGGCACTAAGCCAACAGCTCCTAAGGTTGGGCTTCTAGATTTTTAGAATCTGCCCCGTTTGGCCGCTCCGGCACTCCCGCATATAAAGAATTTAGGAAAAGAGGTATAAAAAGATTTAGATTTCTTTATTGATTGAAAAAGTTGGTCTGAACTTGATTTTGTCTTTATTTTTAAATAAATTTTCTGAAAGAATTAAACCTTTTTTTGATTTGTATTTTTCAATAAAAATAGTAAAAGATTTTGTTAATTTTATCTTCTATAAATATATATTTTACCCCTGCTAAAATTTATAAATTATAAATAATAGTAGGCATATATTTATTTTATTTCTTCTGCCAAGAATATTTTCTTATTTTAGAAGAGGCTCCATAACCACAACTTGAGCAGCGTTTTTTAGAAGCATGATAAGTTCGCTTGCCACATCTTCTGCATCTAATATGAGTTTTTCCTCTAGAGTGTTTACCTTTTGATGGGGTTCCTTTTGTCATTTTATTATGGCAGAGAAATTAGAACTATTGTATCTCCTCTTATAAAAGCTGTTCCAAGCTTTCTTTTTATTTCTCCTGCTTCGTGCTCTTCTGTGTT
>Ga0209541_10016098_pt1 | contig 11089 bp, 15 predicted proteins | sample RifCSPlowO2_01_FD_184027 | JGI IMG/M metagenome (GOLD analysis project Ga0209541, IMG submission 184027) | Groundwater microbial communities from Rifle, Colorado - Rifle CSP2_plank lowO2_0.1 (SPAdes) (version 2) | ecosystem: Environmental > Aquatic > Deep subsurface > Groundwater | place... | reverse complement strand
AAAGAAGTACGGCTGGTAATCGGTCCTGGCACTGCCCAAACTTCCCTTTTTAAATTAAAGGCAATTCTGGCTGTAATCAGAGAGCCGCTATTGCCTGCTGCCTCAACCACAATCACCTTTTGACATAAAGCAGCCACAATCCGGTTTCTTGATGGAAATGTCCAATGGGTTGGAGGTTGTGTTTCCCACTCAGACAGGATCAGCCCACCTTTCTCTACTATTTTTTTGGCAAGTTTAAAATCTTCTTTGCTTAAGCTGTTACTAATTCCCCATCCCAAAACAGCAATAGTTTGGCCTCCTCTCTCGCAACAGACTTGATGGGCATATTGGTCAACCCCATACATAAAGCCAGACACGATAGTTTGTTTTTGGGCAACCAGCCGGGGGATAATTTTATCAACTACTCTGATGCCATAATCTGTCATTTTTCTTGATCCTACCACAGCCACGCAATTTTCAAAAATTGCCTCGTTCCATTTGCCTATAAAATAAAGGTGTTTGGGAGGAGTTGATAAATCAGCCAGCCTTTGCAACTTGGGAGATTTATGCCAATTGATTTCTTGATAGTCCATCTGTCCCATGATATCATGGCTTAGAATACCTTTATATGTCCAAGCAATCATTTACCCCTAAGATGGGGGAGGCAGAAGAGATTAAGACCTTGCTGGGATGGGAAGCACCAGCCAGGCCTTTCCGGAAAAAAGACAGATCTTACTATACAACTCTGGCTATTATTGTTGTTTTGCTGGTTTTAATCTTACTGCTGGCAAAAGAGTTTTTACTGATTGCTACTATTTTGTCACTGGCTTTCGTATCATATGTATTGGCTTTTGTGCCGCCACATAGAATTGATTATAGAATTTCTACTCAAGGTATTACTGTTGGAGAAGATTTCTATTTTTGGCATTTTTTAGATTCATTTTGGTTTAAACAAAAAGAAGGTTTTACAGTGGTCCATATTCAAACCCATTTCAGGTTTCCGGCTCAACTAATGATGGTTTTAGAAAAAGTAGATGAAGAAAAAGTTAAAAAAATAATGTCTAGATTCTTGCCATTTTTTGAAAAACCATATAAATCCTGGATGGAAAAATGGTCTGAAAGTCTTCAAAAAAACTTCCCCCTGGAAAATATCCACAGGTAGCTTTCAGCCATCAGTCTTCAGCTTTCAGACTAAATTTCTGTTAAAATGCATATTGCAAGCGCCCGTAGCACAATGGATAGTGCACATCGTTGCGGACGATGAGGTTGTGGGTTCGACTCCCGCCGGGCGCGCAAAAATTAAAAAAAGGATATCTATAATATTTTTATTGGATTTTTTCTGTATGCAAGAATACCTTCTGGCTTTTGCAGAATCATTAACCAAGACCACTCTTGGACAGTATAGATTTAGGATAGGTGATTACAGGGTAGTTTTTGATTTGGAAGACGATGAGATTATTGTAATTACAGATGTTGGTCACAGAAAAATATCTACAGATAAGGCAGGATTCTTGACAAAAAAGCTTAATAGGAGGGTGGGCCGGACGGTAAGGTAATGGTTTCGAAAACCATCGGGTGAAAGCCCTAGCAGGTTCGACTCCTGCACCCTCCGCCTTCGCTCGCTGACGTCCGCCACAGGCGGACGATGAGGTTGTGGGTTCGAGTCCCGCCGGGCGCGCAAATTTAAGGTTCCTTGCGGACCATGCCTTCAATTTTGTCAAAATCATGATCGTAAGAATAAATAGTTTTTTCTGAGGATTGCTGGGTTAAAACAGCAAGCATGGCATCTCCAAAATCAAGATTACTGTTTGCATATAAGTCTAATGCCGAAAGAATTATTTGTTTACTTTCAACTTTAAAATTTGGATAACGCAACAACGAAGCAATGGCGTCTCGGATCTTAATGCGGGGGAAATTATATAAGTTGCGGGACGAAAGAACAAAAACAGTATCACCAATAGTGGTTTCGGGAGCAGAGAGAATTAATTTACCCTGGAAAACTTTTTCAAAGAGTTTAGCTGAAGCTTCTTGTTTCCTAAGATCATCACCAGTAAACAGTCTAATCAAAATATCAGTATCTACATAATAATTGGCAATATTACCGTCCATATTTATCTTTGAATCTGTCTTCGTACGCTATATGCTTAACTTCTTTCCATGGTAGGGGTTTTTTGAGGGAGCCGGCAATGCCTCTTAAAGACTGGATGTCAGGGTATTTTGCTTGTGCAACTTGGACTTTTCCATTTTCCTCAATCACAAAGGCGATCTTGCCGTTTATACTAACTCCAAGGTGTTTTCTGACTTCAATTGGGACAGTAACCTGACCTTTACCTGTAATAGTTGAAACGAGTTCTTTGGGAGTAAATTTTTGAGTAATGCTTTGTTGCATAAGTAAGGATACTATATCATGGTCATTACCATTTGTCAATTTGTCGCATTGTCTCCCGCATTTACTAACTCCTGGAATAAAACATGGAACTACTCCTGAAGGCTCAGTGTTCTTCAGTCTGGATTTGAATAGCAGAAGAGGCGTTAAATAGTTAAAATTATGGCAGCAGCTTGTGGAGGTGCAAAATTTAAGCTACTAATCTTTTAATTTGAGGAAATTTATCAAAATCCCTGTCAAAGGAATATATTTTATGGATTTTTTTCTGAGTCATTAGTGTAGTATGATAAGCGTCAGCTAAACTGATGTTTTTACTAACATAATATTCAAACGTTAAATTTAACAGCTTTTTTTGTTCAAATAACACGTTCTCTAAGCTTAATATTGGCAGCAGTTTTTGGGCAATTTCATTCCGTTTTAAACCATGGGAATTCTGAAGGACAAAAACCACTTCAAAAATAACCAGCCATGATAAATAGATTTTTTCTTTCCCTTGGTCGATTTTATTTAAAATAATACTTGCATTTACCGAATAAAACGGATGATCATTCAGAACGAATCTCAAAATGATATTGGTGTCCAAAAAAATCATGATTTTAATTGATGTTGATTGAGGATTTTGCGGTCTTTTTCCACAGCAGCTTCTGGCCAAGCCTGTTCTTCTTTCTTGATTATTTCATATATATCATCTGTTTCTTTGTATTGTACTTTTGGTTTTAATGAACCGTAAAGAGACATTATAGAAAATTTCTTAGCAGGTTGGATTTGAACAACTTTCTTTTTGGTCATAGTGAATTTCACTTGATCACCTTTTTTTAACCCTAAGGCTTTTCTGATGGGGGAGGGAATCGTAACTTGTCCTTTTTGAGTAATAGTGGTAGGCTGTATTTGCATAGTAATACCTATTTTAGAGTATTACTATATTTTTGTCAATGAAAAGAGAATTTTCTGCAGGCGGGATAGTTTTTAAACAAACAAAAAGTGGTCCAATATTTTTACTGATTAAAAATATGGCCATGAGAGACCCGGATAAATCTTACTGGGGTTTTCCTAAAGGTCACTTAAATGCAGGGGAATCAAGCAAAGAGGCAGCAATAAGGGAGGTAAAAGAAGAAGTTGGGTTGAGAGTAGAAATTATTGATAAAATTGGCCAATCAAGTTATATATTTCAAGTAAATGGAGAAAAAATCTTTAAAATAGTGACCATGTTTTTAATGCAAGTTAAGAAGGGCCAAATTTTAATACAGGATTTGGAGATTTCGGAAGCTAAATGGTTAGGGTCTGAGCAAGTTTTAGAACTGTTAAGTTTTTCAAATGACAAAAAGTTGTTTCAAAAAGCACTGGAGATATATGGCAAGTGACAAGTTTGTTTCAAGGGGCGGGGAAAAGCTTCAGGCAGCAATTAAAAATTGGAAATTGGAAATTGGAAATTTGACTTGTCTGGATGTGGGTTCTTCAACCGGTGGGTTTGTGGATTGTTTACTGCAAAATGGAGCTGCAAAAGTTTATGCAGTTGATACTGCATATGGGGAACTGGCCTGGAAACTGAGAAATGACCCCGGAGTGGTGGTTATGGAGCGAACCAATATTCTTCATTTGGAGACCCTGCCAGAGCTGGTGAACTTGATTACCATTGATGCTGGTTGGACAAAGTTGGAATTAATCTTGCCAGTAGTTAAAAAGTTTTTAAAACCTGACGGAATAATTATAGCTTTATTAAAACCTCATTATGAAGCCAATAAGAAAGATTTAATAAAAGGCATTTTACCAGTAGAAATTGCAGAAAAAGTTAAAGTTAAAGTTCTTTTAGAAATTAGAAATTTGAAATTAGAAATTATTAATGTTATGGATTCACCAATTTTGGGAGGAGCTGGCAATATAGAATTTTTAATCTATCTTAAGAAGATTTAAGCCAATTTCTTCAGAAAATTCTCTATCCAATTCACCGCCTGTAGTATCAATAATAGCCTCAAAAGTAGCAGAAACAACAGCTCTATTTAAATGTCCGGCCCAAGCTTTATGCTGTTTATCACCTAAATTAAATTGTTTAAATTGCATAGGCGGAGGAGGCGGGATTCGAACCCGCGATACCATTGCTGGTATGCGACCTTTCCAAGATCGTGCACTAGGCCACTATGCGACTCCTCCAGTTGGGCCATTATTATACCAGTCATTGAACCGGCCTTGACAAATTAAGGTATGTATTGTACTGTTAAATACACCAAATGAATTTGGGATTTGATTTGTCTAAACTTGAGGGATTTGATTGGAATAAAGGAAACCTTGAACATATCAAGAATCATAATGTTAGTTATAGAGAATGTGAGGAGGCGTTTTTAGGCAAGCCACTTATTGTGAATGAGGATGAAACTCATTCACAAAATGAAGCAAGATTTCGAGTTTATGGACAAACTAACAAGAAAAGGTTGATATTTATGGTATCTACAATTAGAAATAATAAAATTAGAGTAATTTCAGCAAGGAATCAAAATAAGAAAGAACGACAAGAATTCCATAAAGTAGGAGGTGAATATCTATGAAAAAACTTAAAGTAATACCTAAATTTAAAAACGAAGAAGAGGAGGTACAGTTTTGGGTAACTCATGATAGTACTGATTACTTTGATATGAGTAAAGCAATAATTAATCCATCTTTTCCTAATCTCAAGCCATCGACCAGAACAATTACAATCAGGGTTTCTGAATCTCTGCTATATGATTTAAAGCAGATAGCTAATAAAAAGGATGTGCCGTATCAATCGTTGGTGAAAATCTTTTTAGACGAGAAAGTAAAAGAAGAGACTAATTTATCAGCTTAAGCAACCAGAGCCTTTGGGATTATTGCAAAATATGGATGATGTTGAACTGATTAAGCAAAAGTTAAATATTGTAGATATTATTTCGCAGTACCTGACTTTAAAAAAAAGCGGTGTAAATTTTAAAGCTCCTTGTCCTTTTCATAATGAAAAAACTCCCTCTTTTGTAGTATCTCCTGAACGGCAAATCTGGCATTGCTTCGGATGTTTTCCTCCAGGTGAATTAGTCAAAACTCCTTTTGGTTATCATCCTATTGAAGAAATTAATCAAGAACATTGGGTAGTTTCTGGAAAAGGAAATTTAAGAAAAGTTACAGAAACAATGCTTCACCAATACGATGGTTCGCTAATCAAAGTAACTCTTAAAAAATTAGGCTATGAAGTTAGATTAACCTCAGACCATAATGTTTTTGTCGTTCGTGGAGCTCCTTATACCAGAAAAAAATATAAAGATTTTTCGAAGAGATATCGAAAATACTTAAAGTTATTGAATACAGATAGAGATAAGTTTAATAAGTTAGTTGAAAGATATTTTCCAATTAAAAAACTGCCCGCCGGAGATTTGGTGAAAGGGGATTTATTACTCTTTCCAATTAACCGCGCGGAGAAGGATATAAAGGTAGTTAATTTAACAGATTACATATCCAAATATTCAAAACTAGGTCCTGTTCCCAGAAAAATACCTTTTCAGATTACTGTAGATGAAGACCTTCTTAAGTTGCTGGGGTACTGGATAGCCGAAGGTAGTAGTCGTCGTGCATATATTAGATTCAGCCTGGGTAACCATGAAGAATCATTTGCCTTGGAAATTGTTGAGTTAATCAAGAAGATTTTTGGACTAGAGGCAAAGATATACAGAAGGCCAAATTTAAAAAAGACAGGTATTGATATAACAGCTTGTCAATCACAATTAGCAAATATTTTTGAAAACTTATGTGGAAAAGGAGCTGCGAATAAACATATACCTTTTATTTTTCAGGAATTACCACCTCAAAAGCAAAAGACTTTATTGGATGCAATTTTTAAAGGTGATGGAACTTCTTTTATAGCTAACCGGTCAGAAAAACAACATAAATCAATTACTACAATTTCCAAGATATTATCAGAGCAAATTACTGATATTCTTCTACGATTAAATCTATTTCCTACAGTATTTGTAGGTAAACAGCATATTGATAAACTACAGGTTAATCATAGGCAATCTTATGCTATTTCTTGGTCAGAAGAAGCTACTCAAAAGTATAACTTGATTTATTATCAATCTGACGGGTCAGAATATTGGCTACTGCCTATAAGTAAATTAGGTAAAGAATACTACCGAGGTCCAGTTCATAATTTTACTGTCGAGGAAGATCATTCCTATATAGCTACCAGTTTTGCTGTGGCTAACTGCCAAAAAGGAGGAGACATGTTTACTTTCCTGATGGAAAAAGAGAACATGGATTTTAAAGAGGCCCTTGAGATGTTGGCCAAAAAAGCAGGAATAGTTTTAAAACAGACTGAAGGCAAAAAAGATTTTAAAGACAGGTTATTTGAAGTAAATTTAAAAGCCCAGGAATTTTTTCATTATATCTTAACCAAACACACCTTAGGCAAAAAAGCCCTGGAGTATCTAAAAAGCAGGGGGATCACAGATTCTTCGATTGAGCAGTTTGGTTTAGGTTATGCCCCAAATTCCTGGGAATCTTTAATTAAATTTTTGTTAAAAAGAGGGTTTACTGCGTCTGAAGTTGTAGCTTCAGGTTTGGCAGTACCTTCAAAATCAGGAGGTTACGACCGTTTTAGGGGCAGGATTATTTTTCCTTTGATTGATGGCAAAGAAAAACTGCGAGGTTTTTCCGGCAGGGTTTTGTCTCCCCAGGAACCCAAATATATTAACTCTCCTCAAACGCCTATTTTTGATAAAAGCACTTTTTTATTTGGCTTAAATTTAGCAAAAGCAGAAATTAGAAATAAAAAAGAAGCAGTGTTGGTAGAAGGGGAAATGGATGTAATTTTATCTTATCAATCAGGATTTAAAAATGTGATAGCCAGCAAGGGTACTGCTTTAACTGAGGGTCAAATAGACTTATTAAAAAAGCACACTGAAGATTTAAGTCTTTGTTTTGATATGGATTTGGCAGGGGATAGCGCTTCCCGCCGCGGCATTGAAATGGCTGAGAAAGCAGGTTTAAATATTAAGGTGGTGGAAATTACAGGAGGCAAAGACGGGGCAGAGGTAATTTTAGACGATCCAAAGCTTTGGCAAAAAGCAATTGAGGAGGCTGTGCCTATTTATGATTATTATTTAACCTCAACTGCCCGCCGTTTTGATGTGAGAAAGCCTGTTGATTTGAAAAAGATAGGTTTAGAGTTAATTCCGGTTTGGGCAAAAATCCCGGATGATTTGCAAAGAGAACTTTATATTGAAAAACTATCAGCATTTCTGAAAACTGATGACAAAGTTGTCAGAGCAGCTGTTGAGAAAGCAAGAAATTCAACACAACAAAGCTACAGTCAGCTTCTGCATCAGAAGGCACAGGATAATGTTGTTGCTACCAGATCCAGAAGAGAACTTTTGGAAGAGTATCTGATGGCTTTGCTTTTGCATCCACCAAAAGATTTCATGTTTGTACCTTCATTTCCGGAGACTTTATTTTTAAGAGAATCTTTCAGGCAGTTGTTTGTACTGTTGGTGCTTTATTTAGATTCTATTTCGTTTAAAAGTAAAGAGTTTAATATCAATGAGTTTTCGGAGGATTTACCAAAAGAATTGCTTTCGGAAGTAGATAGATTGTATTTAATAGAGTTTGATAATAAACTACAGGAGGCCCAAAATTGGCAGAAGGAGCTGGAAGGGGTAGTTTCAGAACTTAAAAAAGCTTTGATTAAAGCCTCTTTGGAAAAGCTGTCATTTGAAATCAGAAATGCCCAGGAATTTGGTAAGATGGAAATAGTAGAAACGTTAAATAGGAGGTTTAGGGACTTGTCAGTGAAGCTGAAAAACTTGTAAAAATATGGCTAAAAAACAAAAAGAAGTACTACTTGATATCAAAAAATTACTAAAACTTGGTAAAGACCGGGGGTTTATTACACAGGAAGAAATTCTGCAGGTTTTTCCCAGGCCTGAGGAAACAATTGAGGCTCTTGATGAATTCTACATTAAGCTGATTGATGAAGGTATTGATGTATTTGAAACAACAGCAGAGGAGCTGGACCCAGACTCCAAAACTGCCACAGAACTTGAAAAGGAACTGGAGGTTTTATCCACTCTTGAGGAAGGTTCAGTGACAGATCCGGTTAGACAATATTTAAGGGATATTGGCAAAATTCCTTTGTTAACAGCTGCAGATGAGATTGACCTTGCCAAAAGAGCGGAGAAGAACGAGAAAAAAGCCCGGGATAAGCTGATTTCGGCCAATCTTAGATTGGTTGTTTCTATTGCCAAAAAATATGTCGGACGGGGAATGAGTTTACTTGATCTTATAGAAGAAGGAAACATTGGACTGATGAGAGCTGTTGATAAGTATGATTGGAGAAGAGGGTATAAGTTTTCTACCTATGCCACCTGGTGGATCAGACAGGCAATTACTAGGGCTATTGCAGATCAGGCCAGAACTATCAGAATTCCGGTGCATATGGTAGAAACAATCAACCGTTTTAACAGAACTCAAAGAAGACTAATGCAGGAACTGGGCAGAGAACCAACTCCTGAGGAAGTTGGAAAGGTTTTGGATATTGATGAAACTAAAGCAAGAGAGATTATTAAAGTTTCGCAGGAACCAACCTCCTTGGAAACACCGGTGGGGGATGAGGAAGATTCTCATTTGGGAGATTTTATAGCTGATCAGGGTTTACAGCCGGACGAACAGGCCACCAGAGAGCTCTTGAAAATTCACTTAGATGAAGTTCTGGATTCTTTATCTCCAAGAGAAAAAAGAGTCTTACAATTAAGATTTGGTTTAGAAGATGGTAAGCAGAGAACTTTGGAAGAAGTAGGAAAGGAATTTGGAGTTACCCGTGAGCGCATCAGGCAGATTGAAGCCAAAGCCATCAGAAAACTAAAACACCCAACCAGGGCCAAAAAACTCCGGGATTATTTAGAGTAATTATCTTTTACAGTCCAATAAGCTGATTCTGATATTAGAAACACCTGTTCTAAGCCGAATCCTTTCTGCTAAGCCTTTTGATAAATCAGCAATTTTACCCAAACCTTCAAAACCACCCCGATCAGTGACAATAGCTTCAATGTCAATACCATTATCAAGGTTGGTAACCAAAACCTGACTATTAAGAGGTAATCTCATAAAGGCTAGAGTATTGGCTTTTTCGTTGAAGCGTTGGCCATTAGCCATAGTCAGAGTTGATGAACACCCCAAACAGCCAGATCCAGATTCTGAATAAAAACTGGCCTTTCCCTCCCAACTCATATTTGGCACAACACGGCATTTTATTTTCTCTTCAGGTGGAGAATCACTACTATCAGCTTGTTCGTCTTCAGGGGATTCAAGTGGAGGTCCTGGAGTCGGTGTGGCCGTTGGTTCTATTGGAGGAGGAGTAGGTGTTGGGGTAGGTAAACGTTCTGCTAATAAAATTCCTCCGCTGAACTGTAAGAAAAACCTTCTTGTTCTTTCCATTTTTAACCTCTATCAAAAAAACTCCCAGCAAATGGGTGAATTGTTGTTGAATTAAATTAATTTAAGGGAATACTAAAAAGAAGAACCCCCGGCAGAAAATCAACTATCAACTAACCATTATATTTTAGACTATTCAGTGTTAAAAATCAAATCCAGCTGGTATAATTCAAAGGATGGAATGAGTACATTTAAAATTAAATATTCCCCTGTAGCTCAATGGGTTAAAGTCGTAAATTGACTTTAACGGGATAACTACAAACTAATCCGCTTCAGCGGATAGCTTAAAATAAATGTTATCCCAGGAAGAGCGGTGAGTCTCAAATTTATACATAATACAATACACAGTTAAATTGTACTAAGATCTATAATAATAGATAGTTGACAGTACTTAGTTCGTTATGAAACAATGTAAGTATGGGTTATGTAGGCAAACTGGAAGAAAAGTTTAAAGCCCAGGAGCTACGCAAGAGAGGACTCTCTTATAGAGAGATAATCCTACAGGTTTCAGTCTCAAAAGGTACTGTTAGCGAATGGTGTAAAGATATTGTTCTTACTAAAACTCAGAAAAATAGACTTCTAAAGAATAAGATGTATGGTCAGAGAATAGGTTCACAAGTTGCTGCTGAGAATAAAAGACAAAAAAGACTCTTAAGAACTATAAAGATTTTTGAAGAATCCAAAAACGAACTCGGAGAGTTAAAAAAGAGAGATAGATTTTTGGCTGGAATTGCTTTTTATGCTGGGGAAGGGAATAAGGCTGGATCAGCAGGATTTACCAATTCTGATCCTAAAATTATTAAATTTATGATGAAATGGTTTAAGGAATTTTGTAAAGTTCCAAAAGCTAGATTTAGAGGTGCTATTTGGATACATGAAGGTTTAGATGCGGAAAAATCAAAGGAATATTGGTCAAAATTAACTGGCATTTCAATGAATCAGTTTCATAAAACCTATATTGCAAAGAATAAAACAGATAGTAGAAAAATTAGAAAAAATATACATAAATATGGAGTTTTTGCTATTAGATTTAGTGATAGTGATAAACAGAGACGCATTATGGGGTGGATTTCGGCTTTGGTGGGTGGTAAAATACCAAGCGTACATTAATAATCCCCTGTAGCTCAATGGTAGAGCGGGATCCTGTAAGATATTGCAGCTTTTAGTGGAAACACTAATTGAAAAACTGGGTTAATTGTCCTACGTCGCTAAAAGCTATGTAGGATCCCCCAAAACTTAAGTGAAGGTGGATCGGGAAACCCTTTTAGGGTAATCCGCAGCCAAGCCCCGCCTCTG
>Ga0209541_10016095_pt1 | contig 11091 bp, 14 predicted proteins | sample RifCSPlowO2_01_FD_184027 | JGI IMG/M metagenome (GOLD analysis project Ga0209541, IMG submission 184027) | Groundwater microbial communities from Rifle, Colorado - Rifle CSP2_plank lowO2_0.1 (SPAdes) (version 2) | ecosystem: Environmental > Aquatic > Deep subsurface > Groundwater | place... | reverse complement strand
GCTTCCCCGCCCCGACCGCGGTCGGGGCGGGGTATTCTGCGGGCAGATAATAAAAATTTGGTGATTTTCTGGTTTATGGGTTAAACTAAATATAAGTTCTTTTTAAAAACTTTGAATGTTCACTCATGAAAATTATTTTCGACAATCTGAATTGGCTGTTTTTGCTACTGATTTTAGGCACGCTCGCGATCAGTTTTTTTTATTTGCCCCTTTTCTGGCTGATCTTTAATACCGGCATCCTAATCTCGCTGGGAATCCTTGTTATCTATAATACTGTTACGACCGTCAAAGCCAACGAGGCGCTTAGAATCGAGCAAAATCGTCTTAACACCATCATCAACAATCTCCACGATGGGGTAATCGCCTATGACGAAAATTTCAAAATCTTGGTTTTTAATCCGGCTGCTCAAGAAATCTTTAATCTCCAGGCCGGCGAAGTAATCGGCCAGTCTTTCACTCTTAAAGTTAAGCAAGACGGCTCGCCTCGGTTAAAAACCCTGCTTACCATTCTCTTCCCGGCGCTCGCCCAAATGATCGTGAGAAGAACCGAACCAGGAGTTTATCCTCAAGTGGTGGATATTTCATTTGATGAACCGGCTTTGGAACTCCGGGTTTCCACTTCAAGAATCTTGGATAGCCAAGGTAAGACTCTCGGCTTTATAAAACTGATTCATGACCGCACCCGTGAACTTACCTTGCTGCGCTCTAAAAGCGAATTTATCACCATTGCTTCGCATCAGCTACGCACGCCCTTAACCGCAGCCAACTGGGCAGTTGAAGGCCTAAATAAAGAACCGCTCACCACCGACCAAAAAGATCTGGTCGCTAATATCACCGGCGCTGTGAATCGCCTCATGAAAATCGTAAACGATCTGCTTGATGTCGCCAAAATCGAGGAAGGCCGTTTTGGCTATAATTTCCAGGAGATTGATCTTATAAGTTTTTTAGAAGAGGCGCTCGCTCAAGCCAAAGACGTCGCCGCCCAATATCGCGTTAAACTCTATTTTGATAAACCCAGGCAAGAATCAGTCAAGGCTGTTTTTGATCCGCAAAAGCTGGCTATGGTGGTTTCAAACCTCTTGGATAATGCCGTGAAATATAATATCCCGAACGGCGAAGTAATTTTAAAAGTTGAAAAAACGCCGCAAAACCCTTATGTGCGCGTGAGCGTCAAGGACACCGGCATCGGCATCCCTTCCGATGTAATGAATAAGGTTTTTACCAAATTTTTCCGAGCCGAGAATGCCGCGAAAATCGCGGTTGAGGGCACGGGCCTGGGACTCTATATCGGGAGAAACATCATCCGCCGCCACGGCGGACAAATGTGGGTGGAATCCACTCTGAACCGCGGCTCGACTTTTTATTTCACGCTCCCGACTAATCCAACGCTTGTTCCGGCGAAAGAAATCGTTTATGAGGAGGAAGTTTAAAGGCTTTCTTACAAATTTTTAAGTCTCGGAACGCAAAAAATTTGTTAGAAAACTTTATACCCGCCAAAATTTTTGGATTGCTATGTTCTATTATGTCTATGTCCTATTTAATATCAAAGATAAGGGTATCTATACCGGATTCACGGATAATCTAAGCCGCAGAATTAAAGAACATCAACGTGGTCTAGTTGAATCAACGAAGGATCGACAACCTCTGAAATTACTATATTTTGAAGGCTATCTAGATAAAAAATCTGCAATGAGCCGAGAAAAATATCTGAAAACTGGCTGGGGTAGAAATTATCTCCAAAAAGTGGTTAAAGATTTTGTTAATAATAATCCAAAAATTTAGGCGGGTGCTCGTTTATAGTTAAATTTTATTCGCATCCGCTCTAAAATTTAAATAAACTTCGCATGCCCGAGTTGCCAGAAGTAGAAACTATTGTAAGCGACCTCTGCAAAAAGGTGGTGGGCAGGGAAATCATCGGTTTTTGGTCTCAAACGCCGAGAATTTTCCCGAAAAATCAAATCTCAAAACTTAAATCTCAAATCAATGGGTATCAAATTGCAAAAATTGATCGGCGAGGAAAAAATATACTCTTCTACCTAAGTCAGGGATCAAAGATCAATAGCCAAAAGTTGCTACTAATCCATCCCAAACTCACCGGCCGCTTGCTCATTGGCAATCATTTTCTTAAAAATCCGAAAAACTACATTCGCGCCATATTTTACTTAGACAATAAAACCGCGCTCGCCTTCTCGGATGTGCGCAAATTCGGAAAAATTATTTTCGGTGACAAGAAAAAAATAGAATCCTTGCCGGATTTGAAAAATTTAGGCCCGGATCCGCTTGATAAAATTTTTACAGTTAAAAAGTTTAAGAGTTTAATCAGTCCACAAAAAAGAAAAATTAAGCTCGTTCTTTTAGATCAGGAAGTAATCGCCGGCATTGGCAATATCTATTCTGACGAAGCTTTATGGATCGCAAAAATCCACCCTTTTACACCAAGTAACCAACTAACTAACCACCAATTAACCAAACTATACAACGCTATTCGCAAAGTCTTAAAAACTTCTCTGCGCCTCCGCGGCTCATCAATGCGCGACTTTCGCGACACTTCAGGCCGCGCCGGCGGCTACATCAAAATCCGCCGCGTCTATGATCGCGAGGGGCTTCCCTGCTTCCGCTGCGGCACGAAAATTAAACGCATCAAAATGAACGTGCGCTCAGCTCATTTTTGCCCGCAGTGTCAACGAATCTGAATCATGAATTAGGTATTAAGATATTCTTCGAGCACCGTCGAGAAGTACCTTATTGTAGTTCTCGACCCGCTTCGCCGGAGCGTAAGCGAGGCGAGCAAGCTCGAACAATAAGTATTCCTGCTTCATAATTTCTTTCATCAGGTCGGCTCATTTTTGCCCAAAATGCCAAATATTATAATATTTATGGATTCTCTAAAATATCGTGAGTCCCGGCTCGTCTAATTACACAGACATCGCTTTCAATCTGGAAGGTGAATCGGAATTTTTTGGTAATACTTCCTTCCCAAATAAAGTCATGACCTTGCATCTTTTTGATTCGAAGCGAAGGATGTTTGAGATTTTCAATTAAAATAAGTAATTTCTTATCAAGAATTTTCTGAATGGAGGGAGACAATCGTTTGTAATCATGCTTAAAGGAATCAGTTAAATAAAGCTTCATTTGGCGGTAAATTAACCCTTGAGTTTTTTAAGGGTTTTTTCAAGCTCCTTTGAATTTCGGTATGGGCCGCTTAACTTCCCGAGTTTAATATCGCGGTCTGCTTCTTCCTCCTTTTTCTGCCACTCTTTAGTCCAAAACCACCATTGGCTTTTCGGCAAAATCTTAAAAAGGCGCATAAATTTCTGGTATTCCTTGCGCGGAATCGCAATCAAATCTTCATTTTTGTCCACCTCTTTAGGAATAGTTATAGTACTCATACAAAATATAGTATACCACCAAAATCAAAAGAATCAAAATGACCCCGACCGCGGTCGGGGTCATCCTGAGTCCAGCTTAGCTGGATGAAGGATCTCTTAAAAACAGGAAAGGTCTCGACGCATTTTTGCCCGAAGTGCCAGAAACTATAAATTAGAAAACTGTCGCTTTACGTTATTCCGTTCACTCTTATTAACCGTTCTCTTTCCGAACCGCCGAGCGTGTTTCCACCAGCTTGTAGGTGATTTGGATTTTTTGCTAGCGAATTGAGGTCGTCTCATTCTTCTTAATTTCCTAAAAGCTCGTAAATTTTCATTCTTTCAAAGGTTGCTAAAGCTTGAAGTTCTTGTGCTTTCCAGCGTTTGCTGTGCTGGGTTTTGTGCGGCTTGCAAATAGGACAGCTTCGCTTGTTCTTATATCTTTTACGCATTTATTAAGCTTATAATTAGCTGTTATACGTTGTCTAATATAATATGCTGCAGCATATTATATTAGACAAAAAGCTGACGGCACGAGTAGTTAGCTATTTTTATTTTCGTCCTCCTAATTCTATTTCTTCTTTTCGATAATCGAATTTAACCGCAAAGATATCAAAGAAACCCTTCTGGCCAAGAATACCAAAACCGTGTTTGGCTATGTCATAAGAAAATCCTAAAGCAGTTTTATAGTCCCAACCACCGATATTTATAACTGCTTCATGTAAAAAAGCTTCGGCTCCGGTTCGATCTTGAATACCTCCAAATGGTAACCTTTTGCCTGATCGTATATCAAAACCGAGATACTCTCCGATTTCTGCATCAAAAATACAAAAATCAGCTCCAGAATCTATAAGAGCGCCGTAGCGCACCTCTTTCCCTGGGGCTTTTATTTTTAGGGGAATTATCGGTTTTAAGATATGCGTTCCGAAGAAATCTGAACGCTCATCCAAGTAGAGCTTCAGATAAGGAAATTTCATAACAAATACCCGCCAATATAAGGCACTATTTTTTCAGGCACTCGAAAAAGTATTGGTTTCGGATAGCCGCTTTTTTCGGCCTTTTCCATTACCTCTTTAGCTGTCTTGCCGCTTGCCACAACGGTTTTTTCATCTTCTTTAAGCCCAACCCACAGCCCTTTATATTTCTTACATATTTCTGTCCAATCAATAGCCATAGTACTTAAATATTATCAAAATTTGACCGGAAAATCAACATACGTTTCTCTTTCCCTATGTTTCATCAAAAGAATAAAAATGAACGTGCGCTCGGCGCATTTTTGCCCGAAGTGTCAAAAAACTTGAATCATGAATTTTGAATCAAGAATTATGGGCGCAAAAATAAAATAACCCCTGCGGGGTCGCAAGGGGTTAGAGATCAAACTCGTGGACAGAGGCATTCACGAACCGCCAATTAATTTCGCCACCCTGAAAATGACAGGCAAGCCGGATTATTCCGCCGTGGGTTACGGCAAGAACAGATTTGCCGGGATATTCCCGCTTCACGTGATCGCGAAACCTAAGCAGGCGTTTTCTCACATCGTCAACCGATTCACCTCCGAAAGGTCGGTAATCATAGCGCTGTTCAAAATCCACCTGTTTCATGTCAACGCCTGAACCTGCCTGCTCGGTCATCTCCTCCCAGGTAAGCCCAGAAAGCGAGCCGAAATCCCGCTCCCTAAGATCATCACTAAAGAGGATCGGCTTTCCGAATCGCCTTGCGATAGCTTCGGCTGTTTCCTTTGCCCTAAGGAGCGTTGAAGAAAACACGATATCGAAATGCCGCGTCCCGATTTCCGAGAGAAGACGCCCGACTTGTTCAAGGCCATTTCGATTCAACGCCTCATCAAGCCGTTGGCCAGCGACTCGTCCAGTCCGATTCGCTTCGGTCTCACCGTGTCGGACAAAGATTAACTTCAATGTTCACCTCCTTGTAGGTACTAAAAACAAAGTAACAGATACAAGCAGTATCAGTCAACTAAGGCTCAATTATCCCCCTAATCCTCCTCACTCCCGCTCCCACGGCCTCTTCTTTTGCTATTTTAAATTTCCCAATCTCGCCGGTGTGGGTAACATGGGGTCCCCCGCGTCGCGAGTCGCTATGCAGCAACTCGCTCCTTAAAACCCAGCGGTTTTAATTCGTCCCGCCAAGGCGGGACTTTTCCGCCTCGGGAAAACTCCCGTTTTCCCGACCCCTTTCCCTCTGCGGCGGTCCGCACGTTATGGCAAAACCGTTCCTCTTATACGTCTTACTCCGGAACTGACAGCTTCTTCCTTAATAATTTTAAACTGTCCAATCTCTAAAGTACGGCCAACGTGCGGACCGCCACAGAACTCCTTACTAAAAGCGTCTTCTAGCGAACGGCCAGCGTAATAGACTTTGACGCGCTTTGGATATTTTTCTCTGAAGAAATAGAGGGCGCCGGTTTTTTGAGCTTCCGCAAGCGGCATTTCTTTATACTGCATCGGCAAATCTTTTTTAATTACCTCATTAACCAAATCCTCAACTTTCTTGAGTTCCTCGGGCATGAGTCTCCGCGGAAAAGTAAAATCAAAGCGCGTTCGCTCCACGGTAATATCAGAACCGTTTTGCCGAACTTCAGGCCCAAGAATCTGCCTCAATGCGGCGTGAAGCAGATGGGTCGCTGTATGAAGGCGTGTTACTTTTCCAAGTTCGGATTTATCTTTTACGGTCACTTCCCCTGTTTTTAGATATATCCCGTGTCCTCCAAACTTCGCTTCTTTGCCCGCGCGGGAAATTTCTTGATGTTTTTTGAACTCCTCGTCAAACTCACGCCTATTTAATTCTTTCGTCGCCTCGGGTGCGAGTTCTTTAATAAGCTCGAAGGGCAAGCCAAAGGATTCATAAAGATAAAACGCTTCTTTGGCTCCGATTTTTGGAAATTGACTTAACTCCCCTACGCCATTCGCAACAACTTTCTGGAATTTTGCGTCTTCCGATTCTAAAACCTCTAAAATTCTTGGATCGTTGATTTCGGGATACACCTTGCCAAACTTATCCTTCACAACTTCAAGGCTGGCTTCGAATAAATCAGCGTGGATGTCATGCACAACTCGGTAAGCCAGAATTTTTCGAAGCAGACGCCGCAAAATATAACCAGCTTCCTTATTTGAGGGACGGACGCCGTCGGCAGTTAAAAACACTGACGCACGCAAATGATCGGCTAATACCCTTTGAATTTTCTGTTCTAAGCCAGGTTTAAATTCTCTTATTTTTGATATAAGTGGATGAAAAAGATCAGTTTCAAAAACATCTGGAACGCCTTGTACAATTGATGCCAATCGTTCAAACCCCCAACCCACATCAACACCTTTCTTGGGCAATGGTTTCAAGCTTTTATCGGGATTGTAGTAATATTCCATGAAAACCAGCGTTGCAACCTCAACATCGTCCACATAAACTTCATTGCAAGCGCCGCAAGGCCCCTCGGCTCCAGCCGGACCCCAAAAATTGTCTTGCCGTGAACCCTTGCGAATTTTATCTTTGGGCAAAATCTTAGCCCAAGCTTCGTACGATTCTTTATCAAAAGGCACTCCGCCAGCTGGCGGATCATCGCCAGCAAAAACTGTTGCTGATATCCGCTCCGGTGAAATTTTAAAAACTTCGGTCAACAATTGATACGTCCATTCAATGGTTTCTTTTTTGAAATAACCGCCCTCCGGGCCTACGGCCTCTCCGGGCCGGAGGCCAAACGAAAAATGACCCAACATTTCAAAGAAGGTAAGATGTGTCTTATCCCCCACCTCATCAATATCCGAGGTCCTAAAACATTTTTGAATGGAAGCGGTGTTCAAAGTGCCAAAATCACGCAAAGCGTCCAGCTCGCCGGTAAAATAGCGCTTAAACTGCTGCATACCGGCAGTGGTGAGCAACACCGATGGATCATCGGGAATTAACGACGAAGAAGGCACAATTTTATGCCCGTTATTCTTGAAAAATTCCAAAAAACTTTTCCTGATTTCTTCACTGCTCATAATTTTAAAAGTTTTTGAGCAACTAATTTAGTTTCCCGCTCAAAAAATTTCTTTATTGTCTTCCAGTCAGCCTTGAAAAAAACCTTAGGGCTAGGATCAGCTTCGGCATCTTCAAAATAAGCGAGGCTTTTAAGAAAATGAGGGATATTCTGCTCTTGGCCGGGATATTGCTTTATCGCACGTCGGATAACCTCTAAGAGAGGTTCGCGATTTAAGCAATACCAGTACAAATCAACAAAATCCCGCTTGCGGCCGCGTTGGCTTATAGCAATTATTTTCATGGCCGCGATATCGTGGGGTTTAAGAATTCTTAAAGTGCCGCATAACAATTGTTCGCTGCTGGGCCTAAAAAACGGATAAGCGATAAAACTAACTTTTGCCTTCAAAAATTTGCCGTAGAGCGTGCCTTCATCGCCAAAACTGGTTGCCCAATCGCCGTAATGGATCATCTGTCGTTCCAAACGGGACTTGCTCAAGAATTTTTGCGGCGTGAAAAAATCAAGATCAACTGACTGGCGGTGTGCTACCTGAAGTCCTAAGGCCGTTCCGCCAGCTAGATACCACGGAGAATCAGAAAAAAAAGTGATGGCCGTGCACTTTAAAAAAGCTTTTCTAGTTGCGGTGGGCAAAATTTCCAAATGCAGATCATGAGGGAAAATTTTTTCTACTTTAGAATTAGAGACCATAATGCTTTACTCTTTTTGTGAATGGCGGTTCTGGGGAGATTTAAAACTTTTTTAATGAGGTGGCGCGAATAATAATGAAAAAGCCAGCTCACTTCATTATTATCGCCAAAATCCAAAATCCGCTCGATAATGTAGCGAGCGTGTTTCTTGGGATCAATGGTTTTGGGATCAACGTCCCAAAAGAGGTCTTGGCGAAACTTCATGTATGCGAAAGCCTTGGCGAAAGGCACATGCGAATAACGATCTTCGCATCATTAGCATCGGCTTATGAATAATTATATCAAAAAATCCGCCTTTAGGAAAGGTTAATGTGCTTGGAATCGGTTTAAAATTAAAGAAAAATTTTGGGCGGTTATTTATAAATTGCATGTGTCCCGATATTAATGAAATTTGCCTCATCGCCATCATTAAATGAAAACATAATTCGATATTGGCCGATAACAGTAAAAGCCCAAAAATCTTTATATTGGCCATGCAGTTTATGGGTTTCTAAACTAGGATGAAAGGCATTCGATAAAAATAGGGGCTCACGTTTTAGAAAAGCTTTCTTAACAAAAGACGGCATCTCGGCCAAGGACTTTGAAAATTTAGAAGAATAATAAATCTTCCGAATCGGACGCTCATTCATGCCTGCGGGAAGCTTTGAGGATCGAAGAAAAATTATTGGCTGATTTTAACTTGCCGAATTTTTTTTCTCGTTCAAAGATTTTTATTGCTTCGTCAGTATCTTGTTCTTCCCATAACAGCCGCCGGCTAACTTCTAGCAAATGCTCATACTCTTTCTTAGGTATCAAAATTAAATCTCCTTCCTTGGTTATTTTTTTGGGAATAGTAATAGCAGTCATATTTATAGTTTAACAAAATCAAATCACTGGGTCAACTTGTTTAATTCGTAGACTCACTATCCTTCACGGCCGTGAAGAATAGTATATTTACGACATCGCAAGTCGTAAGATTGGGAGGTTGATTCGCGCGCGCCAAAAACCCCTGCGGAGGAAAAGCTTGGAGGCTAAAATGTTAATCTTTCTCTAATTGCAAATTTATTATTACGGATACTTCCCGGTATGCTGTGGATCGTGGTGAAACATGGGCCATTGCAGTGCTGATGAAGTCGCCGTACCAGTGAATTCCCAGAGATACATCTTTCCAGTATTGTCTATTACAAAAGCATCAAGTAAATTATCGCCATCAATTTTACCTACGACCGGGGCACTAGCTAGGGATGCGAGTGGCTTTGGAAAGTTAGGAATAGGGGTGCCGTTTCCATTAAATCCGAAAAGTTTTCCGGGCGATTGAAGAATTCCTAAAGTAACAACTAGGATTTCCATTAATCCATTACCATCAAGATCGGCAATTACAGGACTGGTGAACGGATCGTGGCCACCACCAACTCCAGATAAATAACCAGTTACATAGACCGGCCAGCCAGGAAAAATTGTCCCATTATGATTTAGGACATACACTAGGTGTCCTACGCCATAGACATAGTCGCTTGTAAATACAATCTCTAAATCGCCATTACTATCAATATCTCCTACAGCAGGGGCGTAAATAGTAGAGACATAAGGTTGTGGCCATCCTGGCACAACTGTACCATTATGGTTAAAAGCGTAAAGCTGGGCTGGCGGACCTGTAAATTGTGCCAAAATAATTTCTAGCTTTCCCCCATCATTTTGGTCAAGATCGGCAAGTACTGGCGCCGACCAGCTTTCAAAGTTTATCTTAGGCCAGCCAGAAAAATTCGTGCCGTCGTGATTAAAAACATAAGCGTTTGGAATACCTCCGGTAAGTGAGGTACGTGTGGTTAGAACTATTTCTTGATCTCCATTATTATCTATATCTCCGACGGCAATGCCGCGCGGCAGACACTGTACTGTTTTCGGCCAGCCGGGTGCTATCTGCCCGTTTTGTTGATAGACGTAAATTTTATTCTCTAAATCGCAAAAATTACTCGCGTTGTTAGTCATTACAAAAACTACGATTTCCTTACCGACAGATCCTGTTATATCAGCAATAGCTGCAATTTGACCGTTAACATTGATATAGCCAGTTCCTGTTGTTGCGGGCCAACCCGGCTGAATTGTTCCGCCTGCTTGATGTACAAAATACTGATTGGTTCCCCAACCAGCACTGTTATTTACGATCTCAAATTCTATATCAGTATCTATGTTTGCAACTGGCGGAGAAAAAGGATTAAATCCTGCTCCTATATTTACCGAGGAACCTAGCGGCCAGCCGGGGAACGGAAGACCATTATGATCAATTGCATGGAAGGTGTCGTAAAACCAACCAGTAGCATTCAAACCCTTAGCCTGAAAGAAAATTTCCCCATCTCCATCACCATCAACGTCAGTTAAAGCGGGTGATGTTCCGTTCTTATCATTTATTTGTTTGGGCCAACCTGATACGAGAGTTGGATCTACAGCTACGATCGCCTCATCTTCCCAAATTCCTTGAGTGCTTGTAACGGCGAGTTTGATGGTGTAGATGCCAGCTGACAGTGTGCCAGCGGCAATATTCCAAGAAGCGAGTAAACTGTTGGCAACCGGAAGGCTACTACTCTGTATAGTCGTCCAAGAAATAGGATAGATGCCCGTTCCAAAACGCACTTGGTAGTTCTGAAAATTTTGGCCGCCAGCTGTTCCGCTGATGGTAACTGTTTGAGGACCGTAGAATGCGTTGTCCAGTCCACTATCTAGAAGTGCCAGCCCGACACTGGAAGGTTGCACTGCTTTTAAGGCATTAACGCGGCCAGTTCCAATATAGAAAAGCAAATTGAGGGGATCTTTAGCGCTATGCACCAGTGTTAAAATCTGATCTTGGGTGAGCGTCGGTATCTTTGAAAGCGCAAGACCAATGATCCCTGACACTAATGGCGTAGCCATAGAGGTGCCATGGCATAAGCCGAATCCATCACTGTTGGGAGGATAAGATGCGTCTGTGCAGGCCCATGCTACTCCGGGAATTACCGAAGATAGTATACTTACCCCTGGCGCGGCAATATCAACCCAGTAGCCGTAATTGCTAAAACCAGCTTTCTGGTCGGTT
>Ga0209541_10016093_pt1 | contig 11093 bp, 5 predicted proteins | sample RifCSPlowO2_01_FD_184027 | JGI IMG/M metagenome (GOLD analysis project Ga0209541, IMG submission 184027) | Groundwater microbial communities from Rifle, Colorado - Rifle CSP2_plank lowO2_0.1 (SPAdes) (version 2) | ecosystem: Environmental > Aquatic > Deep subsurface > Groundwater | place: Rifle... | reverse complement strand
AGTTTTAAGACATCTTGAGGTCTCGTCTTAGCTGGCACAACTTTCACGCTGCACCCTTTTTGTGAAAGATACGAAAGAATAGATTTTTTAATTCCAAAATCAAAGGCCACAACAAAGAAATTTTCGCACCCCGCGGCCGGTACGTCATAAGCTTTCTTGCAACTTACATCATGGGCCAAATCTCTACCCTCCATAGAAGGATATTTTAAGAGTTTTTTCATGAGGGCTTTCTTATTTAAGGTGCGAGTTGAAATAACACCTCGCATGGCCCCTTCATTTCTTAAGGTGCGAGTGAGTTTTCTTGTATCAATGTCAGAGATAGAGACAATTTCTTTTTCTTTTAAAAATTGCGGAAGCGATTTTTTATTTCTCCAAGAGCTTCCCTTAAAACACATGTCTTTTACAATAAACCCTTTTGCCCAGATTTTTTTTGATTCGTTGTCTTCTGGGTGTGTCCCGTAATTACCCATGTGAGGATAAGTCATGGTAATGAGCTGTTCGTGATAGGACGGGTCGGTTAAAATTTCTTGGTAACCACACATCGAGGTGTTAAAAACAACCTCTCCAAAGCTTTCGCCTTCTTTTCCACAGGAGGTGCCGGAGTAAAAATCTCCGTTTTCAAGAAGAAGAACGGCTTGTCGTGTGATCATAAACAACTTTACCTTTATAAAGAGTGTATTTGATTCTGCCAGAAACTTTGGTTCCGTCAAAAGGGGTGTTTTTTGATTTAGAAATAAATTTTTTGGAATCTATTTTATAGGTTTCGTCCAAATTAACGAGTACTAAGTTAGCATCATTTTTTTCTCTGATCTCTGGTTTTGGTAAGCCAAAAATTTTTGCTGGTCCTGTGGTCCATTTCTTAATAAGCTCCCTAAGTGTCAAAACCTTTTCTTCTACGAGTTTATAGGTGAGAGAAAAAGCTGTTTCAAACCCGTTAATACCACAATGTGCTTCTTGAAATGGGAGATCTTTATACTTTTCGGACCATGGTGCGTGATCGGAGGCTAAAGCATCAATCACATCTTGTTTTAAGGCTTTTCTTAAGGCTTCCACATGTTTTGTGGTGCGAAGGGGTGGGGAAACTTTTGCATAAGTATTAAAATCATCGGCTGCTTTTTCTGTAAGAAGAAGATGGTGCGGACACACCTCAGCCGTCACAGAAACCCCTCTTTCTTTTGCTCTTCGTATATGCTCTAAGGCTTGCCATGAGCTCACATGAGCAATGTGTAGCTTTGCCTTTAATCTTTCTGCAAGAACGATATCCCGGGCAACAATAACCTCTTCCGCAAGGGCGGGGCTTCCTTTTAAGCCGAGAAGTGATGCTCTTTTTCCGGTGTGAATGCCTGCATCATAAACAAGATCTGGGTGTTCAGCGTGGATGACGACGGGCAAATCAAACTGTTTAGAGTAAGCAAGTGCCTTTTGCATAAAAGCAGTTGAAGAAATACATTTTCCATCATCAGAAATAGCAATAATTCCTTCTTCCAAACACAAACCTATCTGAGCAAGTCTTTCTCCTTTTAAACCTTCTGAAATGGCACCAATGGGAAGCACTTGAATCACGGCTTGGTGTTTAATTTTCTCTTGGATAAGTTTTGTTATTTGTGGATGGTCGTTAACGGGGTTGGTGTTAGGCATGCAACACACCGTCGTAAAACCACCCGCAGCCGCAGCACGACTTCCCGAAGCAATGGTTTCACAATCTTCAAACCCCGGGTCTCTTAAGTGACAGTGCAGATCGATAAACCCAGGAAAGCAATACAGCCCTTTTCCATCGATGACTTGATCAAAATGGGAAAGCTCAAAAGTCTCTTTTTGATTCTTAATAATTTTAAAGACCTTTTCATCTTTTAGATGCAAAGAGGCCGCATAAGTTTTTTGATCGGGGTTAAAAACTTTTATATTTTTAATAAGGATATTCACGAAACCTTTCCCTTGTGCGTCAAAAACCTATTTTGTAAGAAAATAGAAATAAGAGCCATACGCATGGGTAAGCCATTTCGAACTTGCGAGAGCACAACTGATTGAGAATGACTGTAGAGATCATCTGACATTTCGACATTTCTGTTTACAGGACCTGGGTGCATGATCAGTGCGTTAGATGGAAATTTAAGACTCGTGTTCAATTGAAAGTACTTAATGTATTCCTTAATAGAAGGAATATCATTTTGTTGGTGGCGTTCTTTTTGGAGCCGCAACACCATAATAACATCAGCATCACGCACTGCTGCTTGAAGGTTATAAGAAATTTCAAGGTCTAATTCTGAAAACCCTTTTGGAATAAGTGTTGGAAAAGTGCACAGGGTAACCCGAACACCTAATTTTGAAAGACAGAAAATGTTGGAGCGTGCCACACGACTGTGAAGGATATCGCCCACAATAACAAGTTTTAAGCCTTTGAGATTTTTCTTATGTTCTACGATTGTCATAAGATCAAGAAGGGCTTGGGTTGGGTGTTCGTGAGAACCGTCCCCCGCATTAAGAATGGGTGTTTTGAGATAACGAGAAAGATAATGGGGCATGCCAGATTCAGAATGCCGAATAATAAAGAGATCAACCCCCATGGCCTCAAGGTTAAGCAGTGTATCAAAGACAGTTTCCCCTTTATCAAGGCTTGAAGCACTTTCGAGAACATTAATAACGGAGGCTCCTAGTTTTTTTGCGGCAATTTCAAAAGAAATCCGAGTTCTTGTGCTAGGTTCAAAGAAAACGTTTGCTACAACTTGTTCAGCTAGGAGTTTTTTAAGTCGAGAATCCTTTTTTTCAACAAGTTGTTTAAAATAAAAAGCTTCTTTTAATATGTCTTTTATTGTTTGAGGGGTAAGGTCTTTAACGCCAAGCAAATGCTTCATTGTAAAATTTTGGCTAATCTATGTGATCGAATGCCATGAATGGTGGGAATTTTCCAAAATAAAGTATCATCCCCAAGATCAAGTGACATCCATATCAGGAGGGCTTTTCCTTTCAAATTTTCCATGGGGACAAATCCCCAGGCACGACTATCCGAACTGTTATCTCGATTATCTCCCATAACAAAAAGCATGTTTTGCGGAACGGTAATATGACTATCTTCCTGCGAATCGGGATAGTATTTTTGATAAAAGCTTCTATATCTTTGTTCACGAATCCAATGCGTTATGTCTCCCAGTGTTTCATCATAGTAGGTTGAGCCTGGATCCATGGAATAAAATCTATCTTCTTTATCAATTTTTAATTTCTCAACGGGTGCGCCATTCACAAAAACCTGTCCTTCAATAGTCACTTCTGTCCCGTCTTCTGTTTTTTTAATGTAATCCCCTAAGCGAATAGTGTCTCCTGGAAGACCTACAACTCTCTTAATAAAGTCCTTACCTTTATAACTTTTGTGTTCTAGGGGAGCTTGTTCATGGGGAAACATGAATACAACTATTTCGCCACGCTTGGGAGTTCTCCAATTTATAATTCTCTTTTTTGTCCAAGGAATGCGTAAACCGTACACAAATTTATTAACGAGGATAAAATCACCTTCTAAAAGAGTAGGCACCATGGAGGGAGAGGGAATAACAAAGGCTTCTACGACAAAAGCTCTAAGTAGAAGTGCTATAAGCAAGGCTACCGTTACAGCCTCAAAAACCTCGCGGCTCGTTCCAGACGGTACTCGCACCTTAAGCTTTTGCAACTTTTCCTTTTTTAACATTTTATTAATTCCTTAAGACTTTTCTATACTTACCAGAAAAAACGTGAAAAATCACCATACTTTATTTGCCTTCCAGAAAACCACGGCTTAACAGCCATGATTTTCTGGAAGGCAAATAACCCCGAGCAGCCAAAACTGCGAGAGGGTCTCCTTCGTCAAAGATAAAGCAATAGCGAAAACTACGGCCGTGAGTCCCTGGAAGTTTATTAGTCGCCCACCTTCAAGATTGCCAAGAAAGCCTCTTGAGGGATTTCTACCGCTCCGATCATCTTCATCTTCTTTTTCCCCTCTTTTTGCTTTTCTAAAAGCTTTCTTTTTCTGGTGATATCGCCACCATAACACTTAGCTATGACGTTTTTGCGAAAAGCCTTAACCGTTTCTCGAGAAATAACTTTTGAACCAATGGCAGCCTGAATGGCCACTTCAAACATCTGTCTTGGAATAACCTCTTTCATTCTCTTCACAAGTTCTCTGCCCTTGTAATAGGCTTTTTCTCTATGAACGATAACTGAAAGCGCATCAACAGCTTTTCCATTGATAAGAATATCCAATTTGATAAGATCAGAGGTCTGGTAGCCTATGATCTCGTAATCTAGTGACGCATAACCTTGTGAAAGGGATTTAAGTTTGTCATAAAAGTCAAAAATAATTTCGTTAAAGGGCATATCAAAGACAAGCATCACCCTTTTTGAAGACAAATATTCTATTTTTTTCTGTAAACCCCTTCTATCCACACAGAGTTTAATGAGATTTCCAACATATTCATGAGGCGTGTGAATGTGAATAGCTACAAGAGGCTCTCGAATTTCTTGGATATGAGAAACCGGCGGAAAAAGAGCGGGGTTATCAATAGAAAGAATTTCACCATCTGTTTTTACTATGTTATAGACAACAGAGGGTGCTGTTGCAATGAGACTCAAATTATATTCTCTCTCAAGCCTCTCCTGGATAATTTCCATGTGAAGAAGGCCTAAAAATCCACACCTAAAACCAAAACCAAGTGCTACAGAAGATTCAGGCTCATAACTAAATGAGTAGTCATTAAGTTTTAATTTTTCTAAGGCATCGCGTAGGTTTTCATATTGGTCAGCCGAGGTTGGAAAAAAACCACTAAACACCATGGGTTTTACATCTTTGAATCCCTCTAGGGGTTTTTCACAAGGGTTGTCAGCATCTGTCATGGTATCCCCAATTTTTGTGTGGTGAATATCTTTAATGCCACACACGGCATAGCCTACCTCTCCAGCTGAAAGGAAATTTACAATGTTTGGATGGGGTGTAAAAATACCAACTTCTTGAACTTCATATCTTTGCTCGCCAGAGGTGAGTTTTATGTACATTCCCTTTTTAATCTGGCCTTCAAACACACGAATAAGAACAATAACTCCTTTGTAGTTATCAAACCACGAATCAAAGAGAAGTGCTTTAAGTGGATTTGTTGATGAGTTTTGTGGAGGTGGTACTTTTTTAATAACGGCTTCTAAAATATCAGCAACGCCTTCTCCCGTTTTTGCGCTCACACACAGGGCCTCATCTGTGTTAATGCCTAACTCCTCAAGTTGAAGTTTTACTTCTTCAATATTGGCATTGGGTAAATCTATTTTATTTAAGACAGGTAAAATTGTGAGGTTGTTATCTACAGCTAAATAGAGATTTGCGACTGTTTGTGCTTGTACGCCTTGAGCGGCATCAACAACTAAAAGTGCTCCTTCACAGGCCGATAAGCTTTTTGAAACCTCGTAGGTAAAGTCTACGTGTCCTGGAGTGTCTATTAAATTAATAAAATAAGTTTGGCCATCTTTGGATTTGTATTTAAGCCGAACAGACTGGGCTTTAATGGTGATACCTCGCTCACGTTCAAGCTCCATCGAATCTAAAAACTGTTCCTTTTTTTCTCTTTGTGTGATCGCTCCGGTTAAATCAAGAATACGATCTGCAAGGGTCGATTTGCCATGATCAATATGAGCAATAATACAGAAGTTTCTAATTAAATGAGTATCCATGGTTCTACAATGAGTTCCTTCGTGAGAAGCCCACTGAAGCTTACCTCAGGACTCGGAATTTACAACCTGGCATTGTTGCAAATTCCTTCGGCCAAGTGCTATAAGCTCCCCACCCTCTGTCATCCCTGTCCCTGCCTTCGCAGGGATAGACTCCGGCAGGGATCTTATGAGAAAAATCTTAATTCTTATTCTTTTAAGTCTTTGTTTCTTTTCTTTTTCTTTTGCAGGTAGGCATGACGAAGATAAAAGAACACCACGTCAGATCTTACAAGCACTTAGAAGGCAAAAACCTATTCTTTCCCTCTCGCTTGAAGAGCATGCAAGGCTTAATAACTTTATTTCCGGAATGGTTGCCGAACTCTATCCAGAATTAGCACTCCACCTAGAAATCCATGTACATATTCTTGATGAAGTAAAATCAAATGCTACTATTTTCACGGGTGATTTAAGAAAAATTGTGGACTCTCAAGAGCTTCGAGAAATTCATATTTTCTTAAGCAAAGGGCTTATTTGTGAACTACCTACTCAAGGTGAACCCATTGTGCGTGCTACTACGGAAGAGCTTCGTTTTATTATTGCTCATGAAATAGGTCACCTGGATAGTGTTTACAAAATGAGTTGGGCAACAGGACAACTCCAAGAGCTTGAAGCAGATAACAGGGCAACATTTGCCTCCATGCGTGCCGGGTTTGATCCAGAATCTGGAATTGATTTTTTTAGAAGGCGCTTGAAATTAAACGATCCTGAAAAAGAGGATTCCCCCATAGATGCTGCCTTTAAAAGTCATCCTCCCACAACAGAGAGAATTTATGCCATGCAAGGCTATCTCACTCAATTAAGAAAAGCCCAGGGTGTTCAGTTTGCGGGTGAAAAAAGAGAAACACAACTCCCTGAGTGGTTAAATACTCTCAAGGATAGAAGATTTGTGCATCCCTATATGCAAGATATGATAGCCGATGGTTATGATCCAGCTAATCCAGAAAAGGCACTTGCCATTTTTGAAAAGCACTATTTTTATAAAAAACATATTGGATTGCTAGTAGATCAAATAAATTTTAATTCTTATGAAGATCTTTACTTTGAGTTTCTTCAGTATCTTATTAAACACATCGATTCTGTATCACAAGAATTTATTGATGGGTTTTTTAATTTTGGTCTAGAATTTCTTCATGCAGACAAGCATTTTAAACTGTTTGCAGAGCTTTTTGAAAAATTTGGTCTTCCCTCTCATTTGAAACAAGCACGAGATACCATTCTTGACGAAAGAATGATGGGTCTTAAAGAGCTTCTTGAAAATGTATATTGGTGGCAATATTTTTCGATTCTTATACTGCTTAAAGAATTTGAACCTCTCTTTGAAAATATCGATACTGTTCTCACAACATTACATCGACTCCAAAGTAATACGTCTTTTAGCCCCCAACAGCGATATTATATTCGCAAATTTGCCATCGAGCTCATTGGCGAGGCTGAAGATAGACAGCTCATGAGTGCCCTTGGGAAGTTTCCACTCTTTGTTAATGTTGAGTCTTATGAAGAATTAAATGATATGCAACTAAAACTTGCGAAATGGACTTCAGAAACCTCTTACATGTTAGAATTTCGAAATAATCAACCTCTTGCACTTTTGCATAAACCTATTGCAGATTTTATAAATAGAGAACTTGCACAAGGAGGAAGTCAAAAAGAAAAAGCCATCCAATTTATGGAAGAGAGGATTTATTTACAGATGAGTGGAAAATACTCAACACCAACCTGGGGAGGCTTTTCTCAAAGTGAAGAAAAAGTATTTGAGGAAGGGGTTGTGCAACGCTTTCATCAGGTGGAACTTTTAAGTTATCCCATAGTAGGTGAACCCATCCTTTTGGAGAACCCATCTCTTATTTTTAATGCTAATATTCGATTTGAGACAACTAGGGTAGCAAGGTCAAGCAAAGATCATGAAGTGCGTTTCCGTGAAATCCATCCGCGCATGACTGTTGCAGGCTATAGTGTTCTTGCTCGTCTAGATGAGCTTGGAAGGGTTGATCTCATTGAAATGGCATTAAGTGATTTGGAAGGTTTTCAGCCAAGTCCGGCAAAAAATATCATGGATCTTATCTGGGGAGGTAATTTCATTTTAGGAGGAAAGTCCGAATCTGCTGTTTTGCACGCTGCAGGCCTGGCTTTTTTTAAAAATGCAAAAAATCTAACAAGCGAACAAAAGATAAAACTTTTTGAATTATTTTTTCCAACTGTGGCAGTGAATGCAGAGTTTTTTGATATGTACCGAGAAGCAGCGGATTTTTCAGGATGGAGTGTTGGTGAACTGTACCAAGAAATGAGGCGTGCAAATACCGAATCGCGCAAGTTTGGTAGCGACGCTCTTGAAAAACAGAATAGACCTACTTATTCGCACTTAAGTTGGATAGGAGGTGCCGTTGCCAATGAGTTAGGACGTCGTTTTAAGGAGACACCTTCCTGTTTGTCAGCTGATCAAATTTACTTTATTCTTCGTTCAACCCGCTATACCGCACGCATTGATGAGGCACCTTTTGTTGACTTTTTTAGTAGAGTTGAAAACTTTCCACGTGAACCTATGCACAAAATAAAGTTGTGGTCTATACTTTCCACGCGGGGAATTCTAACAAGGAGAGTAAAAGATCAAGTTCTTGACAACATCATAACTGAACTAAGAATATTACAAAAAAATAATCCATTCAAAGCAATAAAATGTAGTTTTCGCTTATTAGGGGGCGATGGAATTGATCGAGATTCTAAATGTGTTGAAGTTGGAAAAGTCCTGATTGATAGTTGGGTTTCTCTCTATGGGTGGGATAATCAGTCGCAAGAGTATCTTGAAAAGGCTTCTCGATTTTTAAAAATTGTGAGCGGGAAGTTTACACGGGGTTCTGATAGTCGGCACGAAATGCTTTGTTATTTTGCCAACCAAACTGTTTCACAAAGAGAGTTGTCCTATAAGATTAGGTCTTATGTTGACTCTTCCCATTATTTAAAGCGAGAGGCAAGAAATGAGGGCGCAATTGAGGCGCGAATTGTCTCGGGGCTTTATCAGGCAATTAAAAGAGCAGATGAAAAGGATAGAAAAGATTTTCTTCTCTGGCTCATTGATCAAAAACCACTTACTTTAAAATTAGCTAAAAACATAAAAGTGTATGTGAATCGAATTGATTCCAAGGCCGCTTTTTCATTTAAAGAATCCATGAATATTTTTAAAGAGTTTTTTTGGTCACGAAGGCTTGAGCAAAGAGCTGTTCTGACAGCTGTGGCTATTGAACCTCATGCAGAAAAAATTCCCTCCTCTCACCCAACATTTCAATGGGTGCTAGACCTTGCCTTTGAGGGTTCGGCTGACGCGGAAGTAACTCGTGTCGTGAAGAGTCTCTTAACCGTTTATTATGAGGCTCTTCCAGATTTTGAAAAAAACTTCTTTCTGGGCGGGCTCTTAACTGCAAGTAGAAATAAAACAGGGGGTATAGGAGAAGCTCTAAGTAGTTTTTTTGGTGCTATGGGACCAGCAGGAGCCAAACTTGCTCAATCTGCTCATACGATGCTTGTTGGCATTATCTCAGAAGAAGATCGAGCCAAACTAGCCAAACATAAGAATCTATTTTCACCTCCCGAGCGATGGGACATTTTTGAAATGATAGATCAGATTTTGCCAAAAAACATGAGAGAAAAAATTGTTTATGTTGATGCCCTTTTAGGTTCGGCTTCTATTAAAATTGTTGTTGAAATTGAAATAGCCAGTGGTGAAAGATATGCACTTAATATTGTACGCCCTTACACAGCGCAGAGAGCTGAGAGTGAGTTTTATATTTTAGAAAAAGCCGCCCGCGATATGGTAGAGCGTGAAGGCTCTTCTTATCAGATCATTGTAGATATGATTGTGCGTGCCAGGCAAAAAATTGAACAAGAAGTTGAGCAAAGTTTAGAAAGAAATAATCTCGAGTTAGCGGAAAAAGCCTATGCGGATAGGGGTTTTAAGTACATAGCAATTGAAACGGTTCCACTTGGCCCTTCCGACATGCAGGGTGAATTTTTTACTGTCACAAAATTAATACAAGGAAAAACAATTGATGACATTGCTGATCGAAGAACGAAATGCGATGTGGCGCAAGCCATTGTTGAAACAGAGCTTGATCTTATTTTAGGTGGAACAACACCTATCGATCTGGATAGGCACTTTGGAAATTTTCTCTTTTTTGAAGAAACCTCAACCATTGTTCACCTAGATTTTGGACAATTAAGAAAAAGCATTCCAGCGCTTACGATTACAAGATTTATTGATTTAAATCGTGCCTTGGCTGCTGACTCAAGTTACAAGGCTGCAAATATTTTAAAACTTTTTGATCAAAGCTCTACTGCCACTCTAGACGACGTTCAAACAAAAATTGAGGAGCATATGCAAAACAATGGAGGCTGGGAGCGTTTAAGCCTTACTCAAAGACTTATTTACACCTTAAGTGCTATGCGAGCGGCAGGGCTTACGGCACCAGAAGATCTTTTAGATCTCAATACAGCTTTAGGAAAGTTAGCTGAATACCAAGTTTATTTCGATGATCCTGGTGAGTTTGCGAGAATTCTTGAGAAAAAAGGTTTTTATTACCGATTAAGAAATGCTCCTCGATCTTTTGCACAAGGTATCATGGAGAGAGTTTATTCATTTATAGGTTATAAACCCATCTCAGACGACAACGTACCAGAAAGAAAAGCTCGTGGGGGAAAAACAAATGTTATTGAGCTCTTTCCACGAAGTGAAGATGGCACGCTTCCCACCAATTCTCACGATTCAAAAGAGCGCATGATGCAACGCATGGTAGAGGGCTTACGAAGGGCGCAAGCGAGAGAGGGTATCAGTCGAATGACTGGCGAAGCGGCTTTTATGGAGGGGGAGGAAAGAGAAAGTGACTCTTCCAACCGTATCAAGCGCTGGCTTCGCGGCAGCCATACCGTCCGTTCAAAAACTTCTCATCGGCAAGAAAGTATCGCATATCAGTCGTGGTGCGTTTTGAAAATCCAAGTTTCAAAAAAGCAGTAATTGCTTCCTCGTAATTGTCATGCATCGTATGATAGATAAAATTCGCCATCGCAATGCAATGCGGACGGCCGGTTTCGCCAATCATGCCAAAATCAACATACTGTAGTGCTCCAATCTCATCAATAATAATATTTCCAGGATGAGGATCGGCATGGAAGCGGCCCATAATAAAATATTGGTACACGCTGGTTTCGATGAGATTGCGCGCGATCTCGCCAGCATAAAGATGTGCCGGTCCTTGGACAAATTGTGCCATACTCACGCCAGGCATATATTCTTCCATCAGCGCGTGTTTGGTGGTGTGCAAAGAAATAATCTTCGGAATTTTTACCCACGGAAGTGTATTTTTGGTTCGAAAGAATTCTGTGTTCTG
>Ga0209541_10016092_pt1 | contig 11093 bp, 18 predicted proteins | sample RifCSPlowO2_01_FD_184027 | JGI IMG/M metagenome (GOLD analysis project Ga0209541, IMG submission 184027) | Groundwater microbial communities from Rifle, Colorado - Rifle CSP2_plank lowO2_0.1 (SPAdes) (version 2) | ecosystem: Environmental > Aquatic > Deep subsurface > Groundwater | place... | reverse complement strand
ATCGATTTGGCTGGATTGTTCAAGAAATTCTTTGATGTACAGAGCGGTCGACTCACCTTCCATCGTCAAGTTGGTGGCAAAAATAATCTCCTCTACTCCGGCCATACGTTTGACAATGTCATGCAAAAATAATTGGTCTGGACCAATATTATTGAGTGGCGCAATTGCCCCGTGCAGAACGTGGTATAGCCCGTGGTATGAATCTGCCCGCTCGAGTGCCACCAGATCAAGTGGCTGCTCAACAACACACAGTAACCGAGTATCTCGGTTGGGGTCACCGCAAATGCTACACGGGTCGTGCTCGCTAACCGTGTGACACTGGCTACACAAGACTGTTTCGCGCTTGAGTGCTGTCAAACGATCAGCAAACTCTTGTAGTTGGTGTTCGGGATTATGGAGCAGGTAAAAAACCAACCGCTGGGCAGACTTTGGCCCTATTCCAGGAAGGCGTTCGAAAGTTTCGATCAACTCGCGGACAGCGCGGGGTAGTTTAAACATAGTTTCTAGTACAATTGTCGATACCTGCCACACTTTACACGAGGCACAAGACAAGCGCAACATGCCACCATTTGATTTTGCATCTTTGATTACGCTGTTACAAGATCACTATATTCTGTATGTACCGGCAATTTTTCTCGGGAAAATTCTCGGTCTCATTATCCCGATTATCCCAGGTGGAATCTTTACGCTGAGTGCGGTACCAGTCATCGGGTGGTTGCCCGCCTACAGCATTGACCTAGCCGGCAGTGTCGTCGCTGCCAACATCGCCTATAGCATCAGCGGGCGCTATGGCATCCGTGTGGTTAAAAAATTATTTGGCCAAAAAATAACTGACAAACTGAGTAGCATTCACGTACGTCCAAATCGCACAGTCGAAACTGCCTTTATGCTCCGCCTGGCTGGCGTCAGCCTCTTATCTGATGCGCTTATTTGGTGTGCGCCACTACTAAAATTGCCACGCTGGCGTTTTTTACTCGGGTATCACCTGGCACATCTGGTTACGACCGCCCCACTATTTTTTCTAACAGAAAGGGCTATCTCAGTAAACCAGGCAGGATATCTGCTGCCAATTGCGCTCTCAGCCCTGATTTTGCTGTTTTTTCTTAAAGGAAGGTATTTTGAATAACTTGCTCTACCACCTGCCAAACAGCATGTTCTACTTCTTCAAGCGGCTTGCTCGCATCGATAATTTGCCACCTGCCTGTGGTGTCTGCTTTGGCTAAATCCAAGTAGGCCTGGCGGACTTTTTCATGAAACTCTCTGCCCTGCATCTCCATGCGGTTGTTGTTGCCTGCGGTTGCCACGCGAGCCAAACCTTCTTCCACAGGGACGTCTAGCAACAAGGTGAGATTGGGCAGGGTATGTTTGGTTGAAATGTCATTAAGCTGATCAATCAACTCCCGCCCAAACCCACGAACAATACCCTGGTAAACTATGCTGCTATCACGCGAGCGGTCCATGAGCACAACTTTGCCAGCAGCCAATGAGGGTAAAACGATCTCACGATAAATCTGCGCCCGGGCCGCCTGAAATAGCAGAACCTCAGTCGTATAAGCCATACCTGCATTTTTGGCTGAAAGCACCACCTCACGGATTTGCTCACTGACCGTCGTTCCGCCTGGTTCGCGCAGCGCAATCACGTCCTTGCCAAGGGCAGTCAGCTTATCGCGCAGGCGCACAATTTGCGTCGTCTTGCCGCCGCCCTCTCCCCCTTCGAGGGTGATGAGGAGACCGGGGGCAAAATCGTTCTGCGTTGCCATATCAAAATAAATAAATTCTAGCTAAGTATACCGTAGCTTAGTCAAATCACGAAGAGCGGGTAACAACAACCAGGCGTTAAAACCCATGACACTCATTATCAAAAGAAATGCCCTGATGTCTTCGGGAAAATCTCTTAAAACTTCCCGCATCAACTCGTCATCAATTTGGTCAAGAATATCTGATGTCCATTTAATTACCTGTTGAATCATCGCCCCACCTCCAGATTCAAGATAAACTTTGAGTGCCAGCAATTGCTCCAAGACTTGAGGTGCTTGTTTTATCAGTTTTGTTTCAATAATAAGTTCTTTTGGGGAATTTGCTGTCTCATCATACAAACGCATCACAAAAGCGGTGACGTGTGTAACTGTCACTTCTTTGCCTTCATCCCAATAGTGGTCCGTCAGGTATCTCTGAGAATCGAATGTTTCTTGGTCATAATCTGCTTCATTCGTTGGCTTCCCAAACATTTGAGTTCCCCTACTGCTAATTGTCTTAGAGGTAGTGTCGCAACCAAAAGCTACAACTTTTTGACCAGGAAACAGACTAGAAACGCTATCTACTTTCCTTTTTGATTCCTCTACTACATCATGTGTCCCAGATTCACCATCTTGAGGAACTAATATCACCGGCACACCAAATAAATAACCAAGTGGAATTTGCTCCTTTGCCTTACCGTCCCCATTTCTTATTTGTGCTTCAACTGATGCCTGAAACGCCATTGGGTTTGAATAGTCCAACCAATTTGCCCCAGTAAATCCAGGGGTATCTGAATCGTCCGGGTTTACATTTTGCAACCAGTACTTGAGTGCTAAGTAAGCGAAGAGTCCCTTCCGGACGCTAGCTGTGGCAAAGATTATGACATCTGGTTTGCCATTCGGCCAATACCTCTCAAGTTGCTCTTTCGTGAGTGTTCGGCTATCTAACTGCAACTGTTCTTTGGCTGGCATATTCCAAAAACCCACTAAACCACAATATCTAGTGTTAAAGCAAGTATTGAAAAACTATATGATGTATGGGTGTTGCGAAGAATCAGGCTAAACTGCGTTATTGTCGCCCCGTACTGCCCAGCCCGCCACGGTTAGCACTAGAGAATATTATTTTTTCGACAAGTGCAATACGAATGGCAGGCTGGATCATCAGCTGTGCCACCCGCTCACCCCGTTCGACCACTACGGGTTTGTCGGTGAAGTTAAGCAGCGCCGCCAGGTATTCATCGCTATCACCGCGAAAATCGTGGTCGCCCACCCCAATCCCATTTGCCAAAAGCAATCCTCGCTTATGCAAGCTACTCCGTGCGGCAATCAGTGCCCAGTACTCCTCCGGCAACTCAAGAGCGATGTTGAGTGGCACGTACCCAATCGCGTGCGGAGCGATCTTAACCTCAAGCCGTGCCATCAAGTCCATGGCTGCTGCGCCCGTGGTTTTATACGCCGGTAGCGGTAAACTGATATCAAAACGCTTCATGCCAACAGATATTGGCTTCATCGCACCACCTCGTACTCCATAACGGTGGTTTGCTCAGACAATATATGCCGCTGTCGCAGGCGAATTTGCACTGGTATTTCCTCGGTAAACAGGCGAATTCCCGTACCGAAAAGGACTGATTCTATAGTAAGGTACAGCCTACTAATAAGCCCAGATTGCATCCATTGTGTATACACATGTGACCCGCCACAGATAGCGACATTTGTATATCCTTCGGCTTTGATCTTCGTTAATAATTCGGCTGGTGGCAACTGCGTGGCTTCCACTTGCTCTGGCGAAAATCCCAATAATTTGCGCGAAGTGTAAACAAACGTTTTTCTTTCTGGAAAGGGTCGTTCCATGGGCTCAAAAGTAGTCCTTCCCATGACCACCGCCCTTGCATCCCTTGTCTTCTTGATAAAAAACGCTGCATCCTCTTTGCTCCTCCAGGAGATTGACTTTTGGTTGGTCGTCTTGGCTATAAATCCATCAGCAGAGAGTGCGGCGATAAGAAAGACGTGCATGGAGTAAGTGTAGCATGAGAGACACCACGCGCTTATGATAGAGTTAGTATGTGCAAGAACCAATAATTCTAAATGAATCAAGTGCCAATCGAGAAGTGAAGGGCGAAAACACTGACATTGTGGCGAATAACTTAACTCAACGACTTCAAGTCAGGACAGAAAATGCTGCACAACCCCCTCAGCTATTTTCTATTAGAGAAATAATGGGACAATTCCCTACTCTCCCAGTATTTCGTGATGAAGGATTTTTTGACATTCAGCTTGATATAGATGCATTTGTAATGCTGCTAGAGGAAATGGGATTAGAAAACGAAGCAGCTCAATTTTCTATTTCAGTAACGTCTGGAAAAATCTCAGATCTGGATTTCTATGGTGATGTTGTAGGAGGAATTACCAATAAAAACGGTGACGTAGTTATATACTCAAGTATTCCCCACCACGCACTTGCAACTCCTGGAGAAACACTGCATAAAAATAATTGGCATAACTTGGCAGTTCAAAGCAATGTGCTTGTTAATACAATTTTGCATGAATTGCGTCATGCATGGCAAGTGAGAGTTGCTGAACAAAATTTGGTAGGTTCCATGGCTGCATCAGATCACGATGGTCTTGAAACTGAAAAAGATGCAATTGCATTTGCTGAAAAATTAACTCCAATTATGGAGACATTCCTGAGAATAAATGGTGTTCATGAAGGACCTGATAGCTCACAAATTCCTCAAGTCGATCCCCTTCTTGCGTCTCTAGTAGACCTAACTCAGGGTAGTGTACGTGTGATAGATACTGAAATTAATAATTTCAACGATTGGTATGAATCTCAATTACAGAAAGCAGAACAGGGAAAATTTTCATCTGACGAAATTACTGGCTATTGTGCTGAGCTAAGGAGAAGACTTGAAACCGAGAAGATTGGCTTTCTTGAGTGGCGATACCTGCTCAAAGAGCTCCAGAAACGTGTTACTGATTCACAACCAGAAGACAGTGCCTTTATCGAAATTCAACTGCACGTATTTGACCAAGAAGTAGCAGCGCAAAGTAGTTAAAAACCTTCTACCTCCACTCTCCCACCTTCGGTTGTGTTAATGTTGGCAATCCCTGCAAATCGCTCGTTAGTTTTTGGAATAGCTGGAGCTGCGGCTGCAGTATCGGCCAGATCTTTTGCAAAAAAAGATTACCCAACAAAAATAAAACAATCACATACAAAAATAGCCCACCAAGCGTGCGCGCCATACCGGCCACAAAGTTGCGCGCAAATATTTCGCCAAAACTCGTCTCGTAAATGGTTTTGCTCGCACCGATAAGTTGGTCTGGTTCTGGCATGCTGCAATGGTAGCACGATTCCAGATCCCAGTCTCGTAGCTGGAGAGAAATTTTGGTATCATACGAGAGTATGAGTGTCCCGGATTCCTACCAATTCTTATTTCCGTCTTCCCCGGTTGATGCATTAGAAATACAACGAGATAAGACGTATATTATCGAGACACTTTTGAAAAATTCGTCACTTGATGCATGGCAATGGATGAGTCGGGTGGACACAAAAAATGATATTATTGTGGTACTCAAAATAGCAACAAACTTAAGAAAAAAAGATGTTCTGCTCTGGTCAAATTTGTATAACGTACCAGAAAGTGAAATAGCATGTTTACAAACCACATTCCGCTCTGGACACAAGAGCTCATGGGTATATTCCTAAACGAGTTATAATACTGTGCATGCAGACACACATCCCAACCCAGGTAAAACAGTACTTTTGGGGCGATAATTTAGAGCAACTCAGTTGGGATAACCACAGAGACTATATAATCCAGACAATTTTAGAAAAAGGTGATAGTGTTGCTGCGAAGTGGGTGCTTCAGAAAACCAAGCAAAATGAGCTGCTTTCGCTTATACCCAAACTCAAACTGAGTGAAAAATCTCGTAACTTTTGGCTTGTCTACCTTTCATAATGAAAATTTATTCCCAACTATTACCGAAACAAACTGCTACTCTTGTCGATCAATTTCAAGCGAATGATCCTGCTTTTTTACACGACTTCTATCTTTCTGGTGGCACAGGACTAACACTACAAATTGGCCATCGTGAATCTGAGGATCTCGATTTTTTTTCACAGCATAACTTTAATCCAGAGCTCCTGCAGTCAGAAATAGCAAAGTTTGGAGTACTGGAAAATACTGAACTTAGTGTAGGAACAGTAAATACTTTCTGTAACGGAGTAAAATTGCAGTTTTTAGAATATCCTTATCGACTCATTGGACCGCAAGTTTCCTGGAAAAATATGCAACTAAGCTCTCTACTCGATATTGCCTGCACCAAACTGCAAACAATCTCTATGCGGGGCAGCAAAAAAGACTTTATTGACCTGTACTTTCTGTTGCAGACCTATTCTCTCCAAGAACTGTTCGATGCACTCAAAAAAAAATATGCTGGCATCAATTACAGCATCACACATATCATGAAATCACTCACCTTTTTTGCCGATGCAGAGCCACAACCAATGCCGAGAATGCATTCTTTAGCAGCCTGGGATGAGATCAAACAATCTGTTATAAAACAAGTTCGCGCGATCAACTTTTAGTGCTATAATTCACCACATATGACACTCTTTCAAATCCTCAGTATCATCTCGGCTACAGTCGGAGTCATTCTCCTGTACCTCCTAACCACGTACAACGGACTCATCCGCCTGCGCAATCGAGTCAAGACCGATTTTTCTGATGTCGATGTCCAGCTACACCGTCGCTCTTCGATTATTCAGAGCCTCGTTGAGCTGGTCAAAACCTACGCCAAACATGAGAAAGATACATTTACCGATGTGGCCAAAGCGCGCGCTGCCCTCGATACCTCTGTTACGGCAGGCGCAAAAGCCAAGGCTGACAACATGCTGACTGAGACACTGCGCTCGCTCATGATGGTGACCGAAGCATACCCAGAGCTCAAGGCAAACAAGAACTTTCAAGAGTTGCATCGTGATTTGCTCGCCGCTGAAAACATGATTGCGCGCTACCGCGAGGAATACAACAAAACTGTCGAACGTTTCAATAACACGATTCAAACTTTCCCGAATTTACTGGTCGCCAGTTTATTTGTCTTCGAATCGCAATCACTCTTTCAGGCAGAGCCTGTGGCAACCAAAACCAAGTAACAGCACATGCAATCTCCCTTCCACAATACAGACAAAAGTGTCGAGCGCGCCAGTCGGATCATCTCTGGGCTGTGTGCCAGTCTGATCGTGCTGCTTGATGCGACCATGGCCGTCGGTTGGCAATCGGGTGAGCTACAAGAACGCGTACTCGTGCCGGGTCAAGTATTGGCAGCCTACAGCGTGAGCCAAGTAGAGCGCTGGGCGGAGACCATGGAAGACAGGAGCGAGGGTGACATTGAAACAGCCAATGAGCCACAAAACACAGGCGGCGGCGCAAGTTCAGTCATAACCACAACCAACACTACCAAAACGTATACCCAAACACCGGCAGAACCGCAACCCCAGCAAAACAATGCAGGCACTACCTACACCTTCACCAACCGCGAGCCAAGCTACTCGCCTCCAGCTTGGTTTGTAGAGAGCTCGGCCAAATCACAGACAGAGTTTGAGGCGAAATCACAACAAAACAAAGCAGAATTTGACGCCTACGCCGCTCAGTCCAAGGTAGATTTTGAAACTGCCAAGGCTGTAGCTGATCAATAATCTCACGTACGATTCACTGACTCCCCTTGGCTTTTCTTCTTCCGTGTGGCAGGATAGCTGTCATGCAGACTCGCCCTTTCTTTCTCATCACCGGCGATGACTCGGTGCACGCCCCTGGCATCATTCTCCTCAAGCGAATTGTCGAGCCTTTTGCCGACTGCGCGATTGTCGCCACCAAAGAACAACAATCGGCCAAAGGCTCTGGCTTGACATTCCCTGGAAGTAGCTGGGGAGCAGAAATTGTCGATGGCTGCGAAGCGATCTGGATAGACGGTACTCCCTCAGACGCAGTGTATTTTGCGTTTGATTACCTGAAACAAAAACCAGACTTTGTCCTCTCAGGGGTAAACTTAGGGGTTAACATCGGCGATGCGATGCATCGCTCTGGCACGGTCTCAGCGGTGGTAACAGCGGCACAGTCGCGCAACACCCCTGGCATCGCTTTCTCACTCGTCAGTGCAGCAACATCATGGTATCAAGACCATGGAAAAGACACCGTGTTCAACGAGCAACTGCTCTCATACCCTGGCAAACTCATTCGCACCATTATCGAAAAAGCTCTAACATATGATTTTCCCGCCAATAGCTTTTGGAATGTCAATTTTCCGGCAGAGCCGACAAGCGAGCTGCATGTTGTCCCAACTGGACCAGGCAACCACTGGAATAACAATCAAACTATAGCTGAAGATAGTTTTACCTATATCTATGATCATCAAACACCAGAAACGCTGATAAATTGTGATATCAAACTCATTCACCAGGGCAAAGCCACCATCACTCCCTGCCGTGTTTCGTTTACGCTTGAGTCTGAACTCGTACCACTCAAACAAGTATTTGCCAACCTATGACCAAACCAACCCCCTTTACCTATGAAAGTTTGCCGCAGCTCATAAAAACCTACCGAACCAGAGATAAAAAAATCGTCCTCACCCAGGGCACGTTTGACATGCTCCACATTGGGCACGCCCGCTACCTGGAAGAGGCTAAGTCGTACGGCGACATTCTCATCGTGGGTGTCGATTGCGATGCCAAAGTGCGTGCGCGCAAGGGGCCTGATCGCCCGATTGTCCCCGAAGATGAGCGGATGGAAATGCTCGCACGGCTCCGGTCGGTTGATCACGTCGTGCGCAAGCCGGAGACAGCGGAACGTTGGGCGTTGATAAAACTCGTCCACCCTGATGTCTTGATCGCCACTAAAAAAATGTATAGCGAAGCAGAGCTGAAAGAACTACAACGATACTGTGGCAAAATTGTCGTCCTTGAACCGATGGCGACTACCTCTACCAGTGCCAAATTGCGACTGGTACAAGTGGGGGCAGCCAAAAAAATTGAAAAAACCCTCTCGACCAAGTTGGTGAAAGCAATCGAGGAAATACTCAAAGAGTTAAAAACTGAGTAATCGAATATGACCATCCTTGCCTACATCCCTGTTTTGCATCGTGGGTACTGGGAGTTGTTTGCCGCCTACCCAACAGCCGACACCCTACTCATTCTCCCCGGTGACACAGCCCAAGAGTTTACTCCCCACCGCAAAGAAATTCGTGCCTTACCAGAAGAAAAAATTGTCCAAGCAATCAGCAGCTGGCGGCTATTCAAAAGCGTTGCTATGCTTGATGAAAAAATTTTGGGGCAACTGGCTGCCAACGCCACGCCATTGGCCATCCCCGATGAACTCGTTACAACCCAATTTGTTGCCAAGTACCTGCCGAAAAACCCCCTCGAGAAATCCAGCATTTTTCTGCGTTGGGATGCGGCCAAAGTCAAAGAGCGCCTGCAGCCACACCCAGACAAAATAATGGACGCCGCCAGAATAGAAGGCCTCAAAAGTAGCGATTGGTGGCGACAAGTCGGAGCAGTGGCGGTGCGAAACGGCAAAATTATCGCCCAAACCCACAATACGCACTTGCCCGACGAACAACAGCCGTATGCCGAGGGCGACCCGCGCGCGCACTTTCACAAAGGCGAGGCAGTTGAGCTCATGACCGCCATACATGCCGAGGCGAAGCTGATTGGCGAGGCCGCGCGCAAAGGTTTGTCGCTCGAAGGCACAGAGCTTTTCCTGACCGATTTCCCCTGCCCTACCTGTGCGAAACTCATTGCCGCCGCCAGTTTTGCAAAAGTCTACTATCAACACGGATACACGATGCTTGACGGCGAGCGGGTGTTGAAAAGCGCGGGGGTGGAAATTATCAATCTGACAAAATAATACTTATGTCACTTTCTTCTAAAAATGAGGTCAATCAACAACTAGCAGAATCAAAGGTTATTTTAAACATACCCGAGCATATACTAGAACCAGGCAGTATTTTGTACCATTCTTCTAGAGCTCCCCAAGTGTTGGTTGCTTCAGAAAAATTTGATCCATCTCAAAGCAATAACTCGGGTTGCATCTTTTTTACCGCAGGTGCAGAGGTAAGAACAACAAATGTCTCCGTACTCGTAGAACAGAGATTGCGCTTACTTGATCTGCAAGGAAATACTAGAAAAATACAGCGACAACTACAACAAATTGGTTCTGATCCTGTAACGTATGCAAAAGCGCTTGGACTCGATGGCATCCATAGCGATTCCACATCGATCAGGTTTGCAAGACACACGACTGAAATACAATTATTTCCTGAGGCACTCGAAAAACTCGGTGCTATTTCTATCTTTCCCTCTTTGCCTGGAGCCATATAACACCTCCACCGAAATTAGTGAGACTTGTCATTTCAACATTCGAAATGTACAATTCAAATGTATGAAATACGCTACCGCTACCACACTACGAAATAATCTTTCAGCTAACCTAGATCTGGTTGAGAATATCCGCGACTTTTTACTGGTGAGCAAACGCGGCAAGCTCACTTCTGCTCTCGTCAACATTGATTTGTTTGAAGAGCTGCTTGAGCTTGCAGATAAGTCGTACGTTGACAGCATCAAAACGGCTCGCCAGGAATACGAGAATGGTGAGGTATTCAATATGGACGCGGTCTTTCCAGAACTATGAGCACATTCAAGCTCGTCTTCACAAAGTCTGCGTTCAAAGATATAGAAAAGCTCGACAACATAACGAAGAAACGGCTCAAGAATAAACTTGCAACATTTTGCCTAGATCCCCTCGAGTATGCAAAAAAATTGATCAATCACCGGATCGGATCATATCGCTGGCGAGTTGGCAATTATCGAGTAATTTTTGATTTAAATGACGTAGAAAATATAGTTATTGTTCTTCGAGTTCGCCACCGCAAAAATGCCTACACTTAACTCTTATCCGCCCCAATCTTAAACCGCACGGGCACATATTCTGGATCGTCTAAATCAGGTACCAAAAAGTGTGCGTGGATATGCTTGACCGTCCCAGCTGAGTAGCGTGTCGCACCGAATCGCATGGTCATTGCGCCACCTGGCACAGCCTGCTCTTGTTGCACCGAAGCTAAGAGAACAAATAGGTCGGCACCTTCTTCTGGCAAAAGCTCAAACAAATTTTCGGCATGGCGCTTGAGGATAACCAGGTAGTGCAGCTTGGTGTGTTTGTACGGCCAGCTATTGGGCGTCAGCACCCAATACTTTGTTTCGCGCTCGGTCGCAGTGCGGTGATACAGATGTAAATTTTCTGGACAGAACGGACAGTGACCCGCGACCAGAATCCGCTCCATTTCCTCGCGTTGGTCGTCGTA
>Ga0209541_10016091_pt1 | contig 11094 bp, 9 predicted proteins | sample RifCSPlowO2_01_FD_184027 | JGI IMG/M metagenome (GOLD analysis project Ga0209541, IMG submission 184027) | Groundwater microbial communities from Rifle, Colorado - Rifle CSP2_plank lowO2_0.1 (SPAdes) (version 2) | ecosystem: Environmental > Aquatic > Deep subsurface > Groundwater | place: Rifle... | reverse complement strand
CCCTTTCGGGATGTCAGGGTAAAAATAATTTTTGCGGTCAAACTCGGTATACTCTTTTGCCTGCTCTCCTCCCACGGCCTCTCCTACCATAAGCACCTTGCGCACCGCCTCTTTGTTTATCACCGGCAGTGTTCCCGGATGCGCAAGGCATACGGGACAAATATTTTTATTGGGCGTCTTTTCGTCGGGGTTGTTGAGACAATCGCAGAACATTTTGGTTGCGGTCTTAAGCTCTGCATGGACCTCCAAGCCGACAGTGACTCTATACATATATAGAGAGGATAGCGCGCGGCTAGCTCCCCCGCAATACGGCCACTAGTGTGTCGGCGAGCATTTTGACCAAAATGTCATCAAGCACCGAGACGCTTTCGACAGACACACCCCTGCTTTTAAACTGTTCCCTAACATCCTTAAGTTCTTTCGGGTTTTTGGTGTCCGATTTTGTCAAAACGACTATTTCGGGCTTCTTCCCCAACTCTCCCTCCCCAAACCGAGAAATCTCGTCTCGAACGATTTCGTAGTCCTGTAAAGGATTCTCGGATTCCAGAGATACGCAATGTATGAGTATTTTTGTCCGCGCGATGTGACGGAGGAACTTGGAGCCGAGACCCTTCCCCTCGGACGCCCCTTCGATAAGACCGGGGATGTCGGCCAACACAAAGCCGTACAATGCCCCTAAATTGGGGTCGAGAGTGGTAAATGCGTAGGAGCCGACTTTTGCCGCCGCGCCAGTAAGCGCATTAAGGAGCGAGGACTTCCCCGCGTTGGGGAGCCCGATGAGACCCGCATCAGCAATGAGCCGTAGTTCTATAACAAGCTCGGCCTCCTCGCCGGGGAGTCCCGGAGTGGATTCTTTGGGAGAAGTGTTGACGGAGGACTTAAACACGGCGTTGCCCGCGCCGCCCCGACCTCCGCGCAAAATTAATTTCTTTTCATCTTCTACAAGCAGCTCGTGCACCTCGCCGGTCGCCGTGTTTCGCACGACAGAGCCGACAGGCAGATCTATAACAAGATCTTTCCCCGCTTTACCGTCGCGGTTGTAACTTTCGCCGCCATGTCCGCTCTCTGCCTCGAATTTCTTTTCTCCCCTGTAGCGGCCAAGAAGGGAGATATCACGCACCGCATGCACAAAGATGTCCCCGCCGTTGCCGCCGTTGCCGCCCGCAGGACCGGAGTACTCCTTGCCCTTGAGATGCAGCCAGCGCACCACGCCGTCGCCTCCCCTGCCCGCGCGCGCGAGTATTGTTAGTTCATCAACAAGAGCCATATCAAAAAAGGTGGAGGAAGTAGGCCGCGACCGCGGCGGCGATAATAAACAAAATCAAGAGCGAGCGAGTTATGAATCCAAAGAGACCGTAGGCAAGCGCCGCTATAATGAGGATCGTTTGATACTGTGCCACCAGGGGGACAAACTGGGCGAGCAGAAGCACCGTCACAACAAGAAGTAGTGTTTTGATGACCGACTTAATCATGAGAGCATCGTACTGTATTACAAGTAGTCGAGCAACGTGTTGTACCCCCACTCCCCAAAGAGCGAGTATCCATTGGCAATAAACATATCCATCACACCGGTGAGCATCAACACCCCGACCGCGACGAGCCCCACCCCGCCGACGAGCGTGAGGATGCGCACCACACCACCTATCCGTGCGAGGAGTGTTGTTGTCTCGGTCACCAACAAAGCGCACAGGAGGAACGGTATCGAAAGCCCGAGCGAAAAGACGCCGAGCAAGAGTGCTCCATAAAGAGCGGTGGAGGAGGTGGAGGCAATGAGAAGCACTGTCCCAAGGATAGGCCCTATGCAGGGACTCCACCCCAGCGCAAAGAGCGCGCCTATAAGCGCCGAGCTCGGCATCCGCCCCAAAATAAGAAAGGAGGGCAGGCGCAGGTGCCTCTCGCGGGAGATAAACGAGGTGGGCAGGAGCCCGAGCATCGTGAGCCCGAAGAGGATAATGATAGCGCCAGCGGCCTTTGAGAGCAGGTAGCGCCACGGCCCTATAAGAACTCCAAGGAACCCGGCCGCCACCCCGAGCAGTATAAATATGACGGAAAATCCGATGACAAAAGCAAGGGCGTTTAAAAACACCACGCGCCGAGCGCTCTTTTTTGCCGCGGGGTTGCTCAAAGCGGAAAGCGGTATGCCCGCAATGAACGCGAGGTAGCCGGGCACTATGGGGAGCGTGCAGGGGGCAAGAAACATCAGTATCCCCGCAACAAAAGCCCCCACAAACAACGGCAAGTCCATATGCTAAGTATATGTCGAAATTTAGAAATGCAGATATTTCGATAGGATGTCTCCGATCTTTATTGTCGAAATTTAGAAATATTGATATATCGAAATGTCATTTCCTAAACTTTTGCAGCTCGGGATTGTCGCGCAAAAATGTTTCAAGCGGGTCGGCCTTTGGCACCTGTTTAAACTGCGCACCCTTTTCTGAACCTCCCTTAACTTTATTGGCAAAACTTTGGATTAGACGAGAGCACTCGTCGGTTAGGCCGAGACCTTTCTTCAATCCTTCCGCGGACACGTATCCGCGGTCGGAGGCGATATATAATTGCGCACGCACCTCGCCCGCCTCACCTTTCGCGATAAAAAGCGCGTCTATAAACTCGTTGCGCGTGCCGCGGTCAAACCCCTCGGCGATATTGGAGAGCGGTGAGATTGCCGCGCGGCGGATTTGGCGCTTGAGGTCTATGTCTTTAAACTGCGGATTGTCGGTAATATCAAATATGCAGTTTGCCAGTTCCCGCGCTTTCTTCCAGCAAATCAAATCCTCAAACTTTTGTATCGTAGCCATGGGCAAAATGTCGAAATATCGATATGTCCAAATGTCGAAATATCAAAATTTCGATATATCGATATATTAACACCTTGCGCGCCGAGCAAGTATCGAAATATCTACATGTCTACATTTCGAAATATCTTACGTGTGTGGAAGCAAATAAAAAACCGCCTGACGAGCAGGCGGCGAAAATCACTGGATGTCCTGGTGAACCTCGAGACCGATGAACTTGAGCGCTTCGTGCTCACCGGCATCCGGCGCTGATTCGGATCGGCCGAAGATGTCTCGGTAGAAGCATGACTTTGCATTGGTATGGCACGCAAGGCCGGGACCTTGTGGCTCAACCAAATAGAGAATGGCGTCGCCATCGCAGTCGACACGAACACTGACAATCTGCATAAAGTTTCCGCTCTCCTCGCCTTTGACCCAGCTCTTTTTACGGGAGGTGGAATAGAGCGCAACCTTGCCGACCCGCAATGACTCGCGAAAACCGACCTCGTCGGTAAAGGCGACCATGAGCACTCGAAGCGTCTTGGCGTCTTGCACGATAACAAGAGCTAGACCTCCAATGCCGTCGACCGTGCGCTTGAAGTTTGGACCTAACACTCGCATGATACTTCCCTTCTCCGGCCTGGCCGGTGCTTACAATTCTGCTCAGCACTATGCCCTATTTTTTAGCCTCCATCAAGCGCTGGTGTTCTTCGGTGTTTTTGAGGCCGCAGTTCTTCCACTTTTTGCCCGAGCTGCACGGGCACGGGTCATTGCGGCCGATTTCGCTGCCGCCCTCTGGCGGCGCGGAAAGCGTGATAACCGGAGCCGGAGCCGCCACTCCAGAGGGCTGCCTATCTTTGGTAAGGCGCTCCAACATCTCAAACACGTTCCCGCGAAAGACCTCTTCCATCTCTTTATAAATCCTGGTCCCCTCGCGACGATACTCGGTCAGCGGATCGCGCTGGCCGTAGGCGCGCAAGTTTACCGAGCCGCGCAAGTATTCCATCGACTCAAGATGTTCGACCCATAGGAGGTCGAGCCCTTGCAGCAGTATGCCGCGGGCGGCGGCAAAAAACTGCTCCGCCCCCAACTCCTCCTCTTTTTTTGTCAAAAGTACTTTTGCCTCTGTACTTTCGCCGGCAAGCTCCCCGATAACGCCAGCTATCTCCTCCTTCGTGCCGACCACAATAGTGCGGCGGCGCTCGTAGACGGCACGGCGCTGTTTGTCGAGCACGTTGTCAAACTCGAGCACATGCTTGCGCGCGTCAAAGTTGAATCCTTCTATTTTTGTCTGCGCGCTCTCGAGAGCGCGCGACACGAGCCGATTTTCAATCGGCTCGTCCTCCGGTATCCCGAAGCGGCCCATGAGGCCCTTAATTGAGTCCGGCGCAAAGATGCGCATAAGTTGGTCTTCGAGCGACACAAAAAACTGCGTCTCCCCCGGGTCGCCCTGACGACCCGAGCGGCCGCGCAGCTGGTTGTCGATGCGGCGCGCCTCGTGCCGCTCGGTACCTATAACAAAAAGCCCGCCGAACGCTTTAACCGCCTCATACTGTTCGGTTGTTGCGAGCGCTCCTCCGAGTTTGATGTCGACACCGCGGCCCGCCATATTGGTGGCGACGGTGACGCGGCCTGCCTGACCCGCGGAGGCCACTATCTCTCCCTCGCGTTCGTGGTTTTTGGCGTTGAGCATTTCGTGAGGGACGCCTTCGCTCCTCAAATAGTTCGACAAGAGTTCGTTCTTCTCAATAGATACGGTGCCGATGAGCACCGGCTGGCCTTTTTTATGCAGCTCTTTAACCGCGCGGGCGAGCGCCTTAAACTTGCCCGTTTCGGTCTGAAAGATGAGGTCGTTGTGGTCGTTGCGCACCACTGGCCTGTTGGTCGGCACCTCGACCACCTCGAGCCCGTAGACCTTGTAGAACTCCTCCGAGGAGGTCTTGGCGGTACCGGTCATGCCCGCAAGCCGCTCGTAGAGACGGAAGTAATTCTGGTAGGTGATGCTTGCAAAGGTGCGGCTCTCTTTTTGTACCGCCACCCCCTCTTTGGACTCTATCGCCTGATGCAGACCCTCGCTCCAGCGCCGGCCGGGTTGTAGCCGCCCCGTAAACTCATCGACAATAACCACCTCCCCTCCCTTTACGACATACTCCTTGTCTTTATGAAAGAGTGCCTTTGCCCGTACGGCGGTCTCAAGGTGATGCACATACTTTATCCCGCCCTCCGTATATATGTTTTCTATACCGAGCATCTTCTCCGCCTTGGTGATGCCCTCGTCGGTGAGCTGGATTGCCTTGCGCTTTTCGTCCACCGTATAGTCGGCCTCTTGCACAAGTGTTGCCGCGACGCGCGTCATCACGCGATAGAGGTCGTCGGACTCCGCCGCCGGCGCCGAGATGATGAGCGGGGTGCGTGCCTCATCGATGAGGATAGAGTCGATTTCGTCGATTATGGCGAAGTAATGTCCGCGCTGTCGCAATTCGCTCTCGCTGTAGGAAATGTTGTCGCGCAGGTAGTCGAAGCCAAACTCAGAGTTGGTGCCGTAGGTGATATCGGCTTCATAGGCCTCGCGGCGCGTGCAGGGGCGCAAAAAATCGTAAAATATTTTAAAACTCCCCTCTTCGTCGCGCTTTTTGTCCTCGTCCATATGTCCTACGTCATAAAGATAGGATGCATCCTGGTTGATGACACCCACCGACATACCGAGCGTCGCATAAATTTGGCCCATCCACACCGCATCGCGGCGGGCGAGATAGTCGTTGACGGTGACTATGTGCACCCCCTTGCCGTGCAGGGCGTTGAGATAGGCCGGCAGTGTTGCTACCAGCGTCTTGCCCTCGCCGGTTTTCATTTCGGCGATGCCGCGGTTGTTGAGTACAAGCCCGCCTACCAGCTGGACGTCGAAGGGCCGGAGTTTGACCGTGCGTCGCGCCGCCTCGCGCGCCGCGGCAAAGGCCTCCGGCAAGAGCGTTTCCTCGCTCTCGCCGGCCATGAGGCGAGCGCAAAACGCGGCGGTTTTTGCCGCAAGCTCGGCGTTTGTAAACCCCTCGTACTGCGCCGAAAGGGCGTTGACGCGCTCTACCACGGAGTGGCTGCGCGCCATAATCTTTTGACCCGGGTCGCCGAAGATGCTTCGGAGCGAAAACATGCCGTGGATAGTACCACAGTTACAAAGAAAAATCGCCCTGAGCTTGTCGCAGGGCGATTTTTCTTTCAAGAGGATGCCCGCAGCCGCTTTTCAGCGGGGCGGGGGTCGCCTTATCGGCGCTTTTTCTTGGCTGCCTTCTTTTTCTTGGCCATAGTAGTTGCGGAGAAACCGCATAATTGGGCTGCGCATCGTTCGACCGTGATCATCGTCTCGACCTAGGACGAGCAGAAGTCACTTCATCGATGCTCCACTTATAAGTATCGCAACTATTCGTGCATATACAATGAAAATTATTTTCTTTCTGTGGATAACTCTGGAGCGGAGATTATTCTTACTTCCTCCTCTATTTCCAATTCTAATCTTTCGCGCGCCATATTTTTTATTTTTTTTGCAAGCGCGCGGACATCGCTTGCCCGCGCGCCGGCGCGCGCTACCACCACAAGCGGCTGTGCTTCGTAGAGCCGCGCGCCGCCGACCTCCATCCCTTTGACCCCGAGTACGTGGTCGAGAAGCCATGCCAGTGAGAGTTTAGTCCCCTCTGCGGTCGGATAGCATGGTAGTCCTTCGTAGTGTGCCGCCAGCCGGGCTGCTGCGTCGGGAGAGACGAGGGGATTGAGAAAAAACGAGCCCGCGGTGCCCTCTTGTGAGAGATCGGGAAACTTTTTTGACCGTATGGCGAGCACCTTTTGGCGTATCTCATCAAGAGTCGACCTTTGCATATCAGCCAGACCAGCGTAAGAGGTGTAAGGAGTACCCTCTTTTGTGAGCGCAAAAGCGGCGCGCAGGAGTATATAGCGCTCCGGCTCGCGTTTAAAGATACTACTGCGATATCTAAAGCCGCACGCGATGCCCTCTATGCGTACCACCTCTCCACTGCCGCGCTCAAGCACCTCGACCCACAAGAGTGTGTCGGAAACCTCGGCACCGTATGCGCCGATGTTTTGTATCGGTGCCGCACCCACGGTACCAGGGATTCCTGAGAGGTTCTCGATACCCCATAGCCCCTCACTGACCGCATATAGAACAAGTGCGTCCCAACTCTCGCCCGCACTGGCGATAAGTGTATCGCCGACCCTCTCCATCCCTCTCAACTCAATTTTTATAACGAGCCCGCCCCAGCCCGCATCATCAATGAGCATATTTGAGCCCCCACCCAAGATCAGCGTAGCTAGATTTTGGTCCCGAGCAAAGTCGAGGGACTGTTTTAGTTCCTCTATATTTTGCACACATACAAAATGGCGCGCCGACCCTCCTATCCTAAACGTTGTTAGGGGAGCGAGCGGAACATTCTCTTGTATCTGCATAAGTGATTGTGCTCCGAGTGGGATGCGGAAGGGCGAGCTCCAAACATTGTCCTAATGTGAGTGCCCCGCACCCCACTCGAAGCGCACCCCTCAAGTGTACCCCATTTTACAAAAACGAAAAACCTCTCCGAAGAGAGGGTTTTCGCAGGACTGTGTTCGATAAGTCGCCTTATGCGACACTCACCTAGTAAGTATACACCCCCTAGCGCCCGGGCTGCAAGGTGCCGTCCTCAATCTGCTTGATGAGCTGTTCAATCTGGGCGGCGGACTGCGGAGCAATTTTTATAATTTCGCGGAGCACCCTAATAGTCGCCGCCGTGTCTCCCGCGGCAAAGTAGACCGATGCGAGCCCGAGCCGCATCTCCGAGTCCTTGGGCGACGCTTCGATGCGCTTCTGCCAAATAGCGGCGGCGCGGTCGTAGAGCTTAAAGCTTGTATATGCCTGAAGAAGCTGGGTGTTGTCGACAACCGTCGTGCCGTAGTGCTCAAACAGGAGCTCATCTGCGGCCGCCGGCTCTTTGGCAACATAGAGTCCCACCGCATAAAAGATGCGAGCCGTTTCATTGTTCTCGGCCGACTCAAACGACTGCTTTAGTAGGGCAAGAGCGTCCTCGGTGTTGCCTGCCGCCAAGTAGGTGAGCCCTGTCTGGATGAGTATCTGCTGTTTGTGCGGGGAGAGTGCGAGCCCCATGTGGAGGTGTTCTAGCGCCTGTGCGACCTGCCCGTACTGATTATAGAACGTTGCCACAAAGAGTTCGAGCCGGGCATCGCCGGGGCGCTCTTTAAGCAACGATCCAACGGCCGCTTGCGCACTTATAAAGAGATCTTGGCGCACCGCCGGATTAAGTGAGGTCTGCGGGGCAACATTGCTCGCGAAGACCAAAAATTGCTCTATCGCTTCTTGTCGACCGAGCGGGGTACCCGGCCAAGGGAGCCCTCCTATCGTCTTATTGAACTCAGCAAGATTTGTCTTTGGGTCTTTGGCAACGCCCACCACCTTGCCCGCGCTGTCCGTACCCCTCTCTTGGTTTTGGAGTGCGGTCACGAGCAGTGCCGCGCGCGCGAGCCCCGGAACATTAAACGACCAAAAACAAAGCAGCATGACACCGACGAGTATTGGTGCGGCGACGGCGAGCGTCTTGTCGCTGAGCGCGCGTGTGTACCACACTGCATTGGGGAGCTCTCGGCGCGTAAGAGAGTGAAGGTACGCAAGAATGCCGAAGAAATAGAGTCCAGAGACGAGATTGTCGAAGACGAAGATATTATTGAATGCGTACCCTGCCAAGAGCCCGAGGAGTGCCGCTTGCTCGGTGACAGAGAGCTTTTCTCGCGCCCTCCAAATAGCGAGTACCGCGAGCAGATAGAGCGACGTGTAGAGCAAAAACGCGGGGATGCCTCCCGCAATCAGCCAGTCGAGAAACTGGTTGTGTGCGCGGTCAAACCACTGCTCCTGATTGTACATACCAGGGTCGTAGTTTTTGTTAAAGACGAAATTAAAGTTCTCCTGTCCCCACCCCGCTACAGGCCGCTCGAGCGCACCTTGAATAGCCATGGGCCAAATATATGTAAGACGCGATACCACAGTCGTCTCAGAAAGCGAGATGGAGGCGATGCGCCTAAGTGCCGGAATATCTTTAATAAAGGCAGTGTCGCGCACAAGATAAATGCCCCCTCCGAGGAGCACCGTGGCGGTGATTATACCAAGTGCGATGCGGCGTAAAATACGCGACTCCCCTCCACGCACAAACAGAAACACATAGAATGCCGCAACGACAAGGCCCACAGCGAGGCCGAGTATAGCGCCGCGTGTTTCGGTGAAGAAGATTCCCGCAACCTGGAGCACCAGCGCAATGCCATAGAGCGCCTGGTAAGCCACTTTAGTGCTCTTCGGCCCTCGCGAGAGGCGGGCAAGCATAAAGAGGGTCAAAAAGACGTTGATGAGCAAGTACACCGCCAGATAGGTGGCGTTACCAAAGGTGGTGTCCGCGCGCACGCCGCTTTGGGTTGAGATGGCAAATACTCCCATAAACTGCATCAGTGCCCAGAACCCTTGCAACGAAGCGGCCGCGATAGAGGTGTTAAGAAAGCGATCCCATAGATTTTCTGCAGTAAGCACCGCACCTGCAACGACAAACCACAAAAAGAGGTGTAACAGCCCGATATATCCCTCCATGCGCTCGAAGTTGCTCCAAAAACTCTTTATGGGGTCGACTGAAAGCGCGGTAGCGACCGCCATCCACGCCACAAACGCGAGCACCGCCCACATAATGAGCGACGCGCGCGGACGGTACTTCGGCTCCTTAAGCGCGAGAAGGATATAGCATAAGAACGCGAGTTCAATCAAAATCCGAAACGCAAAGTTTTTGCCCGTAATATAGGGAAAGAAGAGGTTCGGTACCCCCCAAGAACCGGCCGCTAAAATAAACGGAACAAAGAGCGCCAAAAACAGAGCTGAGAGTGCGCCCCAACGTAGATATGTAGTGTAGTGCATACGGACAAAACTATATCATATTACTGGCCTTCAATCCTGCGCAGAAGTTCACGCACCGGAGCAAGCGATACCTCCTTGTCGGCCTCTGCCGTGTAGCCGGCTATGTGCGGGGTAAGAAGCACATTGGGAAGCGTCAGAAATTCGGCGGGCACGGTCGGCTCATATTCAAAGACATCGAGAACAGCGCCGCGCAGTGTACCATTTTGTAGAGCAATAATAAGTGCCGATTCATCGACAATACCCCCGCGGGCGGCATTTACAAGAAGGGTCCCCTTCTTCATACAGGCAAACTCAGCGGCACCAATACTATGCCGGGTCTCGGGTATAAGCGGCAGGTGTAAGGAAATAATGTTTGACTGTTCCCATATCTCAGCAAGCCCAACCTTGCGTATACCCGCAGCGCGCAATTGTTCTTCTGTAAGATAGGGATCATAACCGATACATTCTCTAAGCTCCCAACAGGAAAGTTTATGTGCAATGAGCTGGCCTATAGCGCCGCAGCCCACGAGTCCTAGCGTCTTTCCCTTAAGTTCTGTACCTATATGTACGCGCTCCCTCCAGCCGCCCGCGCGCAGAGACATACTCTGCTCGCCGAACATCCTCAACAGAAAAATGGTCGCGCCCACCACATACTCGGCGACCGCGTGTGCATTAGCTCCTGGAGCGTTGATGACCTGGATGCCGCGCCGCGCGCACTCTGCGACATCGACATTGTCGAGTCCTACCCCGGCGCGCAGAACAAATTTAGTATTGGAATAATGCTCAAGCAAAGCCGTGTCGACCTGTGTGTAAGTGCGCACAAAAAGCGCGCCTATTTCTGTTGCCCGAAGAGAGGCCTCACGTTCCTCGGTGATAACTAAGTGACCATGCTGCCGCAGTAGCGCCACGGATTCCCCATCAATATCATCTGGTTCGGTGATATATATCGTCATAGTACTTAGGCCGAGTGTTTCAAAATATATGATTCAGGATTGGTGCGCAACTCACGAAAAGAGCCCTGCTCAGTTACCCTGCCGTCCTTAAGCACTAATATAGTGTCTGCCTTCTCGATAGTGCTCAAACGATGCGCTATCATAATGACGGTCACGCGACCGCGCAACGCAAGAATCGACTCCTGTATCAGCCCTTCCGACTCACTATCAAGTGCACTGGTCGCCTCGTCGAGCACTAAGATGCTTGGATTACCCGCCAATGCGCGTGCAAGCGCGATGCGCTGGCGCTGGCCGCCGGAGAGCATCACACCGCGGTCGCCGATGTGGGTAGCGAGCCCCTCGGGCAGCGCCGTCACCGTGTCATAAATGTTGGCTTGGCGCAGCGCCTCGATGACCTGCTCGCGCGGAATGTCGCGATAAAAGCGCACGTTCTCCTCGACGGACT
>Ga0209541_10016090_pt1 | contig 11094 bp, 8 predicted proteins | sample RifCSPlowO2_01_FD_184027 | JGI IMG/M metagenome (GOLD analysis project Ga0209541, IMG submission 184027) | Groundwater microbial communities from Rifle, Colorado - Rifle CSP2_plank lowO2_0.1 (SPAdes) (version 2) | ecosystem: Environmental > Aquatic > Deep subsurface > Groundwater | place: Rifle... | reverse complement strand
TAAGCCGTGTTCCGATTCAAATCGGGACCACAGGTTCAAATCCTGTACCCTCCGCTTAAAGTATGTCAATCCATGAATTTGATCTTGCTGAACATGTATATGATGCTCGTGATGGAGTAGGGACTGCTGACCATGGCCAAGATATTGCTTCCCAGATTAGCGGATGGCTTGATGAGAATGAACGATCACTTCCTCAAGAGGCACAGTATCTTGCATTAGGTGCGGGACGAGCTAGACCTGAGCTAGCTTTTGCTGAACATCTTGGGCTCGTTGATACTCAGGTGACAGTTCTTGATCGATATTTCAGCCCAACTGTAGCTATATATTTTTCACAGGAGCGTCCGAATATTACTAGAATACAGCGGGGTATTTTTACCTTTCTCGGATCACCTTCACGTAGCGGTTTTTCGCTTGTCACAGCGTTCGCTATGGAGTATGTTTTTTGTGATCCTCAAAAATTAGAAATGCTGGTAAAGTCACTACCAAAAATTCTTATTCCGGGAAGTTTTGTCAGTGTCTATCCTTATTTAGGAATAGATCAGGATGCCTTATGGAAAGAGAATGGCTTTGACGTAATTGAAGGTTATCGAGGGATATATTCATCGTTGCTCTATTGGTATGCCTCTTCCTGATCTCAACTTCTCTTCCCAATCTTCTTGCAGTAGCCACAACTGACCGTCGTACTCTTTAAATCTGTACTTTGTTCTTTTAAGCCACCAGATTTGTACTTTTTTTGCAACATGCTCAAATAACTTTGGTTCTTTTACTTTTTTGGACGACCCAATATTATTAAGCTGACTTCGTAAAATTATGTGAACATTAGGAAAAAATTTCTTAATCCAAAAATTGCTATGCAAAAAATTTTGATAATTTTCGTCTTTGTCAAAGATAATTTTTAGTTGTAAAACTTCATGGGCAACATACAGATTTTGTTTTATCTTAGGCACGGTTAAATGCGAATTAGAAAAAAATAAGTTGAAACAAAGCCTATCTGCAGCAAGAAATGGCAAAAAAACCAGGATTTTTTTTAAAATTAGAAGCATAAATCTGGTACTCCAAAGATATCGGTCTTGAGTTGTCACAAAAAGATCAATATCTCCTCTTTTATCCGATTGATTCATGCTCATTGAACCTGAAATACCAAGAAAACTGACTGTTGGAATTAAAGAAAAAAGACTTAATAAGGGTTTTACTTTTTGTAGCAATATTTTCGCTTTCATTTCTTTATCTAATGTATTAGATATTATTTTGTCGGAAAAGGCTACTCTACCTTGACGAATTATAATCTTTTTATTCCTTGAAAAAAATCTTAATTTTTCATTAAACACTTTACTTTGAGTTTTTATGTCAAGAAATCTTAGAGTTTCTACTATAGTTGGAGCATAACCAAAGTATTGATAGTACTTAAGAACTTTATTTAAGGAAGTGGAGATGTTATTACTAAATTTCACGTTGGCTATATTATATACTCAATTTTTTAATTCTTGTTTTTAAAGAAAAATTTTTCTTGTAGTACAAGATAAATAAATGTTAAAAGTTGTAATTGTCGTTTGAATCTCCAAGGTTGTATCATCAACCTATATAGCCATTCCAATCCTAATCTTCTAATCCACAAATGAGCTCGTGGTACGGCGCCATATGCATAATCAAAACCACCCCCGACACCCATGCATAAAATACCCTTTAATTTTTCCTGATGACGATAAAACCACATTTCCTGGTGAGGTGAGCCAAAAGCAGCAAAGATGATTTGCGGCTTGTAGTCGGCTACTATAGAAAAAATCCGTTTTTCTTCGAGCTTAGACGGATTTGATATATTTCGTATCCCAAAAACGCCTTTTGAGCGTAAATCTTGGTACTTCTCATTATAGCAATTGGAGAGCTTGTTTGCTAAATCAGGTTTGCCTCCCAAAAAAAGCACTCGCAAGCGTCTAGTCGAATATGTTTTTATGATCTCTTCCATGAGGTCTGTGCCTGTCAGTCTTTCGACCGTTGGAACGGACAAAAACCTCATTCCAAGACTCGCTCCCACTCCGTCAATAAGCTGTATATCCCCTTCTGACAATATATTTCTAAACACCTCATTTTTAGTTGAAATTACGATGTTTTCTGGATTTAAGGATACAATATGAAAAAAACCGGTTGGTTTGCCAGTGAATAATGAAATTTTCTCTAGGGTTTCTTTTTTTGTCATTAATTTTACTGTAATTCCAAGAAAATTTTGTATTTTCATAATGTAGTATTTACTATAAGTAATAAATAAGTAAACAAAAACTTTAATTTATAAATAAAGTTCTATTTATTTGAACATATAAATAAATTGTTGCTACTTTCATTATCTTAATAAAGAATCAAACTATCAGTTTTATAATAAATAATATTATATTTGATTACGCTTTACTACACTTATAATGTCGCTTGAAAAAAATTTATCTAAACTTTATTACTATAAGTTAATATCAGCGTATCGCTTTTTTATAACTGTCCAAATTTTCAATTGCCATCCCGATTCCGCGGATCACACAAAACAAAGGCTCATCAACAACATAGGCAGGCACACCGGTATAATAAGTAATCAACTTGTCTATATTGATGAGTAGAGCGCTTCCACCAGAAAGAACAATCCCTTTATCAACAATATCTGCGGCAAGTTCGGGCGGACTTTCACCAAGAACTTCCTTTATTCCTTCAATCACTTGTCTTAAAGGTTTTTGCAAAGCTTCGGTAATGCTTATTTCCCCAACCTCCATGATCTTTGGGAGTCCTGACTGAGTATCGCGTCCCCGGACCTCCATTTTGTTGTCCTCATACTTTTCAGGGTCAAGGATATGCGCGTTACCGACTTTCATTTTTATTTCTTCAGCAGTACGTTCCCCAACGTGCATATTATGTTTTTTTCTCATGTGATGTATAATTGCTTCGTCGAGTTTGGTGCCTGCCGATCTTACTGTTTTGAAAACCACAAGTTGTCCAAGCGAAAGTATGCCTATCTCGGCCGTGCCACCACCAATATTGACAATCATGTGTCCTGAAGGCTGTGAGATCGGAATTCTTGCACCGATTGCGGCTGCAAGAGGCTCTTCGATAAGATACACATCTGAAGCCCCGGCCTGCTTACATGCCGCGACTACCGCTCGTTTTTCCACCTGTGATGACCCACCCGGAATTGAGATCATCACTTCTGGCCATAAAACCCTACCATTTAATGCTTTTCGCAAAAAATAGGTCACCATTGCTGAGGTCGTAGTGTAGTCTGCAATAACTCCATCACGCATCGGTCGTGCGGCAACTATCGAGTCAGGGGTTCGTCCAAGCATCTCGCGCGCCTCCTCGCCAACCGCAAGAACCTCGTGATCCTCTTGTGAATAAGCAACAACCGTGGGTTCATTGAGTACTATACCTTTGTTTGCAACATAGACTAATGTATTTGCTGTGCCAAGATCAATTCCAACTTTCTTTTTAAACCACATAAATTGAAATAATAAGTTCTAAATTCAAATCTCGAAATTCTAAACAAATTCCAATTACCAAAATATAAATATCAAAACGTTTTGTATTTAGAACATTTGAATTTCGATATTGTTTCGAATTTCGAGATTCGTGCTTAGAATTTTATAAAAAATTATCCTCATACCACTCTAAATTATATATTGTATAATATATGCGGCAAGTAGTCTATTTTAGACGAAAATATCTAGGTCATAATATATCCTAAGTATATTAAAATATATCTTCACATGAAAATTGTATTTAACGTTACTAAAAGCATAGTGCCAAGAATCGTACTATTTGCTTTTTTTATTATCATACTCCTTGCCGTCATAGCATATGCTCGAGGGTATCGAATCAATTTTGACGAAGGCACCGTGTCTTCAACCGGTATCTTGTCAATAAACTCAACGCCAAAGCCTGGGCGAGTATACGTCAACGGTCAGCTTAAAGGGGCTACCGATGTAAATCTCACTCTTCCCCACGGCCGCTATACCGTTGAGGTAAAAAAAGACGGATACACTTCATGGACAAAATCCATATCTTTAAAAGGAGAGATTGTTATGAGTCTTGATGCAAGACTTTTTTCAAAAAATCCCTCACTTACCCCACTCACCAACCTCGGAGTTATCAAGGCAATTCCAATTGGTAACACCGATAAACTCATCCTAGTGTCACAAACAGGCGATGTTGAAAAAGACGGTCTCTACTTATTTGAGGCCGGTAATAAACCTCTGGCAATTTTCCCACCCCTAAAGCCGCTTCTTATGAAATCTGTACTTGGAGACAATATTGACATAAGTACGGCGACGATAGATTTTTCACCAAACTATCGCCAAGGAATGCTGACATTTACTACGGACGTAGGAGAACTTGCCTATCTTATCTCGCTTGATGACGAAAATACGGAACTTTTTGAAATAACCGCCTCTAAAAACAATATTCTTACGGCATGGAACGACGAAAAAAATACTGAAGCATTGAAAATCATCGAAACATTGCCTAAAAAAATTGTTCCTATTGCAGTATCGTCATTCCAAATCATCTCTCTTTCACCAGATGAAAAAAAACTTCTATATATGGCTAAAAGTGACGCCGATGTTCCAGTCATAATTAATCCTCCTTTAATCGGCACAAATCAAACTCAAGAGCATCGAAGCATCAAGAAAGGTTCTCTTTATATTTATGACAAAAAAGAAGACAAGAATTTTCTTTTGCCCGTGTCACTTAATATCGACGAGAGTCTTTTCATCCTGCCCGAAACTAATATGGAAATTACCCCAACACCGGAAACTGCTACAAGCACCGCCGCGGTCGCAGCTACGCCTAGGGTATGGAATGAAGCGGCAGTCAGACTTGTCATGGAAAAACTCCAATGGTATCCAACTTCAGACTATATTTCGATCATGGACTCAAACCAAATCAAACTTATGCAGTATGACGGCACCAATGAAGAGATTGTTTATGCAGGCCCCCTTCAAGATCATTTTTATATTATCTCTCCTGACTGGAATTTACTTGTGCTTATCAACCTCAATCCCAAACTAAATGATAGTGGCGACTTGTATTCTGTGGGGATAAAATAACTACTTCACTTTCGGTTCTGCAAAAACCAACAACCTTTTAAATGTTGTCCCGGGTGGCCAGCACGTCTGTAATGTAAGGAGCTCATTATCGGTTTTTCTGGTGAGATATTCAACTTCAGATGGATCAACTATCTCACGTCCGGTGACAGTGTACACATAACGCTTACCTTTGTAAAAAACGTTGACCTCATCCCCAATCTCAAGTTTGTATAACAGATAAAATACCGCATTATATGTACCGACATTCCAAATATAGTCGGTAGAATGCGCAAACATGAAAATATGTCCCCCTTCACCTGGAAAAGCTGTACCCGCAGCATGAGCTACGCCTTTTTGTAATGCGGCAAGATACTCGTCTTCGGACCCGGCATCAACACTAGGAAGTACGCGTGAGTTTGCGGCTATTTTTGGTATAACGACGCTAAACTGGGGATCTTGAGGCACTATGACCTCAACGGGTTTAATCTGTAAGGCTTTTGCCAGTGCACTTTTGGGTGCTTGACCTGAAAACTCACGTTTGACTTTAGGCGCCTCTTCTACTGAGGCCACGACATACTTTTTCTCCGCTTGTTTCTCTACAAAATATTTTATTTCCTCGGAAATCGGCTGATAAAATGTTTTACCGATAAAAAAAAGCGACGTCAAGATAAGAAAATTACCAAGCGTGCGAAGCAACAAAATCAAAATATATTCCCACGAGGGGAGACGTTTACTATAATGCATTTGTTTTATTTTAGGTCTAAAAGCTAATGACTAATAGCCAGTATAGTACCCCTGGGCAGAGTTGAACTGCCAACCTTTCCCTTAGGACGGGACTGCTCTATCCAATTGAGCTACAGGGGCTTAATGATACATATTGTATCACGCCAGAATAAGCAAATCACCTCAAACCCGGGATCAGCATAAAGATAAACGGTTGAAGGTTAAACAAAATATGAAGAATGATGCAGTACCAAAGATTGTTCCATTTTAAATATACATAAGTTAATAGCAGGCCTATTCCGAAACTACTAAAATAAAGCCCGGGATGAAAATGGGCAAGACTAAAAACTAGCGTCGCATAAAAAACGCTTATTATTGACGAGTAATGTTTTCTTAAATACCTAAATACTACCCCTCTGAAAAAAAGTTCCTCTTGAATCGGTCCTAATATTACAAACGACATAAACCCTAAGATCGACTCGACTCTACCCACGCCTTCAAAGCCTGACCATTGATATTCTATGCCTTTATCAATAATCGTTTCCAGCAAGTTTCCTAGAAAAAAAGAAGCAACAAATAGTATTACTGTGACAGCGATCAAAAGAGCTATTCGTGCGATAACAGCATAACCGACTAAAATAAAAATTTTTGTCTTTTCAAGAGGTTTTTGAAAAAGTTCCGTCCGTATATTTTTTTTATATAAACCGAACAGCAAAATAACAACTATCAAAGTTACTGCATCGGTCACAAACTCTGTTTCCATCTCGGAAATTTTCTTATGCGTCAAAGCCATGAATAGCACAATCACAAGGACAACGACTATTGCCGAAATGACGTAGTAACCGATAAAATCTCGCAAAACATGAAGCAGATGTTTGAAGTGATTGGTCATTTTAATTACTCCATCACTTTTTCCTCAACACGAATGTATTCCATAAGCTCCTCTTTTTTAAACCATAAATCCACCTCATACTTGGCCTCTTGTAGGTTTCCTGACGCATGAAGCAAATTCTTGATCGGTCTCTTACCGGTGTTGGCAAGATATGAAGAATCGTATGAATAATCCCCTCTTATCGTGCCTGGAACTGCCTTAAGTGGCAATGTATGACCGACAATTTTTCTGACAAGTTCGACAGCATGCGGGCCTTCAAGAACCATGGCGATCACAGGACCTGAGGTAATCATATCAACAAGCCATTGTCTGATCTTAAGACCTATTTCATGTGGATCATCGGATCCGAGTTCCGTTTTGACATCGATGCCAAGTTCGCGATAATTTTCAAGAGTTTTACCACCCATGCCGTTGATGAATTCTTCACGATCGGATGGATAGTGCTTATTGGCAAGCTCTTTTGACACCATCATCATCTTTAGTCCGATAATTTTAAGTCCAACTCGTTCAAAACGAGACGTAATTTCGCCAACTAGTCCACGCGCAACAGAGTCGGGTTTAAAGATGATAAGTGATTTTTCCATGTATGAAAATAATGAAATGGTAATAATATCTATTATACCAACAAATGTCATTCTGATCCCGATGAATATCGGGAGAAGAATCCAGAATTTATACCTGGATCCTTCGTCGTTTCACTCCTCAGGATGACAAATGACTAATTAACCACCCACCAGTTAAACGCAACGTCGGTATCGGCTTCTTCTTTGATACTTACCTTGAAGTACTCGCCGTCTTTTTGCTCAACAACTGAAACCGGAACGCCGAGTTCTGTTTTTGGAGTGAGAAATATTTTTGACTTATCTGTAACGGAGTTGGTTTGAATTAAAACTTCTTTTTGCCCTTTTTGAATCTGTCCTTCACCGATACTAAGTCCGTCGTCGTTTGAAGTATCGATATTAAATTTTTTGGCCGTAACTTCCTCTTGCACGGTCAAGTTGCCTTTTTTGTCAATAAGCACCTTACCGGCCATTATCTCAACCGGTGCTGTGGGTACGTCTTGTATTTTTAAAGCTGTCCCGAGTGAGTTTACCGTGCCCTCGATGCCATCAATTACAAGCAACCCTGCATTGATTTGTCCAATGACACCGACATCATATAGATTAGCCTTGCCTGTAACGGTAAGATCGGTGAGCGTGACTTTTTCGTCATTTTCAGCTAGTACTCCTGTTGAGCTTGAATCTTCAAGCAATGCACCTTGAAGCGAAGCTACGATGGTCTCAATACGAGCAAGTCGGTCATCGGCTTCTTTTCTCCATTCCGGAAGGTCTTCAAAAGAGGCAGATTCACTCGCTTGCTGTGGTGCTTCGTTCCCTGTATTCATAAGGCCATTTACCTTTTCTTCGAGAGCAAGTACACTGTCGCTGAGTTCCGATAGCTTTGACTCTATCGGGGTCTGATTGTTTTTAATAAGTTCAACCTCGTTCTGAAGATCGACAATTTCGATCGGCAAATCGGGAAGATCAAAAGCTTCTATAGGCGTATTCTGAATTCTAGCCATCGCCGATTCTATTTTATCGATTTTTGATATAAGTGAACTATTCGTAAAAGATAAATCAGTATATGAGTCTGATAATTCAGTCAATTTTGTTGAATTTCCATCAATCATATCCTGTTGTTCTTGGACTGCATTGACGAGAAGAGGTGTCAAATTACCGTAGTTCATACTTCTTACTCCGTTATCGGGGTCCGTATAAACTAGTTCTGGAACAACCTGTTCAACTTCCTGAGCTATGAAGCCAAGTTCAAGAGGATCAGAGGAGGCATCGGTTTTCCAACGATAATTGACACCCCGAAGATCCAACACTTTATCAAGAGCGTTATCGATCGTTGAGACATCTTTTTTTAAAGTAGCATCGGACGGACAGGTAAAACCTCCACTACCGGGAGCTACCTGGCAAAAAGTGGTCAGATTTTCAAAATAGCCAACGATAGAAGTGACCTGGTTTCTGGATGAATATATTCCATAATTTGATTCAGCTGCACCAGATAAACCAATACCAGTACCCGTATTCTGAAAATATCCAGCAGTAAAAGTGCCACTCCCGATACCGGCCACTCCATTGCCCGCGCTTGAGCCGTATACACCTGCACCACTGGCGCTAGTCGCTTGACCATATACACCAATACTGCCTGCAGCTGTAGAAGTTGAAGAAATACCATAACCCGCGGAATTAAATACACGCAGCCCTGCAGTTGTAGCCGTGCCTCCAATTCCGACATTATTACCTTGAATAGATAAATCAGAAGTAATGTTCCAAACCCCACCATTGAATAACTCCGAGTCGCCAATCTGGTCAGCTGCTATATCTCCCGCTAGGATAGTATCTGCAGAAATATCTCCGGTTAAAATAGTACTATCGAGAATATCTGTTGAGGAGACTGTATTATCATCAATCTCGGCTGTACCAACTGCGTCTGTTGCAATCTCGCTTGCGCCTACAGCTCCGGCAGCTATGTTGCCGGCCTCGAGACAATCAGTACAAGTAAAATCTGTGGCTTCAACTGTACCGACTACATCGAGTTTTGATGATGGGTTTGATGTACCAATACCGACGTTATTGCCTGAAGTTATATTTAGAGCGTCTTGATCTTGTACTGAAGTAACATTTATCGACAACACATCGGTGGTTGCATCAACCGCGTAAAAATTGCCGTAAGCTGCAGTTCCCGTACCATCTGAGTCACGAAGAATCAGACCGAATTGATCATCTTCAGATCTAAAATCTAAATAGCCAGCGGTGTCTGTTCCGTTAACGCTACTAAAGACAACCGATCCATCAGCGGCGACATAGAGATCAACTATTTCAGCTGTTTCTGCGAGACCTCGAAGTCTAAGTCCGGTTGTATTTGATACCGTGTCTATGTCAAGTCGTGCTGCCGGTGAGGTAAAACCTATTCCAACATCACCGCTTGATCCGGCATTGATAACGGTATCTAAAAAGGTTGTTCCGTCGGTGGATGCTGTATCGATTGATCCATAAGATTGTGCGGCACTGGTCATTATTCGGAGTGCGGCTGTGGTAGAATTAACGGCACTGGCACTATCAACAAACCAGAGTTGTCGGTTATTTGTACGGTTGACTCCGAGCCACATTGCTACACCCTCAGCTGAAGTATTACCTGCTTGATAGTGTTCTTGACCCGAGATTCGTACTTTATCCACAAGTTGAGTTGAACCAGAAACATCTAGAACTGCATCCGGAGTAGTCGTCCCGATGCCTACACTTCCACTTGAATCAAAAACTATTTCCGGATTACCTAAACCATTAACATTGAAACCCAACCTATCATTTGTCGTATCATAACTCAAAGTATATTCATCGGCCGTAGAACTTCCGATATGCAATGTCGCCGGGCCAAGATACAAGTCTTGGAAACGGAGAGCGTCTGTACCCAAGTCGTAAGTATCATTAAGAGATGGTGTAATAATCCCAGCAACTGTCAATGCAGATTTAGGTGCAGTCGTACCTATTCCGACATTACCTTGAACTAGAAGTCCATTGGGAGGAGCAGTTATCAGTGAAGCATAGCCTGAACCTATGAGCGCTCCTCCTGCAACCCCTAATGTGTCTGCCGGTGCTGTTGTACCTATGCCGACATTTGCAGTCAAAAGACTGATGATATCTGTGGCCGCGTCATCAAAATAGATTCTGGCATCTGTTGCTCCAAGTCCTAAGAAACCTGTATCTGCGAAAAAGAGTGAGGAGCCTGGGACGGTACTTGTGAATGCGGATCCTGAAAGAATGTTACCAACTGCTGTGATATCACCAGAGCCAGAACTACCAAGTGCAGTATCTATCGCTTCAAGTACTGACTGAAGATCAGTGCCTGGAGTAGTTGTCCCGATATTTGAGAATCCATTAGTATATACACCTACTAACTCTGATCCTGATACTCCACTTCCCGTATCCCCAAGTCCTATTGTTCCTATATAAAGATCTGAGCCTGAAGCGATACGTATGTCACCATTGACATCAAGAGTATAGGCTGGTGCAGTTGTACCTATACCGACATCGCCTCCGTTTGGCTGTAATAATAGGAAGCCTGTATTTGCCAGTGCTTCGTTGGTTTGAATTTGGAAATGGTTTGCACCCAGATTTTGAAAATCGGTGTAATAGCTTGTTGGATAATCACCTCGATGGTAATACATCCTCAATAGTGTATTGAATCCGCTGTCAGCCAGATATGTTGTGCCATTGACTTCCAGCTTTGCGCCTGGTGCAGTCGTTCCTATCCCGATATTTCCTTCAACAAGAAGACCATTGGTTGGTGCTGTAAGACCACTTAAAGTTACATAAGTTCCACCGATTATGGAGGCACCTGCAACTTCTAGTTTGTTATTAGGAGTCGTGATACCTATCC
>Ga0209541_10016088_pt1 | contig 11095 bp, 6 predicted proteins | sample RifCSPlowO2_01_FD_184027 | JGI IMG/M metagenome (GOLD analysis project Ga0209541, IMG submission 184027) | Groundwater microbial communities from Rifle, Colorado - Rifle CSP2_plank lowO2_0.1 (SPAdes) (version 2) | ecosystem: Environmental > Aquatic > Deep subsurface > Groundwater | place: Rifle... | reverse complement strand
ATAATAGAATGCTGCAGACAAACGACACGGCAGAAAAAAAGAGGCTTGAAACAGCATTTGTTAATGACTTAAAATTGAGAATTGACGAGACCTCAAAATATGTAAGGCCGGAAGAAAAGACAATGGATTTTGCATTTATGTTTATTCCGTCTGAAGCGGTTTATTATGATTTGTTGATAAATAAAGTTGGCGTTATTGCCGAAGACACCAATAATCTCATTTATTATGCCGGCAAGAAAAAAGTTGTTGTTGTTTCACCAACCTCTTTTCTGGCTTATTTACAAACGGTTCTGCAGGGCTTAAGAAATCAAAAAATTTCTGAGCAGGCTCAGACAATTATTAAAGAAGTTGAAAGATTGGGCAAGCATTTGTTTGTTTATTCTGAACATATGAAACGTTTAGGCCAGCATTTAGATACAACAGTCTCAAGTTATAATAAAGCCGGCAAAGAATTGGAAAAAATAGATAAAGATGTGGTTAAACTTACCTCGGGAGAGAGCAGGATAGAAATTGCCGATGTGGAACATCCGATACTTGACGAGTAAGATATTTTTTGCTAAACTGTATTTACATTAAATTAAACTATTATGTTAGCAGTAATCAAAACCGGCGGTAAACAATATATTGTTAAAGCCGGAGACAAATTAAAGATTGAAAAATTGAATAAGAAAGAAGGAGAGCAAATTGCTTTCTCTGAAGTTTTGTTATTGGAAAAAGATGAAAAAATACAAATTGGAACTCCAATAATTAGCGTTGCAAAAGTTGAAGCAAAAATTTTAAAACACGGAAAAGGAGATAAAATTATTGTTTTTAAATATAAAGCGAAAAAAAGATACAGCAGAAAAATTGGTCACAGACAGCCATATACAGAAATAGAGATTACTGGCATAAAAAACTAAAATTCTAAAAATAAAATTTAATACACCCGCGCACTAGTGCGCGGGTGTATTTTATTGTGCGACACATTGCATTTATCGCTACGATCGCGGCGACAAGGGCGTGATTTATTGCGCGACAAAACTATTGACACAAATCTTGGCAAGAGTAGAATTAGAAAAAATGTGTCTGAATGTTGTTTGAATGTTCTTTGTAAAATTGTCGATTAACCGGCCAACAAAACAAGGGAGAATTTGTCATGAGAAGAAATACCACCAAGCCGGAGGGTTTTGAGGGTACGTACCAATGGGATGTCATAAAACTCGGCGGTGACTTTAACAGTCACAGCCATCCAGATCGCGGGGAAACTAACCACCCGAAGTATCTTAAGCACATCCACAGGGATCCCGCCGACATCAGCAAGATTTCGTTGATGGCTAAACAAAAGATGGTTGGCGAGTTGCACCTGGGGCCGGCTTACGAGGAGGATGACCTTGAGGAAAGAATGAGCCGTCTTTTCCGGCGAGTGCAATCTTACGGCACCAGAAAAATGAATGGGTGTATCGATGTGTCGCCGGACTTGAAAGACCCGTTTGTTGCCCTCAAGGTTGCCCTAAAGCTCAAAAAACGTTTTGCCAGTCGCAGGCTTGAGCTACACTTCGGTCCGCATCCCATTTTTGGTTTTAAGGAGGGGACCGAGCGCTGGCCAGTGTTTGAGGCGGCCGCTCGATATCCGGGAGTGGAGTTAATATCCGGCCTGCCCGAAAAAGATTTTTTCGCTGAAGGCAAGGATCCTGACGGTAAGATTGGATTTCGTCAAAACATGTGGCGCGTTCTCAAACTTGGCCTTAAACTTAACAAGCCAATCGAAATGCATCTTGATCAATCTGACGATCCGTCCGAACACGGAACTGAAGATTTGATCGACGCTCTTTCGTGGCTCGATCCGCATCGCAAGGGCCCGGCCATTTGGGTGGTCCATATGATTTCGCCCTCGGCCTATGATGAGTACAGGTTCGCCAAGTTGGTGGACAATTTGCTCAAGTACAAGATTGGCGTGAGAGTTTGCCCGAGCGCAGGAATTTCAATGCGCCGCCCGCGACCAATTTTAACTCCGTCGCACAACGCTTTGGCGAGGGTTCTTGAACTTCTTGTCGCTGGCGTGCCGGTTACGTTGGGTTCGGACAATATTGGAGATTTCTTTGTGCCTGCCTGCAACGGTAGTATGCGCGACGAAGTCGTTGCTGTGGCAAACATCTGCAGGTTCTATTTGTCGCACATTTGGGCGAAGGTGGCTGCTGGTGTCAGGCTCAACGACTCCGATAGGGATTCTATTAAGGAATTCCTCAGGCAAGATGCCGAGGTTTTCAGCACGATCGATCCTAGTTGGGTCTCATGGATTTCCATGCAAAACAGAAGGTAACGCGGTTTTATCCGCGCAGAGGGGTCTTCGAAAGGAGCCCCATTTTTTTTTCGCAAAAGTTGACAAAATTAAATTAAAAACTATTATTAACCAATGATCGGCATTGGTTTAAGACAGTCCTTTCACAATTAGGGAGATTAGGGAGATTTGCGATGATACGCACATTGGGAAAAGTTGATGAACAAGTTCTTCGCGAGATCGCGGAAGAGAAAAAAATCCGCAGAACCAGAGAAGTTTTCTTGCTGTTTTCCCTCGGAAGCCAGTTTGACCACCTGATTGCCATGGCAATGGCAAAGTTAGGAGTATTTTGTTTGGTGGCTGATCCGGCAAGAATTACAGCAGAGGATGTAAAAAAAATTATGCCGATTGGCATAATCCTTTCCGGTGGACCTGTTTCTGTTTATAAAGACCCTCCGCCGTTTGACGAAAGGATTTTTGACCTTGGCATTCCTGTTCTGGGTATTTGCCTCGGATTTCAGCTTTGGGCTCAGCATGTCGGCTGTCGCGTTGTAGCATCTGACAAACGGGAATTCGGCGTGCATAACCTAACAATTGTATCAAGGAGACAGCTTTTTGACGGTTGTTCCAGTATTATGCCGGTTTTGCAGAACCACGGCGACAAGATAGTTTCTGTCTCGGATGTTGAACCCGGATTTTTCATAAATCTGGGTAAAACGGAGAACGCACCCATTTCTACTGCCAACTTTAAACACTTATGGGGCGTGCAGTTTCACCCGGAAGTTACGGAGACAAAATCCGGCCCACAGATTTTTGAAAACTTCTGTTTTAAAATTTGTAACGCCAGAGACAGGTTTCCGGCAAAAGATGTAGCCCAGAAAAAAATCGCTGATTTGCGCCAGCAGATTGGCGGCAAAAAGGTTCTGTTGGCGCTTTCCGGCGGTTCCGATTCTTCTGTGGTTGCCTATCTTCTAAAACGCGCCATGGTTGGTCGTTTGGAACAAATGAGAGCCGTCTACATCAAGGGCATCGACCGACCCGATGACGAGATTCATGTTCTGGAAAACTTTGGCAATAAGCGGTTTGATTTAAGAATCGTTGACGCCACCAAAAAATTTCTGGAGGCGCTGACGGGGATTGAAAACGGCCACGAAAAAAGAGTTGCCATGCGCGGCGTCTATAAATCCGTGCTTGAAGAAGAGGCGCGGAAATTTAACGCCTCGTTCATTGCGCAGGGCACTTTGCACACGGATATTTCAGAGAGCGGTGGCGGATATGACACAGGAGCCGCAAAAGCGCGAATTAAACTGCACCACAATGTGGGGCTCGGATTTTCCGTGCCAGAACTTCTGCCTTTATCTGACCAGGTCAAAGACACTGGCCGCGATATTGGCAGAGCAATTGGCGTTCCGGAAGTTCTTTTAGCTCGCCATCCGTTTCCTGGGCCCGGGGTGATTGTTAGAACTGAAGGGGCAATAACAGCTGACAAACTCAGGATTGCCCGCCAGCTTGATGGTATCTTTATTGAGGAGCTGCGAAGAGCTGGACTTTACGAGAAAGTTTGGCAGGCGGGTGTTTGGCTAAGCGCATCTAAAACCACTTGCACAAAGGGAGATGATGCGGCGACAGGATGTCTTGTCGTTCTGTGGGCAGTGTCGAGCGTAAATGGATTTACCGCGCAAGCGTCAAGGCTTCCCGACGACTTTTGGGACCGCGTTGATCAACGGATGACCGACGAGGTTCCGGAAGTAGGATGTGTATGTATAAGACGAACCGGCAAACCGCCAGCAACGATTGAATTTGAATAGCTGGCAGGGCGCGATCTTCCAGATCGCGTCTTTTTTTTTGCATTTTATAATTTTTTAATGTAGAAATAAATCATGAATAAAGATGAACCAATTGAATATGTAAGGGGTTTTACCGAGTTTTTGGGATGTAAAATTGATTTGTCAAAAAAACCTTTAATTCCTAGGCCTGAAACAGAATTTTGGGTAGAGCAGGCAATTAAAGAAATAAAAAATAGGAAGCCCTTCGGCGCGCCTCAGGGTAAAATATTGCATATTTTAGATATTTTTGCTGGGTCGGGGTGCATTGGAATTGCGGTTCTAAAACATATAAAAAACTATAGAGTAGATTTTGCGGATACAGATAAAAATAATTTAAAACAAATAAAGATAAATTTAAAATTGAATACTATTGATAAAAAAAGATGCAAAATAATTCAGTCCAACATTTTTAAGGATATAAAAAACAAATATGATTATATTTTTGCCAATCCGCCGTATATTCCGGATTATAGGAAAAACCCTTCGGCTCGGCTCAGGGCGATTCTGCGGAATATAATTCAGAAGTCAGTTTTAGATTTTGAGCCGCGCAAAGCTTTGTTTGGGGGAGCAGACGGTCTTTTTTATATCAGAAAATTTTTGAAAACCGCAAAAAATTATTTGAATGAAAATGGAAAAATTTTTATGGAATTTGATGGTTCGGCAAGTTCGCCACAGGCTCCGCCGCAAAAAAAAGAGATAGGAAAACTGGCAAAAAAATTCGGCTATAAAACCTGCGAATTTCACAAAGACCAATATGACAAATGGCGATGGGCGAGCCTCCGTTAATTCTATTTAGCCTTTACAAACCAGAACACTCTCTTGACACGGATAAATAAATAGAATAAACTATATTTACATGATGAATAATAATAAACTAACCACTAAAAGAAGCGGATAACTGCCTGACTTTTTTTGTTGATTGAGTGACCGCTCCACAAAGGCGGTTTTTGATTTAAGGGAGCACAGCGAACACTTATCCCGAGCCAGCAGGCGAGGGATATCAGTTAGTCCTCGCGAGAAAATAAATTTTGTTTTTTCACGAGGATTAATTGGAAAGTATTTTGAAAATTTAACCCTGTTAAATTTTATTTAACAGGCAATCTTAATTAGGCTTTAGACATGGGGTCTTTAACTAATTAAGATGTAGGTAACAAGCATACAAATAAGTAAGATACATAAAATCTGTATCTATTCGTTTATCGTCATAGAAATATGACAATAAGCAAACTTACGCATATATAATTCTGGCAGAAAATAGCAAAAAGCTTCTGCCGGAAGGTGTTTTTCGGCGATGAATTCAGAGTAATCTTGAGTTCTAGTCGAAGAAATAGGTTATAGGCGAATGGTGGATGCCTTGGGATATTGATGCGATGAAGGACGTGGCGTGCCTGCGATAAGCATCGGGGAGCTGGCTAGCAAGCTTTGATCCGGTGATTTCCGAATGAGTAAACTCATCATGATTAAAATCGTGATATCCCGCGCAAGCGGGAAGCGCACCCGGTGAAGTGAAACATCTCAGTAGCCGGAGGAAAAGAAAACAATGTCAGTGCTTTGCACTGACACATTCCCTTAGTAGTGGCGAGCGAAAAGGGAACAGCCTAAACCTAGCCTCACCTCACTGCGTTCGGTGAGGAATTAAGCAATTTTCAATTTTAAATTTTCAATGAATATTTCAATGACATAATTTTCAATGACGACGTCGTTTTGAGAATTGAGAAATTGGGATTTGATTGTAAATTGAAAATTGTAAATTGAAAATTCCGCCCGAGCATAGCGAGGTGTGGCTGGGGGTTGCAAGGTTATAGCGTCGGGAGCACTTTTTTGGAACACTTTATTGTGCGACAGAAAAATGTTTGCCGAGGGAGAGCATTTAGGTAGAAGTTTTAAAAGAAGCACCCTGGAAAGGGGCGCCATAGGAGGTAATAGCCCTGTATTTAAAAAAACTTTTACGCTCCTTGCTATGATTCTTAAGTACTGTCGGGCATGATAACCTGGCAGGAATCAGGCCGAACTATCGGCCAAGGCTAAATAATCAATATCACCGATAGTGAACCAGTACCGTGAGGGAAAGGTGAAAAGTAGGGGGTTGACCCCGGTGAAATAGTACCTGAAACCATTTGCTTACAAAGAGTCGGAGTCCCGACACCGCAAGGTGTCGTGGATGACGGCGTGCTTTTTGCAGAACGAGCCAACGAGTTTTATTATTCGACTTGTCTAAGCCCCTCTGGGGCGCAGGCACAGCGAAAGCGAGTGTTAATAGCGCGAATTTGTCGAATACTAAAGACCCGAAGCCAGACGAGCTTACCATGACCAGGATGAACCCTGCCGAAAGGCGGGGGGAGGTCCGAACCCGTGAGCCGTGCAATACTCTGGGATGAGTTGTGGTAAGGAGTGAAAAGCTAATCGAGTTTGGTAATAGCTGGTTCTTCCCGAAACAGGTTTGGGCCTGGCGTCTCCGGCCAAGATATGGGGGTAGAGCACTAAATAGAATTCCTTGGAGTTTCTCCAGGTTTTCTAATTAAACTCCGAATACCATATTTTTTGCGGAGGCAGTTAGACTACGGGGGCTAAGCTCCGTGGTCAAAAGAGAAACAGCTCAGATCATAGTCTAAGGTCCCTAAATTAAACTAAGTGCTATTAAGGAAGTATTTTGCCCTTGACAGGCAGGAAGTTAGCTTAGAGGTAGCTATCTTTTAAAGAGTGTGTAACAACTCACTGTCCAAACTTTTTTCTTTTGAAGAGAGAGGGGCGAGATGCGCCAAAGATTCCCGGGGCTAAGTTTAATACCGAAGACATGGGACCGTGCCTCACTATTGTTCGGCACGGAATTAACAATTATCAATTTTTAATTTTCAATGAATTTTTCAATGAAACATTGCATTATTTATTGTAAATTGTAAATTGTAAATTGAAAATTCCGTGGCGAGTAGCAGCGAGACACGGTTGGTAGGGAAGCATTCTTATTGCAGTGAAGCAGGAGGGGAACCGACTGTGGAGCGATAAGAAGAGAGAATGTTGGCCTGAGTAACCGCAATGCAGGTGAAAGCCCTGCACACCGAAAGTCCAAGGTTTCCTTGGCAATGGTATTCAACCAAGGGTTAGGCGGTCCTAAGGTGAACCCGAAAGGGGCAGCTGATGGGCAGTCGGTTAATATTCCGACCCTTGGATATTTTTTCAATAGTAAGACGCAGTACAGTAGTCTCGGCAGATTATTGGATTTCATGTTTTTGCATTAAGGTAAATCAAGGTGTGAAAGAAGCCTCGCTTCGGCGGGACAATCGAGATGAGCGCGCTGCCTAGAAAATAGCTATTGAGCTAAAAATATTCAAACCGTACCGCAAACCGACACAGGTGGACAAGCGTAAGTATGCTAAGGTGAACGGGTGAAACCTCGTTAAGGAACTCGGCAAACAAGTGGCCGTAAGTTCGCAATATGGCCTGCCCTGATCCGCAAGGATTTAGGGCTGCAACTAACGTATCTCAAGCGACTGTTTATCAAAAACACAGCTCTCTGCTAACTCGTAAGAGGATGTATAGGGGGTGAGGCCTGACCAGTGTTGGAATGTTAAGTTTGGGGGTCGTGCGCATCACATTGCATGTGAGGCTTGAATTTGAAATTCGAAATTTGAAATTTGAATTTGATAAGTTTTAGTAATTTAAAATTTAGTCATTTCAAATTGATTTCAAATTGTAAATTGTAAATTTCAAATTGAGCATCGCACGTAGCGTGATGCGTATGGCTCACTGAATGAAGCACCAATGAACGTCGGCGATAACTATAATCGTCCAAAGGTAGCGTAATCCCTTGCCAGGTAAGTTCTGGCCCGCATGAATGGCTTAACGACTTGAGAACTGTCTCAACGAGGCGCCCGGTGAAAATGCAGTAACAGTGAAGATGCTGTTTACCTGCGGCTAGACGGAAAGACCCCGGAAGCTTTACTGTAGTTAGATATTGGCTTATGGTTTTCGATGCGTAGCGTAGTGGTGAGGATTTGAAGTCCCGATTTCGGTCGGGATGGATCCGCCGATGAAACAGCCATCTTTGAAAATTATAATTCTAATCCTCTTTGCTGAGGTGACAGTGTTTAATGGGCAGTTTAAGTGGGGCACTTGCCTTAACTCTTGCAAATCATAAACGCATTTGCAATGGGGCCGTTTGGAAGTAATTCCAAACGTAAACTCGACTAATATGCTGGAACATCCGAGTATCCAAAAGTACTTAATTTTGATAAAATATTACATATAATTGGTTCGTTCGGTCGGAATGAAAACAAATTTTCACTCCTCCCTCGCTGTCAATTATAAAGTTAAGTGAAAATCTTTTGGTGCGGACAATCAGCAGGGAATTATTCGAAAATTGAAAGTTGCACATTATTTCTCAATAAAAGGAGACAAACGTGAAGATGGCTATTGCTATCACACTCGTGCTGGCGTTTATCGCCTCGCTTGAGCTGGCAATCAAGCGACGTTATTTCAAAAGATAAACAACATTCGTTTTCGAATAGACCCCCAACGACTACACGTCGAGTCCCTGTAAAATTTACAGGGCAGTGATATAGTCTGAACTTTATGGCGACATAAAGATTCGGTAATGTTAATTTTTAAAATCTTTGGCGAGGTTTTAATTGTGCCCATTAACTAATCCGAAACTTAAAACTCTAATCTATGAGAAGTAGAATAATAGAGGAATACAAAAATAAACTTTCTTTAACCGATAGACAAAAAGAAATTTTAATTGGAACAACTCTAGGCGATGCGCATTTAGAAAAATTGTACACGCCGGAATTAAGCAGGTTAAAAATTGAGCATAGCTTTAAACAAAAAGAATATGTTGATTGGTTTTATGAAGAATTCAAAAATTGGATTCGCACAAAACCAAAACAAAAAATAAAGAAAGTTTTTGGAAAAATCCATAAAAATTATGGATTTTGTACCTACGGTCATAGATTATTAGGGAATTTTCAGAAGGATTTCTATGTAGAAAAGAAAAAAGTTATACCAAATAATTTATTTGAGAGTATAACACCCTTATCGTTAGCGGTTTGGTATATGGACGATGGTTCCATAAAATCAAACAAGCATAAGGGGGTATTTCTTAATACTCAAAGTTTTAGCGAAAAAGATGTTAAAACCTTACAGAGTATTTTAGAAAATAAATTTAGCATAGCAAGTTCTACAAGAAAAGATGAAATAGGAGAACAAATATATTTAGGAGGAAATAATGGTGAGAAATTTATTAAAATTATTGAGCCATTTGTAATTCCTTCAATGAAATATAAAATTCCAAGAGTTTTAAGGTTAACATAATTGCCTAAAGAGTAATGGAGGCGTTTAAAGGTTGGTTAGCTTCGGATGGAAATCGAAGCGATAGGGCAAAGCCATATACCAGCTTTACTGCAAGACGGCTATGTCGCGCAGTTGCGAAAGCAGAACTTAGTGAACCGACTAATTTTTATAGAAAATTAGAAGATCATCAGCCAAAAGCTACTCCGGGGATAACAGGCTAGTACTGCCCGAGAGTCCATATCGACGGCAGTGTTCGGCACCTCGATGTCGGCTCAACTTATCCTGGGGGTGAAGTAGAATTTTATTCTGCTTTCCTTTGTGGAAACATAAAGGTAATAAACAAGCTCAAAACGGGGAAGGCCTTAATATGTTATAATATAATAATTAAGGTTAATCCCGTGAGAAAAATATTTTTTGAAGTTAATAAGGCGTACATTTCCGGCTTATTGGACGGAGATGGGGCAATCATGGCCTGCATTGAAAAACATGCAGAGAAAAAATTTGGTTTTAGAGTGAGAATTTACATCAAAATTAGTCAAAACAATTATAAAATTCTCAATTGGTGTAAATTAACTACGAGAATGGGGAATGTCAGAAATGTTAAAAATGACGAATATGAATGGCGAATAAGAAATCAGGAAGACGCAAAATTTTTGTTGGAGTTATTGCTTCCTTATCTGAAAATTAAGAAAAGGCAAGGGTATTTAGCAAAAAAGATTCTAAATACTAAAATCAAAACTATCAAAGGATTGCTAAAAATAGCTGAATTAGCAGATGCATTGTCAAAATTAAATGTTCGTTCGCAAGGACGAAGGAAAAATTTTATGGCAATGATCCAAAAAAGTATTTCTCCTAACGACTGATTCCCGATATTTAATATCGCGGATGAGATAGAAGTTTAAAACATTTCTATCATACGGCTTGCACCTAAACTTTAGTTGGTGACAATTAAAGCATGGTGAAGGGATAGTCTTACCCTATAAGTAATTATAAAAGGTTAGAGCTCCCAAGGGTCCGGCTGTTCGCCGGTTAAAAAGTTACGTGAGCTGGGTTCAAACCGTTTAGGAGTTGATAATTTCGACTTTTAAACAGTTTGAACCCGAGGAAAACGACATAAGCACGGCGGCTCTTATTAGTAATAATAAGATGCTAAAATCGACTATATCGGTGGAATCCATATAATTTGACCAAAATTATAGCGGACAATACCGAGGGAAGTATAAACATTAATTTTTGCAATTTGAACCCCCTTTTTTTTGGAGGCGAAACAATGAGAAAAAAAACACAGAAACAAAAAATTGGAACAAGCGAATGTTCTAAGAAAGGGCATAAGTGGTATATTTTTTCTTTTCCGAATCCAAAATTTTGGGAAGGAAAAAATATAACCGAACCAACCGTATACAAGTGCAAGCTTTGCGGCACAAAACGGTAAGTCTATCTGAAGGGGCGAAATGGAAATTTTTCTAAAGTAGCCCACATTTTTTAAAAAATGATTGCAAAAATTAATGTTTATACCCCGTAGAGACTACACGTCGATTACCCAATAAAATTTTTGGGTAAAGATATAGTCCAATGCACATAGTAATATGTGGAAACATACGTGAGACAGGTTGGTCCCTATCTACCGCAGGCGTTGAGTTTTGAGGAGATTTGTTCCTAGTACGAGAGGACCGGAATGAACTGACCTCTGGTGTATCAGTTGTCCTGCCAAGGGCATTGCTGAGTA
>Ga0209541_10016087_pt1 | contig 11095 bp, 14 predicted proteins | sample RifCSPlowO2_01_FD_184027 | JGI IMG/M metagenome (GOLD analysis project Ga0209541, IMG submission 184027) | Groundwater microbial communities from Rifle, Colorado - Rifle CSP2_plank lowO2_0.1 (SPAdes) (version 2) | ecosystem: Environmental > Aquatic > Deep subsurface > Groundwater | place... | reverse complement strand
TCTCGTTTTTGTTGATGGTAACAATAATTTTGGTTTTCCGGTGAAAGGCATCCATAAATAGTGGATGCAGGCTGGTGTTGGAGAAGTCTTCTAATTTAGGTGAGTACCGTGGGCCCTTAAAAATAAGAAGACTACAGTACGAGAGACGCTAGGCTAAGGAGCAGGATTTTCTTTATAAGCGGAAGAAAGAGACGTGGAGTTTATAAAGATTCGTCCGTTCATAATGATCCGTCCGCGGCCTTTGGTGTATACGGGTTATAAGGGGCAATAAAAGAGCATACATACACATTTCTCCTGAACAATCTCCGGAGCTCTTTATAGTCTACGGTTATTACGTCTCCTTTCTTTAGATTTAGACGACTCACATACAGGCGTTTACAAAATAAGGTTCTCGAAAGTTCCTGTACTTTTAGGCGATCAATAACGTCCTCAGGCCATTCTGCAAGATCGATACCTACCCGGGAGTACTGCTCAACGGTAGCCGTGAGTGTATGAACAGACGCCAGTTCGTAGCGGAGGCTGAAGATAATAGGCTCAACAACAAAATACCCTGCGGCAGTTATCCCGAGTGCGGCGAAGACAATATTTTCTAAGTCCATGATAGTTATCCTTCTCAAAGTTTACGGTTGGGAAGAAGGCAGGGGGAGATGACTTTTAAAGGCCTTGGCCGCTTCCTGAGCTGCACCATGTTCATAGAAAGAATAGACATAACTGAATGGTTGGGGGGATGGTTTTTCATCCGCCGGCATTATAATAGTGCCCTTTAAAGAAACCTGCAAATGATTTTTTTCCACGGTAAGAGCGATAACGTCAGTAAGTTTATATTCGTGCTGGAGGACATCCGGCCCGTACTCCTTGCATACTTCTACTTTAGGGCAACGATGGCTACGAATATTATACTCCCAGTAGGTAAAGCAATCCATATCCGTAACGAGTTCCGTCTTTAAACACTTTCCTTGCTCATAGCATTGAACTCTCCCTTCCTTTTCATTAACGTGTACTGAGGTGCACTCGTGAGCAAGGGATAATTTTTGCTCTAAATCAGAGTACTTTTCTTTTTTTTTCCTTTCCATAAGCTTCTGCTGAGCTTCGTAGACGCAGTCAGCAGTTTCTGCACGAAGGGTGTATGGTGCACAGACAGCAGCAAGGAGCGCGAGCGTCATCAGGAGTTGTCCCATAGCGTTTTCTCTGTCTGGTTGTTTATATGTAGTTTCCTCTTTATTTTTTTAGAATATTAAAGAAAAATTTATAATATACTTCATTTTACTATAAGATAGAAGAGTGAGTTATAAAATGCTTAAACTACCAATAAAGGACCTGAAAATCCTGCAAGAGTTGGATTTTGAAGCCCGCCAGCCTATCTCTCGCCTAGCTAAGAAAGTTGGCCTTTCTCCGGAAGTCACTGCTTACAGAATTAAGCAATTGGAGAGGAAAGGGATTATTACCGGATATTATCCAGTCATTAACTTGTCGATGGCAGGGTATATGTTCTGCCGCATCACCCTGCAGTTAGAGAAAATAACACCTCGGACTGAACAGGAATTACTCGAATACGCTCGCACCAACACGAAGGTAGGGTGGATAATCTTTGCAGATAATTGGAGAGTCGGCTTTGTCGTCTATGCTAAAGATATCTATGAGGCAAAAGAGCACGCAGATGAGATTATTTCCCATTTTAATTCTATTATCAGGAAAAAATCATTATCCATCGCCACAAAGATATATCATTTCAAGAGAAAATATATTTATCAGGCATATGATTATACCCAATTAGTCTGGGGAGAAAGGGGAAAAATAGACCTGGACCAGAAGGATACAACAATCATACGGGCGCTGACTCAGAATGCACGCCTGCCGGCGACGGAGATTGCACCGAAAGTGGGATTAAGCTCCGTGTCAGTTATTAATCGTATTAAGGCTTTAGAGCGTGCCCGGTTCATTTTAGGGTATCGCTGTGCCCTCAATCTGGAGAAGCTGGGTTATACGCACCTCAAAATATTTTTATATATCGATAACCTTACTGTGAACAGAAAAAGTTCATTCATCGAGTTCATCCGCCGCTGGCCGTATTCGGTATACATTACCGAAGCATTTGGAAAATCAGATTTAGAGTTTGAAGGGCATGTGCCGAACATCTATACTCTTGATGATTTCATGCGCACCGTGCGAGAGAAATATCCTGAGGTGAAGAGTTATGAGAGCCTGGTGATGTATAAAGAAATTATTCTGAGGTATTTCCCGGAGACCGGAGTGACCTATAACCGAAAACCTAAATAATCAATAGAAATTGTTAATTTTTCAGAACAGAATAGAGAGAAATTACATTAACAAATTCGGTTCTCTACCATAAATCTTTGTAGAATAAAAATCCCAACCACCGCAAGCGGTGGGTATTTTTAATGTTTAATACCCCGCTACGCTGTGGGAAGAAAAGTTAACCCAATCGCCCCAAGGGGCGGGGTATCAAACAAATGAAGAAGGAGCTATTTATTTTTAAGTGCCGGGAGAGAGTAATTGTCTATTTCTCCGCGTCGATGCTTTAAGAGCTCATCCCGACACCACTTGTCGATTTTCTCCTGACTGTATTCTGGAATTTCTAAGATTTCTTTCCGTCTATCTTCCAGGGAGAACACCACTGCTCTACTTTCCATAGTTTTTTCGAGAGGCTCCCTACCAATGGAGTGAATATAAATTTTTTTCTCACTGACCATTTCAAAACTACCGTCCTTTTCCTCCCACCAAATCTCCTTGTTGGGGGACTTAAGGTTAATGGCCAGAGCACTATAGCTGCCGAGGACCACGACCGCTAGGGCAGTCGACTTGAGGATATTTCTCTTTTCATTCTTAGTCTTCCCTTCTTTCTGGAAAAGAGCATAACGATATCCGTGTTCCGGGAACCAACTCTGTTTGCACACCAAACCATAATCTTTAAACATACTAAAGAGTTCCTTCTTTTTATGGAAACGCCTGATGGTAGCAGCAACGACCGGAAGGCCTTTCGGAAGCACCAGGCCCTCTCCGAGCGCATAATCCTCCCGCAGGAGGAAACAAAGCTGGAATTCTTTCCAAGATTGGCTTTCTGCAAGGAGTTCTTTCTGTTCATCAAGAGGACGATCAGTGGTAATCTGTTGTTCGCCCCTCTTGACTACCATCTGTTCAGCAAGAGGTAGTTGGTTAAGTGGGGGTATTTTAAAACGCTCCAAGAGGAAGTCCTTCCCTTGAAGATATGATTGAGTGTCACGGATGTTCCATTCAACGAAGAGATACTCGTGATGCTTCATGTTATCTTTAAGAGAATATACCATTTCTTCCAAATCTCTTTTTTCTTTAAAATTACTGATGGTGTTGCCTAAAAAGAGATGAAACCGGAGAGAGGAGTCGTCATTTCCAAAGATATTTTTGGTTTGGCGAACATCACGATTCATAGGAAAAGACCGCTCTACAAGTTCTGGTGGAAGGTTCCCTATGGCCCGCTCTGTTGCAAAGAGAGAATCAATGAAATAGAGATTACAAGCGGAAGGAAGGGTTTGGTATACTTTTATTCCTTTTTGACCATCCCCGCAGCACCAGTCAACGACATCAAATTGCGCAGGAAGCCGAGAGGAAATCTGCGGAAGTATATCTTCTAAATTCTCACTGGTGCGGGAATCTAAGTTGCCTACGCCGGGAAATTTTTTCAGCTGCTCTGGCAAGAGGTACCAGTGATAATTATGGTGAGATAAGTTTAGTTCCTTTGGAGGGTAGCCAGTCTTTTTATATTCTTTCAGGATTTCGCCGATGGTTTGTTTGTAATACTGGTTGAGTTCAGCAACGTACATGCGTCTATTCCCGGTGAACCATAATTCGTGGGAATCTTTAGAGGGGCTAGAGAGGGACGTCACCATGGGAATCAGTACCCACTAGAGTTGCCCTTCTTTTTAAACTTTTCTTAAAAAACTACCCAAAAGTAATAAAGATGATAGCGCCCCTCCTTTTTTGTACTTAAAATTAAAGAGATTAAAGAAAATCGCTGGTTTTACTTTGCTTTGATATAATTTTCAGAAGGAACTTATTTTAAAGATAGTAGTTTAGAGTTTTTTACTCATACCAAAAGACATAAAGACATAATTTGTGATGTCTTGGATATACAATAGAGTATCAGAGAGGGAGTAGGAGTAACTGCTGGTAGTGTAGATGGTTCCATTAGTGGCTCAGCTGGCTGCGGTAAAATGGGAGAAGTTCATGGCGAGCTTCATGGTGACATCAGTTTTGGTGACAATGATGGTGGAGATAGTGGTAGCGGATCAGGATGGTCAACAGGGCCCGATCGAAAATAGAGGAGGTAAACAATGGCAACAAACTATTTGGGAAGAATCACTCAGTATGGACTAGCGGCAGTGCTGTTGGCAGGGAGTTCTCAGGTGATGGCATACAAATCTGGATCAGTTTATTGTGACCAGCTGGACCGGCAACGATTTCATATAAGTTGTGAGATGACAAATCCACCTCGGTGTTATTCCTATGATTTGTATGAAAATTTTCCAAAAGGTAACATTGAAGGCAGGCAATGTAAGATACAAACAGAACCAAGCCGTGATTACCGGAAAGATGAGAGTGAACATGGTGGAATGCCACATTACGAGAATGGTAAAGATGACCATGGTAGATTTGACGAGATGCCTTCTTATGATAGAATACCATCTATACATGATAAAATAATAGAGCGTGGAAAATGAAACCAAAAAATATTGGAAAAGTTATCCTGGCTGGTCTCGTGATTACATTCCTGGCAAGAGATTCTGTCGGGAGAGGTGACGATGGTGAAAGTGAACACTATGAATACAAATGTAATGATTGTGATCGAGTTGATACGGAAGAAACAGATTATTCAGGAGGTGCAAGAAATTATGTTAAAGGTGATGAGGATAAAAATGAGGATAAAAAGAATGGAAGATATAATGAAATATATTATATATGTGATAATTGCTACCCAGTCAAAAAAGATTATGAAGATTATGTTAAGGATGATCATAAATTTCATGAGGATGGTCCTCCCTACCACTGTGGTAAATGATAGATTGAGATAATAAAATTAGTTTAAAAACAAAAATATATGGAGGCAAATATGGCAAACGACTATCTTATGAGAACAATCCGCTTCTATAGCGGACTAGTTAGTGTGATCAGCACCATCGGAATGGGAAGTAATGCAATATATGCGTCGCGGGCTGATGCCAGCAATCTGGAAAAAAAAGCAGTGGAACATTATCAGCTTGTGGTAAGTATTGAGCCAGTAAGGGAATATAATTCTTTAGAAGGATACTTGTTGGCAAGAGCAGATCCTGCTGACAGGCCGGACAAAGCTGACAAAGGGGGTAAGGGAGATAGAGGCGATAAGGGTAAAGGTGATAAGGGTGGTAAAGGAGGAGTAGGAGTAACTGGTGGTAGTGTAGGTGGTTCCATCGGTGGCTCAGCTGGCTGTGGTAAAATGGGAGAAGTTCACGGCGATCTTCATGGAGATGTAAGTTTTGGTGAGAGAGGAGGTAATTCCATTAGTAGTGGAGATAACAGGAGGTAAACAATGGCAGCAAACTATCTTGGAAGAATCGCTCAGTACGGATTAGTTGTAGTAATAGGTTTTGGAGGCTCAGCAGCCTATGCTTCAAGAAGTGATACTAGCAGATTGGAAAGGTACACTGCGGGATTATCTACAAAACCAGCCAGGAAGGTTGAGCTGGCACGAGATTATAGTTCGTTAGAAGGGCATTTATTTGCGGTTGAGAAAACTGTTCCTGATAGAGAACGTGGTACTCTCGGCATAAAAACTGAAGTTAGTGTTCACACTGGTATTGTAGAAAGTAGAGTGAAGGTAGATTATGAAGGGCCACCACCGAGTTGTATTCTTATTCCTGAAATAAGTGAGGGGAATGATGGTGCTGGTGATGGATCGTCAGGCGGATCGGGCAATGGAGGAAACAAAGCAGATGGTCCTCTAAGCAAATAAACAATCGTATCACTATCAAACGCCAGATAATAACGATTTAATACCATGTACCTAAAAACCACTTCAATGATTAAAACAGGAATCACAGCACCAAGAAGGGATGGTTTCATATAACCGGTGGTGAACATCACGATACTAGATTATGAAGAGCCTTCTCTCCAGTACGGATGGAATAAAGAGAATATAGAGAAATCAAGCAATTCTGAACAAAACCTAGAGACTAAGCTACAATCAATCTCTAAGAATATCCCTCTGCTCACCTGTAATGGCCATCTGGCAACTTTACGGTCTAATTGGACCAGAGCAAGCTCAAAAGATATCCAATATTACCAACCGATGGAATTCATACTTCCAAATCAGACTATCATAGAAGGATTATATCGTGAAGGAAAGCCAGAGTTGCCATTACTGATAGGATCATTTGGATTTCTTTCAGACAAAATGGCACATGCCTGCCGGAATTTTATGAAGGTTGCTGAGCAGCCGGCCTTGGATGAGTACAATATCCTTATTCTTGATCACCCCACCAGTGCACCATTCTATTGCCGGAACAAGGAAATCAGCTGGGGAGGAATCGAAGAAGGGTTTATTTTTGTAGAAGTTGCCAAACAGATGCAGGAAAGGTACGATTTTGAAACTATCTCCATCGTGGGAATCAGTATGGGTGGTTTAGGAGCAATTCATGCTGCTTACCGGGGAAAAGGAGTTATACAGTCGGCCATGGCATTTTCTGCCGTAACTGATATGCAGGATGTGCCGGGAAATGCCTTGCGATCGTTGCAGAGTGATAGTAAGTTTGGACCACGATTTTATGGAATGACGACGTTAACTAATTGCGTAGGACTACGCTCTTTACTAAAGCCATTTTTTAAGAGGATAGCCCAGGATATGGTACAAAAAGAAGATATGATTAATCCCCATGACGTCGCTGAACTATATCTGAATACAACTAGGTATAAAAATAAAGATTTCATGGAATATTTACTGGCACCTTATTTTGATACAAAAATAATTCCTGGGCGATTTCCTGAGACGCTGGAAGAATATCTCACCTGGAGTGATGCTACAGTGGTGGCGTCCAGGATTGGCGTTCCGCTCTATCTTATGCACGCACATGATGATCATGCTGTTCCGGAAAACCATTATTATCGTTTTAGAAATGCTGCCCGAAGAAACCAGAACATAGATGGGAGAATCATGGGTAATGGTGGACATTGGGGATTTTCTGCAGCGTATGGGAGAAGTTGGGTGGCGGAAATGATAAAGGTCTATGTAGAACACAATCTCAATCCAAAGGTGAGAACATAAAGTATGAAACAGAAAATACTGTTGCTTTCAGGGATGGCAATATTAGCCGGCGCATGCCAATACTCTACTGACACCCCTCAATGCACCACTGCCTACGTCCAGAGCATCAGCCACGATGAGCTCCGGGAATCTCATGAAGCAGGATTTACCAACCTTCCTGTAACTCTCTACGATATTGTCACGGCCAATGATAAAGAGCTGACTTTGGCTGAGATCTATAGTTATGAGCGGTTTTCCTTCCGGCCATACGCAGGAACCTCGCTGAAACTGTGTGCTTATGCACCGCCAGGATGGCTGGAAAGCAGGGATAAAGAGGAGAAACTCACGCCGACATATGGGTTGTGGAGGACATACAAATTAACGATAGAGCCGATAGATAGAAATTATGAAAAATAAAAAAAGTCATGAGAAATTCCCAAAAAGGGATTTCTAACTCCTCATATTCGCCCTTCGGCTCGGCCGGAAGCGGACATGTTTCTTGCCTTTGCCCATCAAACCGCGTGACCGGCGTCCAGCAGAGGTCTTGCCATGGAAGACTCTGGTCCGATGCTTAGGATCACAGATCCAGTTAAGAGTAGGATCGGAGGCAATGACCGGATGATTAGGATCAACTAAAATTATTTCAAACCATTTGTATTTTCCGTCCTCTGCGACCCAATAGGAGTTGAGAACGGCTAAATTAGGAAAATCTTTCTGGGCACGCTCTTCTGCTATCTGTTGGTAATTCTTCTGCAGGCTTAAGCGGATGCCAGAACGCTTCGACCGGCGGGCATGCTTGATCTGCGGACGGACATGTCCTCCACGAGGCACTCGTTCCCGGACCAGGATGATGCCTTGTTTCGCTTTATATCCCAAAGAACGGGCCTTATCTAAACGAGTAGGATATTCGATTCGAACCATAGAATGTTCCCGGCGCCAGGCGATTAAACGCTCCCTCCAGAGCGTGCCTAGATTCTCCCGAGGATGTTTCCAGGCTTCGCGGATATGTTGATATAGTCCCATGATTAAGCCTCCATTTAGGATATAATAGTATAATTTTTACAATCTTAGATTCAGGGAAGCTACTCCCTACATTTCTAGGATAAATGTTCATTGGAGGCGTTTATTTAAAAAGATTTGCCTTAAAACTGAGAAAAAGACTCAACAATTGGTTTTAATCCGGTACGGAGTGGTGCTCTTTTCTTCCGGAAACAGAATATGTAAGGCTTTCAGTAATGTCGGCTCTATCTCGGTCCGATGCTGTACCGCATAATCAACCATAACTTGTTTCTTGTCCAGCAGATAGGCGGTTTCTTCCGATGTGAATCCGGCGTCCAGACCTTCATAGATCTGGCTGGCAGTACGATACGTAAGTGGGCCGGCAGCCCAGAAACTCTTAATAGTTCTGTAGCATCGAACAGGTTGTCGAGAAGACGGAAGTGAAGAATATACTACAGTGGCATTTAAGTTGATATCTAGAAAATAACCTATATCCCTCGCACTCAATCCCAATCCCAAAACTTGCTGCACTAATCTGTCCCTCTTTTTAGTTTCAGTTCTGGAATGAGTGGAATAATTCCCATACAGCGGCTCTAACTTTAATTTTTTTAATATTAAATTTGCCCCCGTGGGAGATAAATCCAATCCTTCCACTAATTCTCGTAATGATAGCTGCACTTCTCTCTCTTTGGCATACTGGTAATTATCTAAGAATTGGGCATAGGTTTCAAATCGAGCAAAAGTTCTAAGATCATAATTAGACTGTTTTAAATATTCCAGTGCTTTCTGATAGTGCCAGCCTTGTGCAGCAGCCAGCTGCTCAATATGCATTTCCAGCAAAGATAACAATGATTTTCGCTCTTCCTGCAAATTTAATTGTCGTTCTTTTTTCTGGGCTTTAAACTCGGTACGCCTCTTCTTCCAGGATGAATACTGCCCGCTGGAGTTGATATACTGCCGTACTCTTTCTCTAGTAAGATTCACGGTTTCATGCTCACCTATATCTCCCAGTGAAAAGCCCTGCGCAATCAATACATCCATTGCTGGGCGGGATGGTGAATAAGTCAAACTTTCCGGAAGCGCGATATGATATTGCTTAGATGCGGTTAATATTCTTGATTTTCCACAATGGGTGTACCGGGTCAATTCTTCTAAATCAGAGACTTCTTCCCGCAGTGCGGTTCTGATTCTACGGGCTATTTCTGCATCGGAAATGAAGTGTAATTTATGTTTACCTCCAATAAATTCTATTTGTCCTTGAGAGGCATAACCCCTAATGGTACTAACTGAAAGCCCCAACACAGAAGCGATTTCCTCTTTAGAAATACCTTCCTGGGCGAGTGTACGGATATTGGTGATTTGATCTCGCCGGGAAGGTGATCTGATAGTCTCATCTCTGCTGCGCCGGGTTCGGGAAGGGTGAGCCATACCCGCTCCAAAACGACCGGTGTTTATAAAAGTTCTTATTAGAAAGTAGTTCTAAATCCACCCCTTCCTCTTGAAATAATAGAGCATTGATAACACTATCCCCATCATCACGGAGATGGCAAAGACATACCCATACTTCCACTGCAATTCCGGCATGAAATCAAAATTCATCCCATACAGGCCGGTGACGAACGTCAGGGGGATAAAGATTGTACCAATAATAGTAAGCACTTTCATGACTTCGTTCATGCGGTTGCTCATGGCCGAAAGATAGATATCCAGCATGCCAGACAGCATGTCCCGGAAGGTTTCCGTGGTATCAATAATCTGTACCGCATGGTCATGGACATCCCGAAGATAAAATAAGGTGCTTTTCTGGATCAGCTTGGACTCCGTGCGCTGGAGATTACCCAGCACTTCCCGCAGGGGCCAGATGGATTTCCGCAGGAAGAGCATTTCCCGCCGAAAGACATGGATGTTTTCCACCGTTTCTGGATCAGGATGGTCTATCAGCTCTTCTTCCAATTTAGCAATCTTCTCCCCTAATTGTTCCAGGATGCTGAAATAGCTGTCCACAATGGCGTCAATCAACGCATATAAAAGATAATCTGCCCCGCGCTTGCGGAAACGGCCTTTACGGATCCGTTCCCGGACGGCATCAAAGACATCACCGATGGTCTCTTGAAACGAGAGTATATATCCCGGTCCCAGTACCAGGCTGATCTGTTCCGAACTAATTTCGTTCTTGGCTCCATTGAATGAAAACATCTTCAGGACGACAAAGAGATGCTCTCCAAAATTATCAATCTTGGGGCGCTGCTCGGTATTGAGGATGTCTTCCATCATCAGCGGATGGAGCTCAAAATGCTCACCGATTTTCTGGATGACATCGATGCGATGCACCCCGTCGATATTGATCCAAGTCACGGATTTTTTGCGCTTGAAGGTGAAACATTCTTCCACTGTTTTTACTTCCTTATCGATAACGTTAGAAGCAGTGTAATCTAATACCCTGATCATCAGTTCCCGGCCTTTCTTTTCCCCGATATAGACCAGGCTTCCAGGAGGCAATCCCGCCTTATGCGACCGTTTCCGTAACAGCTTCACCATCGTTAGTTTAGATGATAATAAAAAGATATTTAAACGTTTGCTTTTTACCGCAGGATATGCCGGGGGTGGAGACCTATAGTAACTGACGTAAATATTTATACAAAAAGTCAGTTATTATATATCTGGTCATTTTCATCTCAACCACCAGTAAATATAAGAGTAGAATAGGCAGATTTAAATATTCCTAGCCTTGTCATGCCTTATTATTAAAGGAGGTAGGTTTATGGACATCAAGTCAATCGTCTCTCAGGATTTCGTAACGGTGGATGAGGAAGCTCCCCTGTCGGA
>Ga0209541_10016085_pt1 | contig 11097 bp, 12 predicted proteins | sample RifCSPlowO2_01_FD_184027 | JGI IMG/M metagenome (GOLD analysis project Ga0209541, IMG submission 184027) | Groundwater microbial communities from Rifle, Colorado - Rifle CSP2_plank lowO2_0.1 (SPAdes) (version 2) | ecosystem: Environmental > Aquatic > Deep subsurface > Groundwater | place... | reverse complement strand
CATTTGATGGATTAAGAACAGCATAATTCAGTAGATTAACCCCGCCTTTATTAGTGCTTAAACTGCCAACATTAATCACACATTCTTTACCATATTTCAGCTTAATTACTTTCTCTGAATCTATATGCTCTTCATTGTAGTGATCTCCTTCAAGTGTGATTACTTTTGAAACATGGCTGCCTCCAACAAAATTAAAATCTGCCTTTGTCTGCATCAAAAAATTCCTGATATTCCCTTCATTTATGTCTTCTATTAGAGAAGGGTTATTGTTTTTAGCATAACTATGCGAGAAAGAATACACCTTGCCTCTAAATCTTAAATACTTGCGAAGAGAGAAAGAACGTATAAAGCTCTTTCCAGACTTGTCTACACCATAGTCTAATGGCAGTTCTTTTCCATCCTTAACAAGTTGAATCTGAGATATGTTTCCACTGTCTTCATCTATCAATGCTTCCAGATCATGATTTCCAAGAACATTTATTATTCTTGGATCTTTTAGCTGCCCGATTATATCGTTAACATCACCATTGTAGCCAACAATGTCGCCCAGATTAACAATTTTGCAGCAATCTTTTAATTGAGCCAATGCTAAACGAAGAAAACCATTTTTTCCATGTATGTCTGAGATAATCCCTATTCTAGCCATGCATTAAGATAATATGCAAAAATATATAAAGATTTTCCTACTTTCAAGTCATTATTATATAAAAAGAATGATAAAATTGCCAAAAAGCAGTGTTGCTATGATTGATATCAGGAAAGCCGGAACAAAAGGTATACCGTCTTTTATTGGAACATACTTTATGTCTGATTTTTTTAGCATGTTAATTTGGTGGTTTTCTATGCCTGGAGATGATTTCGAATAGATAATCTTATTATTTATGCGCAGATCTTTTGTTATCCAATCTCCTTCAGTAAGCTTGGAAACTTTTATTTCCTTGAACATTGCAGAGCGCTCTACTGCTTCTATGAAAGTGACAAGAAAAGGATATGAAAAAAGCAGCGCTGATGCTGAAATAATCAATATAAAAAGTTGGGATTGATTTATGACAAGTAAGGGCAGCAATAAAACTATTGATATTGCCGCAAGTAATTTTATCTTATGCTTATTTTTTTTGAAGTATATTGGCAGTTCTTTGATAAATTTATGGCGGTTTTTAATTGCAAAATAAATGCACCATGCTATGCCATAAAAAGTGCTCACTATAACAAGATTGATTAGGGAATTAATGAGGAAGTAATCTTGGTAAGGAGTAACTGCAAATATTGCTGCTATTGCAACAAGCAATTTTGTATCTCCTCCACCCCACTGCTTGGTATAATACATCAATGCGCCAAGCAAGAACATCAAGAACACTGCAATAATGGTATATGTTAGATTATGCCATAAACCTGTTGAAACCATCTGCATAATCCTGAAAGAAATGCCTGTTGATATCAATGAAAAGCTCAGCCAATCTGGAATCTCTCTTGTTCTTAAGTCTGTTATGGATGCTATTGAAAGCCCTAAAATGCCTACTGCAACAAGCAATGCATCTATCATCGCCTGATTTTCTTTATTCTTTTTGAGAATGCATTCGCTTCTCTTTTCAATATGCGCCTTGCTTTTGGAGCCTCTTTTCTTATTTCCTTGATGGCCAACCTTCCTAGTTTCTTGCCTTCAGCAATGGATTCCCTTGCTATGGCTTTTGCATATTTCTTGTTTCTCTTCGACACAAGGCTTTTTGTATTTCTTAATATCCTCTTCATCATAGTTTGATGCCACCCCTTTCCTTTAAAATAGATGCTAACAAAAACAATGTGAATATTGCAGATATTATTAATAAACCTATCGCTACAGGCTTAAATATATTGTAGATGATTGCTGCTGCTATTAATGTTCCAGATATTATAAGGCCGAATGTTATGCGGTTGCTTGACTTGTCGACTTCATAAGCAAATTTTGTTATTGCAGGATCATCAACCTTTATCTTGACATGGCCTTCTCGAAGCTCCTTCAGTGTGAGCCTTGTTTCTTCAGGAATCTTGCTTGCATCTGCAGAGGTTTTTATCAGTTTTTCTTTCCAGTTTTTGAATAGGTAAGACAAGCTTGTGCGCTTTTCAATTATTTTGTTAACTATTGGCCTTGTTTCATTCACTAAAACAAAATTGGGATTTAATTCCCTGCCTAATCCCTCTATCGTTATTATCGCCTTCATCAATAGTATAAAATTTACTGGCATCTTTAGGTTGTATTTCCTTGTCAATGCCAATAAATCGTAAATTAATTCAGAAGTATTTATTTCCTTTAGGGAGGAAGAATAATACTTGCCAAGATGCCTTGACAGGTCGCTTTTCATCTCTTGCATGCTCATGTTTCCTTCCAAAAATCCAAGGCTAATCAATGAATCAATCATTAGCTCCTTGTCAGGCTTTACCATGCCTATAAACAATGACTCTATGCTGTCCCTTAAGTCAGGAGGTATCTTGCCGACTATTCCAAAGTCCAGAAAAGCTATCTTGTTTTTGCTTAGGATAAAAATGTTTCCTGGATGAGGATCTCCATGAAATACGCCATGATCAATAACCTGTGTTATGAAAGAATCAATTACATTTTTTATCACTTCTTTTTTAGAGGATTTCAGCGCAAGCAGCTTTGAGTCTGAATCAATCCTCTTGCCGTCAATGAATTCCATTGTCAGGACCTTGCTTGTTGTAAAATCCCAGTATACATTCGGTATCTTTACAGTCTTGCTTTTTTTGAAGTTATTGTAGAATATTTCTATGTTGTTTGCCTCTGTTATGTAATCAAGCTCATTTTTTGTATATCTTTCAAATTCCTTGACTATTTCTCTTGGTTTTATCTCATTTAAACCAGGAAAATGATGCTCGATTAATGCAGCCAGATGGTATAGTATGTCTATATCTGCGTCGAATAACCACTTTATGTTCGGCCTCTGGACTTTTATGGCAACAACATTATTGTTTTTTAATTTTGCTTTGTGAACCTGGCCGATTGAAGCCGAGGCCAATGGATTTTCACTGATGTTGAGGAATAACTCGCTAATCGGCTTTTTCAGCTCAGTTTCTATGACCTGCTTTATTTCCATGAAGGGTATAGGCTTGACATTGTCTTGCAACAAGGAAAATTCCTTGCAATATTCCTTTGGTATCAAGTCAGGCCTTAAACTTAGCAGCTGCCCTAGTTTTATGAACGTAGCTCCAATGTCTTCCATAGAAAGCCTTAATGCCCTTGGCATTGAGGGGTTTGGAGCAAATTTTTCGCTTCTTGTCCTCTTGCTCACCGGCAAGAGTGATTTTAGTTTCAGGCTGTCTATTATATAACCAAGCTCGTGCTTGAACAATATATTTACTACATGGTCCAATCTTTTTATGTCCTTGTATGCTTTGGCAACACCCATATAGAATTAGATCTGGCTTTCTTTGCTTAAATATTTTGCTTTTTGTCGGTCATGGTAAAATCCTCATCTTGACAAGCCTATAAAGGTTGTATGCTAAATACTTAAACAGCAGTTCTTTCTTCTGCCCTTTTTTTTAATTGGCTGAAGCTTATTGTCCCTTTCACCACATTAACCACCTCGCAAGTGGTTGTGAAAGAGGACATTAATTGGTGTAATGTACAATTAATTATATATATATATCATTTCAAAATTATTTAAGATTCTATAGTCTTGCATTATATTATGGACTTGTTTATGGCTTGCATGCACTCGCAACTTTCATTGGTTATTCTCGGTATTGCATCCAAAAATATATTTTTTACTTTCTCAGCATTTTCATTCATAACTTTCAGCACTTCTTCTATGGTAACACTAGGCCTGTCTTCCAAGAAACAATCATAATCTGTGCTCATTGCTATCGCAGCATAGCATAATCCTGCTTCCCTTGCTAATACAACTTCTGGAACTGTTGACATGTTTATTACATCTGCATTCATAGCCCTGTACATTTTGCTTTCTGCCTTTGTGCTAAATCTAGGCCCTTCTATTGTGATAACTGTTCCTTTTGCTGCATATTTATATCCAAAATTCCTTGCGCTATTGATCAATATATTTCTCAATTCCTTACAAAAAGGCTCTGCCATGGATATGTGGCATACTTTATCAACATCATAAAAAGTGCTATGGCGTTTGGTTGTTCTGTCTATGAATTGGTCTATAAAAACCAGATATCCAGGCTCAATCTCTTCTTTCAACGAGCCGCATGCAGTAGTAGCCAGTATATGGGTGCATCCTTGCTCTTTCAATGCCATGATATTGGCCCTATAATTAACATTACCGGGCATTATTGTATGCTTTCTGCCATGCCTGGCCAAAAGCACAACATCAATGTCTTTAATAGTTCCAATTATCAATGCATCAGAAGGCTTCCCAAATCTAGTATCAGCATAAAACTCTTTCCTATCTTTAATTATATCAGGATCATCAAGGCCAGAACCCCCGATTATTCCTACTTTAATCATATCAGTTTTATAATAGCACTATTATAAATATTTATGCCCTAATAATTTTTTAACCAATATAAAGTAGTAAGATAATTATAAATAGACTTTACAATATACAAATATGACTCAAGGACAGTTCGGTTGTCTTGAAAATGACGTGCCCATATAAGCCTATGCCAGATTTTCGGCTATTAATATGGTGTCTGGACTATAACTCACCATACGAAACCTGAATCTGTTAAGCTTCCTTTATGGTGCGAAAGAGATAACCTTTAAAACATGTTGATAGGTTAAGATTAGAATCAATGGTGTTTAAGGCACTCTTTCACCGAGTCCAGATAAGTAAAAGAGGTAAGGTTCATGGTCAAGAAGAAAGTAAAGAAATCTACATTAAAAAAGGTAGCAAAATCAAGAAATCAGAAAAATAAGAAGTTGAAATTCTTTGGAAGAAAGCCAAGCGATAAGAGCAAACTATCAAAGGTAAAAAAACTTATAAAACTAGCAAAAGCAAGGTTTCTTCAGAAGAAGAAAAAGAGAAGATAATTTTAGATAATCCAGTATAAAAAAGATTATATAATCTAGTTCTAACAAAGGCCTATGGCAGCAAACAATGAGATGCAATTAGAGGGCATTATAATAGGAATTACACTGGAAACAAAAAACAGGGCTGCATCAGAAGAAATATCTGAACTTTACGTTTCCATCATGGACAAAGAAGGTTTTCTTCGTACAACAGTCCTCAGATCAAATCCAAGCAAACCTAATTCAATATCATACAAAAATGCTTATGAGCACGTAGCATTGCAGCACATGAAAAATGCACTTGAACCAGGACAATTTATAAAGGTAAGAGCAATAAAAAAATCAGGGGATGCTAACATACCAATATATGAAATAAATGGTAGTGATGGCTACCAAATAATAAAAGAAAAAGAAGGGGATTAGCCTATCAAGACACTTCTTTCTTCATCCCTTGCCTTTGACAGTTTTCTGCTGACTTCCATCAGTTCAGGATACAATCCTTTTGCCATGCCTTCACTGAACCCAAGCTCATTCATGATGCCAAGATAATCATCAGCTGTCAGCTTGCAGCCCTGCTTCATGCCAAAGTATATGTGCTTCTCCCTCATTTCTCGCTGCTCTTCAATGTAATCTTTTAATATTTTTCCGTGCCTTGGATATTCTGTCCCAAATACTTCTATTCCCTCCTTCATGCCTCTTGCTTTCATCCTGTTGTCCTCTTCAATCCTTGCATAAGCTCTGCTTCCTTCAAAGAATTCATCTATCTCAATATCCTTTGCAAGCTTCGGCTTCATTCTTTTTAGCTTGCCGCTCATGCTGGATATTGGCACATCCAGTCTGTCGGCAGCAACAAGCTCAATTATTTGCCTTTCCAAATCACATGCCATTTTATTTGCCTCCCATTGTTATTAATGGCTAAAAAGTGAAGGCATCATTTAATTTTATGGGGTGATAAACTTCACCACAATATTTATAAAGAAAAAACACAGGATAAATCCATGAATGATTATGCAGATTTAAAAGAAGCAGGCCTTACAGAAAATGAATCATGGGTGTATTTGGCATTGTTAGATCTTGGCCCCAGCTTGGCTGGCCAGATATCAAGAAAAACAGGATTGCACAGGAGAACAGTGTATGATATAACAGAGATGCTGATTAAAAAAGGCCTTGTTGGCTACATTCTAAAAAATAACCGCCGCATTTTTCAAGCATCAAATCCAAGAAGAATTATGGATAGTATAAAGGAAAAGCAAGAGATTCTAAGCCCATTGATAGATATCCTGGAAGAAAAATACTCGACAACAAAAGAAAAGGAAGAAACAAATTTCTATAAGGGAAAGGAAGGCCTTAAGAATGTTTTCGAAGACCAATTAAACAGCAAGGAAATACTAATTCTTGGCGCTTCAATTAAAGCATATGAAATTCTGCAATTCTATTTCAAGTGGTATGATAAGACAAGAAAGCAAAAAAAAATAAAGGCAAGGATAATAGCACAAGACCGAAAAATAAAAAAGATTCCCCTCTCAGAAATACGATATCTTCCTGAAAAATATTCAAATCCTGTATCTGTTAACATCTACTCTGACAAAACTGCAATAATTCTGTGGGCATCAAAGCCATTGGCCATAGTCATAAGGAACAAGGAAATAGCAGAAAGCTACAGGAATTATTTTGCCCTTTTATGGAAGATTGCAAGGCCTTAAAGTGCCATTATTGTGTTTATCACAGAATAGTACAGCATGAACAATGAAACTAGCACTCCTAAAAATATCAGCACAGGAAATTTGCCTATGTTCAATGGCACCCTGAATTTTCTTTTTATGTTTGGCTTTTTGTACCTTAGCACTATCAATGAAACATTTATTGCTGCAAAGGTAAGGAATATGAATATGTTTGCAAGGTTTGCTATGAACTCTATGTTCCTAATCAATGCAAATACTGCAGCTGCAGCAAACGTCAATATTATAGCTAGCCATGGAGTCCTGTTTTTCTTGCCTACCTCGCCTAATTTTCTTGGCAGTGATTTTTTCTCTGCCATCCCATAAACTGTTCTTGAAGTTGTCAACAATGCCATTAATACCGTGTTTGATGTTGATGACAATGCTATTATTGATATGACCATTATTAATATCGGAACTCCGCTTCCAAAAGCTCCTTTTACAACATCAGCTAAAGGCGCCTTGGACACGCTTAATGCCTGCCATCCAACAATGCTTATTGCAGCCAGTGCAACAAGCACATACAATACAGAGGTTATTATTATTGAAATTATTATTGCCTTAGGTATAGTCTTTGTAGGGTTCTTTGTCTCTTCTGTCAGTTTTACTATTGTTTCATATCCAGTATAGGCAAAGAATGCAAGTGCAGTTGCCTTAAAAACACCTGTCATGCCATCTGTAAACTGGAAATAATCTGCTTTTCCTATGAATTTTATGCCAATCAATATCACGAATATAAGGCCCACAACTTCCATGAAAGTAAACACGACATTCAGCAATGATGATTCTTTTATGCCCTTGAAATTTACATAAGACATTACTAAAAGCAATGCTATTGCTCCAAGAACAATTGGCAAACTAGTCAGCTTGTTTAGGTATCCCCCAAATCCAAGTGCCACTGTGGCAGAAGTCGTAACTCCTGTAAATATTACCAGCAGCCCTATAATCTTGGCAACCTTTGAGTTAAAAGCTTCTTTTGTGTAATCATACTCCCCTGCATCGCTCTTGAAAAAAGATGAAAGTTCAGCGTAGCCAAGCCCGGTCAGCATAGCCAGTATAGATGCCAATAAAAAAGAAATCCATACAGCATTTCCTGCATAGCCTGCAGCAATTCCAATCAATACATATATGCCGGCGCCGACTATTATCCCTACGCCGCAAACAGTAGTCTGGAACAGCCCAAGCTCCCTCTTTAATTTCACGTCACTTCTTTCAATTACATGCTTGTGAGATATGCCCATTAAAATATAATGGTTGTAATGGTTATATAAAAACCTTTTTGTTTTTTGCACTCGCAATAAAATCAAGTGTCTCTTTTATTAGGGGTGTTGGCCTGCCTCTTTCATCTCTAAAATCCTGTCTACCCTAAACACCCTGTTTTCTTCGCGTTTAAAGCAATATCCTTCAACACCAATATAAGATTTTCCCATGAATTCCATCTCCCCAACTTTTTCAGGAGCAATTACTCTTTTTGATTTCTGGTCATTTGATTTTAAGTAAGTTATCTTAAGATTTGATTTCGAGCTTATTGCTTTTTTAATCAATTCTACCTTTTCATCCAAAGATAAAATATGTTCAGATATATTGTATTGGAACTGTGTGAGGAATTTCACGACCCTCCAATCCAGCAGTATATGCTTCTTCTCAACTGGTTTCTTCAGCACAAGTCCTTGCAAGCTCGTGCATCTGCTTAACGCAACATACATCTGCCCATGAGCAAAAGTTCCTCTTCCAATGTCAATAACAACCCTTTCAAAAGTCTTGCCTTGCCCTTTGTGTATTGTTATAGCCCAAGCAAGTCTCAATGGATACTGCGTAAAAGAGCCTATAATGCTTGATTCCAAACCCTTTGATTCTGCATTATATGTTATTTGTGTCAGGTCCCATTTATGTTTGGATACATCAACAATATTGCCTGTTTCCAATTTAACTTTTATCGTTGTTTTTTCACTATCAGACTCCTTAATTCCAGTTATTTCCCCGATAGTGCCGTTCATCCACCTGCCAGAGCTATCATTATTTAGCATCATAACCTGGGATCCTGTCTTTACATTTAGCATTTCCTCGGTTGGCAGATAAGACCTGTCAAAGTTTCCTCTTATTTTCCCATTAAATATAAAAAGCTTTGATGTTAGCTTGCACAATTCCCTATTATTTATTTCATCAGATAGGTTATTTGTTGTAGTAAGATTTATGTAAAATTCATTCGGCTTAGCTATAAAATTAGGATTAACTCTTTTGTTTATTTCTTGCAAATCACTAGGAGTAACAGATTTATTTCGTATCGCATTTAACAAGTCAATGAATTTTTCATCCACCTGCCTATACACTTTCTCAAGCTCTATGAATTCTATGTCAAGATTCTTGAAAACGTTTGCATCAAAAAAATACGGGCTTTTGTAATGCGTTTCAAATATACCTCTTTCATCGCCCTTGACAACAGGCGGCAACTGGTAAAGATCCCCAATAAACACTATTTGCACCCCACCAAATGGCCTGTTCTTGTGTTTCCCGTTTAGCCTCATAAACTTATCAACACAATCAAGCAGATCTGCACGAACCATGGATATCTCATCAATAATTATCATATCAATTACCTTGTAAACATCTCTATAAACATTCTTTACCTTAGATGGAGTTATGCCTGGCTTAAACCCGAAAAATGAATGTATCGTCAAGCCACCAATATTTACAGCTGCGACTCCTGTCGGAGCTAATATGACGACGTCTTTATGTGTATCCTTCACAAAGAGGTTTAGCAACGTTGATTTTCCTGTTCCTGCTCTTCCAGTAACCATTGCATTCTTGGAAGTGGTCTCCAGCAAGTCCAAAGTTTTTCTAAACTGCTCATTTATCTCAATGTTTTTAGGCTGGACAACCATGCCATTTCAAAAGATGTATTCTTTAAATACATATCTGGCCTAAAACCCTAATGCATCAAGCCCGTTATTCATCAGCCAATTCTTTTTTTATTCGTTCCATTTGTTTTTTAAGAGCAGGCAAGTCTTTTTTTAATACATTCCAAACAACATCAAAATCAATCCTAAAATATTGGTGTATTACTCTGTCCCTGGTGCCAATAGCACCGTTCCATTCTACCTCTGGATGCGATTCCCTTGTTTGCCTCGAAATATTTCTGCATGCCTCGCCAATTATTTCCAACCTTCTTATCGTAGCATCTCTTAACTCTAGATTATTTAAGAAGTCTGCAAACGAAACACCTTTTGTTGAATTTTCTATCATTATGATATTCTCGATTATCTCTATCACATAAAGCAGTTCGTTTCTTTTCATATAATTCTTACCTCATCCTTTAATATTTGTTCTTTTAGCATGGGATGTATCGCATTATAGCTTACCAAATCGACTTTTCTTCCCAGTTTTTCCTCAAGTTTCAATTGCAGGCCAAAGAATTTTAGCCCCATCCCTTTTGCAGGTTTGATTAATATATCAACGTCACTGTCCTTTTTCTGTTCGCCCCTGACATAACTGCCGAATATGCCTGCTTTTTTTATGTTATTTTTTACTAATATTCTCTTAATCTTGGATATTAATCTGTTTAGTGCATTCAGCTGTTTTTTCTTTTTTTGGGTTCTTAATAATTCATCAGCACCCTTTTTCTTGAACAACAAAGATGTTTTGGATAGGTTTATTCCCAGGTAAATCCTTTTCTTGGAAACTTTTTGGTTTTTTCTTACAGACATAACTCTATAAAAATACTGCCTGCCATTTCTTTTCTTTATCTCTGTATATGCCATAAGCTATATATACGTCTACATTATTTATAAGTTTTTCTATGTGGACGTACAAATGAGAAGTTTGCTCCAGCCGGGATTTGAACCCAGATTCTCAGCGCGAAAGGCTGACGTGCTTAGCCGGATTACACTACTGGAGCGCAAAGAAACCGAGTTTTGGCTTATTTATAATGTTTTTGTTTTATTCGTAAATATACCTTGAATTTTTATCCTAAAAAACATAATCTAGAACATGTTTTATCTTTAAAGCAGCTGACATAAACCTATTTTTTCAATTTATTGCATTTATGAAAATCTAGTTATAGTTTATAAAAGGAGAGTGGGCCCGATGGGATTTGAACCCACGACTTCCGGCTCTCTTAAAAAGCCAATATTGCCTGACTAGTCATATAAGACTTGCACATTAACATTATGTTAATTCGGTGCTCAACCAGGCTAAGCTACGGGCCCGCTTATAAATCTTTATAAGAATGATTTTATAGCCTATATAAATTTTTTTATATGGATAGTACAACGTATTGCAAAGAGATTTAAAGACTATAAACATTATAATGCCAAAATGGATGTATTTTCACATGGCATTTGGACTGGAATTTTATGCAAGATTGCCAATAAAAAAATAAAAAAAAAGCTAAATTTATGGCTTAGTGTTTTTTTT
>Ga0209541_10016084_pt1 | contig 11097 bp, 13 predicted proteins | sample RifCSPlowO2_01_FD_184027 | JGI IMG/M metagenome (GOLD analysis project Ga0209541, IMG submission 184027) | Groundwater microbial communities from Rifle, Colorado - Rifle CSP2_plank lowO2_0.1 (SPAdes) (version 2) | ecosystem: Environmental > Aquatic > Deep subsurface > Groundwater | place... | reverse complement strand
CATAGTATAGTCCACCTAATTGTCGGTTTGTGGCTTTTGTGGGCCGCGCTTAAGGACGAAAAACAACTCCCGCTTGCGGCGCAAGTGATCGGCGTTGTATACTTAATCATCGCCATACTGGGCTTCCTTAAAGTTCAATTTTTGGTGGACTCGTTGGTGCTTAATGACGCCGACAATTGGCTCCACTTGATCGTAGGTCTAATTTTGGCTTACTTTGGCTTTATGGTTAAGTCCAAGAGGGCGTAGGTTCTTTCGGGTTTTTATTCAATCCCCGTCCTCACCCCTGACTCAATGTCGGGGGTGAGGCGTTTTATAGAAACTAAAAGCTTAAAACTTAAAACGCAAAACAAAACTGAAAATGCCTGCCCGACAACGCTTCGCCGCAGGCGATGCGGGCGGGAAAACTAAAAATATTTGTTGAGTGTGGTATAATAAATCATAATTTTGCTCGACGCATTTAATTATTAAATTTAGATATGGTGGAATTAAACACACAGCCAGTTTCAGCAAGCCCGACCACCAACGGCCTGCCCGGGACACTGACTCTACTAGGCGCGGCACTGAAAAATTTGCTTCCAAAAGTTCTCACGCTTCTGGTTATATCCATTGTTCCCATCGGCATTATTGCGCTACTCGCCGTGTTCGCTCCATTGATACTGATGTTATTAGTATCGGCGCTAGCTGGAATTTGGCTACCCGTCCCCATTATTATCCTCGGAATTGCCGCGCCCATAATCGCCATCTCATTTATCATGGCGTGGGCGCAATTAGCCATAATTTACGCAATCCGTGGTTTTCAATTGGGCGCAGCCCTAAACGCCAGCACCAAAGATCTGTTTAGTTATTTCAAAATTATACTCATTGGTGAATTTATTGCATTGGGCGCCACCTTTCTTTTTGTGTTGCCGGGCATTGCGGTATCGGTTTGGTTCGCCTTCGCGGCCTTTATATTTGCAGATCAAAAGAAGCGTGGCCTCGCAGTTTTATCCCAAAGTCGCGCCTTGGTTCAGGGGCGCTGGTGGTCAATTTTTGGCCGTTTTTTCGTAGCGGGCATAATTCTGCTTGGGCCTATGTATATCATCACCCTATTAAACGAAAGCTTTGTCCCGCAAAATTACCAATCAATTATTCAGATAGTTTTAATGGTGGCGCAGTTTCTGATCGGCCTGTTGGCCATCGCTTTTACGAATGAGCTATATAACAATATTAAAAATCAACCAACCGAGCCAATTAAATCCAACAAGCCGCTGGTCGCAATGGCACTTGCCGGCTATGTTCTGCTTTTTGCCGGTGGCGCCTATCTAATCAGTGTTGTTAGCAATTTTATTCCACAAATGATAGGACCACCCTACTACCCCGATGCGCCCAGTAATAGCTCAATACCTAATGACACCGAATCGCGCGACGCCCGAGACGCAAAACGTCTCCAAGATATTAGCCAAATGCAGCTGGCTTTGGCGTTGTATAAAAATGACCAAGGAACCTACCCGTCAACCCTTGATGCCCTTGTTGACACTGGGTTCATCGGCACGCTACCTAATGATCCCGACATGATTCTGCCGAGCTTCTCAAATACATCAACAGCGTCACCTCTAGAGCCACCAAAGAGCTTTCCGTACTTCCTGTACGCGGTTTCGCCCACCAAGGATAAATATCATCTTGGCATTGCTCTTGAAAACCCGGAAAATAAAGCGCTTTGTACCGACGCTGACTTTGACACAAAATCCAATCCTAATGGAGGATTCGAGGGCTTTGGTGATAATCCCACCCGATTCTGTGACGGCGAACGGGGAAACGATAATTTAAAGTATCCAATGTACGATGTTGCTGGCTAATTACTAACAACCCATTAATATGACAAACGTCAAAACCAATTCGTCGCCCTTACCCGGCACGCTCGCGTTAATTCAGACCGCTTGGCATACGTTCCATGAACGCATCGGCGCGTTTTTGGATTTTGAATTTGTGGTTTTGCCCGCCTGCAACGCCTATGCCAGCCCGCCTTGCTATGCAAAGCGTTGCTGGCGGGCGTAGCATTGCGGGCAGGGATTTAGTTAGGTTTTAGAGCCAGCTTAGCTGGCTAGATTTTAGAGTTTTTAGACCAAGGGTTTGGATTTAGTATTTTTTAAGGTATGCACGGTCAACGAGTCAATAATCTCTTGCCCCGCGTCGTTGGCGCTACGGTGGTCGCCGGTCATAAACGCGGCCGCAAGTTGGGCGTGGCCACGGCCAATTTAGCGCCCCATGGCGGGGTTTTCCCTGATCTAGCGCACGGCGTTTATTTAAGCCGCGTCGTTTTAGGCACCCGCGCCTACCCAAGCGTGAGCAGTTACGGCGCGGCTCTAACTTTTAATGAAAACGAGGTTGCCTTGGAGACCCATATTATTGGCCTTAATACCGATTTATATGGCTTGGAGCTTCAAGTAGAACTGGTGGCCTATCTGCGCCCCTTAAAGAAATTTGACACCAAAAACGAACTAATTGCCGCGATGGAAGACGACATCGACAACGCATTAAGCATTCTTAATGCGTAAAATTCCAAATAACAAATAACAAATTCCAAATAAATTTCAAAAAAAATCCAAACTTTTAAAAAATGTTTAGAATTTCGGTAATTGGGATTTATTTGGGTTTTGGTGCTTGAGATTTGGAATTTACACATGTGTAATATATGTTATAGTATCTTGCATCACGCATCTGGGGATAGTAAAATGTATTCTATGCTAAAGAAGTTCAGTATTTTAGCGATTCTTGTTTGTCTTTGGCTCATGCCCGCGCTCACTAGCGCGGCTCAAACCGTTGAGACCGGCCGTTATTTTGTGCACACTAATAACGGCTTTTTAAAAACGATTTTTGGCGTGCAACACGATTTTAGAGACGGCTTCACCACGGAAGCCGTTTATGCTAAGCGCTCCCTGCTTAAGTTTTTTGCCGGTAGCTGGCGCTTTGAGTTAACCAATGTGCCTAAATATCAAGTCGCCCAGAATTTACTTTCCGATTTAAGTCAACTCGCGGGCACTACCGAAGAAACCGCACCCCCTCGCCCTAAACCGGCCAGTCAGGTGCCTTGGGGCGTGGCTTGGTTCAGCGGCTTGGCCGCGGCCACAGATCTGGCCAAAGACCCGGTTACCGTCGCGCTTTTGGATACCGGCGTGGATCGCGAGCACCCCGACTTAACCGACCAAGTTAAAGAATGCTTAAGCTTTACCAACGGCAACATGCCTTGGCCGGCTTGCACCGACAGCAGTGGCCATGGCACTCATTCAGCCGGCATTATCGCCGGCCACGGCGGCGCGGATCGTTTGGGGCTTTGGGGCATCGCGCCCGATTCGCAAATTTTGGCCTACAAGGTCTGTGATGCCACCGGCGCCTGCTGGGCTGATGACATTGCCGCGGCTCTCCGGTACGCCGCGGATCAAAAAGCCAATGTGATAAACCTTGGCCTGACCGGCCCGGATAACGAACTTATTAACACCGCCATCACCTACGCGGCCAGCCGCGGGGCCTTGATTGTCGGCCCGGCAACCCAGAATACCGACTTACCCGGTAACCACAAAAGCGTCTTAAGCGTTAATGCCATAGATCACGACGGCCAGCTAGCCGATTGGACCGCGGACTATGCCCTTGTCACGGCGCCGGGCGTGGATATTGAGTCCACGTGGCTTGAAGGCGGCTATAAAGTGGAGTCAGGCAATTCCATGGCGGTCGCGCATGTGGCCGGTTTAGCCGCCCGGATTTGGCAAGGCACAGCTCGGGCCACGCTCTCCACCTTATTAGGTCTTTTTGAATAACTGATATGTCGCAGATGATTGACGGCCGCGTAAAGGGCTATTCTAGCCCCACGCGGCTAATGCTAAATGACAAGCCGGGTAGCAATAATAGTTAGCACTGATCAGTAATTATGGGTATCCCAATTGACGGCCGCGCTCTCGGGGCGGCCATTTTGAATTCTGTAAAAAGTGAAATTCAAGAAACCGGCTTAAAACCCGGTCTGGCCGCGTGCTTAGTGGGGTCAGACCCCGCTTCGCGGGTTTACGTGGACTTAAAAGAAAAAGCCGCGGCCCTAGTGGGTATTAACTTTACCAAAGTTATTTTACCGACTAACACACCGCAAGCCGAAATAATCGCTAAAATAAATGCCCTAAACGCCGACCCAAAAGTTCAGGCCGTTTTGGTCCAATTACCCCTGCCCGCGCCGCTGGATCAAAACGCGGTGGTGGCGGCCATTGACCCTAATAAAGACGTGGACGCCTTTAGCGGTAATAATGGCCTCAGGCCGCCGCCGGTGGGCGCGGTGTTGGAGGCCCTAAAATCCACCCAACTGGACTTAGCGGGGCGCTTGGCGGCCTTAAGAGTAAACAGCCAACTATTTGGCGAGGTCCTAAAAAACGCACTGACTACTTTAAATATTCAAAGCCAAGTCATCCAACCGGGCGACAATGAATCCATGCTGGTAGTCGCGGATATCGCCATATCCGCGAGAGGCACGCCGCATACAGTAAAAAATATCAAACCGGGTGCCATTATTATTGATATCGGCACCACCAGAGTCGAAAATCACATTCTGGGCGACTTTGCCCCGCAAGCCCTCACCCAAAGCAATTTCTACACCCCGGTCCCCGGGGGCATTGGCCCCCTGACCGTGGCGCTACTGATGAAAAATACGCTGGCGTTGGCGAAATAGATAAAGGGGGAACCCAATTCAGCAGTTCCCCCTCAATCGAAAGCTTTCGATCTAGACCCAAGCCCTTCTGGGCTGGGCCCGTCTTGAAGTTGGTGAGGCTTTCTGCCCTCTCACCGCTGGCTGTGGCAGGGGATCAAACAAAGGGGTCACTTCCCGAACCCCCGAATCCAACTGAATCTCGAACGGTCCATGCTGATTGCCTCGCTTTTCCAGCTCGACAATAACAGCATGGCCCAGCTGCGTGTCGGGTCCAAGGATTCCCCTCTGCACATCTGTAGTGCCATCGAAATGAACCGTGTGCACACGGGTACCATTCCGACTGGGAAGGTCGGGATTTCTGATCTCGACCCGCTGATCCTTCCTCGTGGAAGGACTCCCTATTCCACGTCGTACCCCATTTTGACTAGACATTGAAAGCCCCTTATAACGTGCTCTATTTAACACCCCTCACCAATCTCAATTCGTGTTGAAAAAATCAAAGAACACCTCCCTTTAAAGTATTTTGGAGATTAGTGTCCGGTGTTATGATGTAATTATAAATCCGTTGTATAAAAAAATGCAAGGGGAGAAAGCATTTCTGCAATCTCCCCCGTTACTCATGGTAGCCGTTCTTTGTGGGCATTGGACGCTGAAATAACTCCTCCAGCGCCTCAATAATGGGTTGGCGCTTCTCTAAGCGCTGCATGGCCACAAGTTTGCATAAGTCAAACCATCGGCCGACAATCCCTTGACGCATTGAGAGGTTTCCGCGACCCAACCTAACAACATAGGGCCAGAGCATCTGCTTACCCTTTTCGTCAGGCTTAAAGCCGCGACTTACCACCTCAATCGTCCACTCCTTGATCGAATTAACGGTATCCGTTTTTAGGGCCCATAGCCCCTCAAGTTTGCTAATATCCCACGGACCATGGATCTTATACCCACGTTTCTTCAGTTCATCGACAATCAACCAAAGCTCGCGCCACAGAACTTTTTCCCATGGCGCGTAACTTCGCTGATGTGTTTTGTAGGACACATTGCCTCCTTTCGGCCACCTAGTTTTTCATACACAAAGAACGCCTACTAATAACACAAAGTTAAAACGCCGTCAATCTTTTTTCTCACCCTTGAGTTCTTTGACCCGATTTTCAACCTCGCTTAAGCGCTTTTTGAGGAATTTGGTTAATTCCAAGCCGTGCTCAAATTTGGCGAGCGCTTCGTCAATATCCAGCTTCCCGGACTCCATGGCTTGAACAATTTGCTCCAGTTCTTTAGAGGCAATCGAAAATGTAATTTTTTCTTTCATAAAAAGTATTTAGTATCTTGTATACAGTATTTAGTATATCGTACATCGTCGGATACTACATACAAAATACTACATACAAAATACTCAATCAACAATCGCTCCAATCTTACCATTCCCCAAGGTAATATCAAGTTCGTCGCCTGTTCGGACGTCCGCGGCTTGGCGGACCGTGGCCTGATTCACGCGGCGCCTGACAATGCTGTACCCACGCTTTAAAACCGCCGACGGGTTAAGCGAGATTAACAAATTTTGCGATCTAACGACGCTTTGCCGCGCCAGCAAATACGTTTCCCGCAAAGACCGCAACAGCCGCTCCGCCATTTCCTGCGGCCTTTCCTGTTGAAGTCTGACTTCAACAGAATGGCTTAAACGCCCCCAGAGCGCCAAAGTCCGCTCGCGGCCGCGTTCCAGAGAATGGCTGGCCGCCCGGTCGAAACGGGCCAAAAGTTGGGCTTCGTCTAAAATTATTTGGTTCAACCCTTGGCTTAGGCGCGACCAGTTACTTTTTAACTGCTCCAAAAGCGCGTGGCGATCGGGCATTAAAAGCTCGGCCGCGTTAGAGGGCGTGGACGCCCGAACGTCAGCGACCAGATCGGCAATGGTGATATCGCGCTCATGGCCCACGCCCACTACCACGGGCACGGGGCAAGCGTAAATAGCCCGGGCCAAGGGTTCGGCGTTAAACGCGGCCAAACTTTCCAAGGACCCGCCGCCGCGCGTTAAAATAATGGCTTCCGGCCGGGGCGTTTGGTGACTTAAAGTATCAAACGCCGCTAAAATATCGTTAAGCGCCGCCGGGCCCTCAACTTGAACATGGCAGAACAAAATCTCTAACCCGCCAAAACGGTGTTTTAAGATCTTTAAAAAGTCGCTGTACGCGGCCGAGTCGCGCGAGGCGATAAGCCCAATGCGTTCCGGAGCCAACGGCAAAGCGCGCTTTCGGTCTGCGGCAAAAAGACCTTCTTTGGCCAACTTTTCTTTTAACAAAGCCAGAGCCCGGGCTAACGCGCCCTCACCCACCGGCTCCACCCGGGTCACGGAAATGCGAAACCGGCCGGAACGCAAATGTACGCCGGGTTTGCCGGTCACGCGCACCAGCATGCCGTTTTCCAGCGGGGTGCTTAACGCAAAAGCCATCATAAAGCACTCCACCACCGCTTCGGCTTCCTGATCTTTAAGCGTAAAAAAGACCCACTTGCCGTGGCTGACGGAAAACTGACTAATTTCGCCCTCAACAATCGCATCCGCGCCACCCAATAGCTCGTTTACGACTAACAAAAATTCACTAACGGTGAGTGATTTTTGAACATCCATGTGATAAATTCCAAATTACAAAATCCAAATCTCAAATAAATCTCAAAAACCAAATATCAAATTCGAAATGTGTTTCGTGATTGGAATTTAGAATTTGGGTATTATATGGTGCTTGAGATTTGGTGCTTGGTGCTTGCGCGTTAAATACTACGGCGCGCAAACGGCAATCTCGTGTGCTTGATGCGCGGATTATAGCGCGGCACGGGCGGCGGTTGATGACGATTCGGGAACTTGACCGGCGGCCTGCCTGCCGGTAGGCATGGTTTAACCGGCGGGCCGGGTGGCTTTTTTTCAGAATTGCTCATATAAACAAAAATTACGCTATGCTAAAGGGGGGTCTGTCCCTCCTTTGCCTATTTACGCTTGGGGTCGTAATACGTTTTACCCTTAAAAAATCTATACAACACCATAAATGGCAAAATAAAAAACCACCGGACCATATTAAGCTTGTCGGCCAATATCTCCATTTTCGTGATTGTCTGCATTTCGACAGGCATGTTTCAAATTTAAAACTTAAAATGCAAAACGCAAAATAACGATCGCTCTTTTGGACTTTGAGTTGTTGCTTTGCACTTTTCGCTTTACGTTTTGCATTTATTTTACGGTATTGGGTGCTTTTTGAGCAACTTTTTAACGGCCGCGGCAATGGCTTTGGCCTTGCCCGGTTCTTGAATCGCCGTCATGATCCACTCCGCCACTTGGGGCATGTGCTTAAGTGTCAGGCCGCGCGTGGTTATCGCCGGCGTACCCAAGCGAATGCCCGAAGGCCGAAAAGGCGAGTCGTCGCCGGGCACGGTGTTGCGATTAGCCACCAGCCCCGCTTTTTCAAGGCGCCGCTCGGCCTCACTGCCGTCAAGCCCCAGCGTTTTTACGTCCATCAGAATCAAATGGGTCTCCGTACCGCCGCTAATTAATTTAGCGCCGCGCTTAACCAGTTCCTTGGCTAGGGCCGCAGCGTTATCCACCACTTCACTGGCGTACTTTTGGAAACTTGGCTTTTGGGCTTCTTCAAACGCCACGGCCATGGCGGCCATGGTGTTTAAGTGCGGCCCGCCCTGAAGCCCCGGGAACACCGCTTTATCAATGCGTTCCGCAAATTCTTTGCGGCAAAAAATCACCGCGCCCCTCGGCCCGCGCAAGGTCTTGTGCGTCGTGGTCATGACTACATCGGCAACCTCAAATGGCGACGGGTGCGCGCCCGCGGCCACCAAGCCCGCGATATGCGAAATATCGGCCATTAAATACGCGCTGACACTTTTGGCAATTTCGCCAAACTTTTTAAAATCCACTTGCGGCGGGTAAGCCGTAAAACCGCAAATTATGAGCCGCGGTTTTTCGGCCTGCGCCAGCGCCGCGACCGCTTCGTAATTTATGCGGCCGGTGGCTGGGTCAACTTCGTAGTGCACCGCCCGGTACGCTCGGCCCGAAAAGCCCACCTTTAACCCGTGGGTAATGTGCCCGCCATGCGAGAGTTTAAGCCCCATCAACGTGTCACCAAAATCCAAAAGGCCTAAATAAATGGCGGCGTTAGCCGGTGAACCGGAATATGGCTGAACGTTGACGTGCCACGTGTTGCGGTCCAAGTCAAAGGCCTTGAGCGCCTGATTTTGGGCCAGTATTTCAAGTTCGTCGGCCACCGCGTTGCCCGGGTAATAACGCTTGCGGGGGTAACCCTCGGCATACTTGGCCGCGAAAATCGTACCCAAAGCCGCCTGCACCGCGGCCGAGGGATAATTTTCCGACGGGATTAACGCCAGCGTCTCCCTTTGACGCTTTTCTTCTTGTTTAATTAGATCTTTAACAGTCATCAATTTAATATATCACACCGTCCATTTAATGAGTAGGGCGAGAAATCCCAAAACCCAAATTCCAAATCACAAATAAATTCCAATACACAAATTCCAATGACCAAAATGTTTTGAATTTGGCGATTGGTGCTTGAAATTTATTTGGAGCTTGATGTTTGGTATTTGGTGCTTATAACTTTTTTATATACTCCAAGTGCTTCTCTCGCCATGTTCTCCCAGCTGTATTTTTCAATAGTTTTTTGGCCTTTTTGCACCAAGTGCTTCTGCCGCGCCGGGTCTTTAAGTAAGTCCGCCATGACTTTAGCCATTTGCTCTGGATCCTTGGGATCAAAATAAACGCCGGCCTCGCCAATCACTTCCGGCACCGGGCCCTCCAGCGAGGCCACCACCGGCGTGCCTTGATTTAAGGCCTCGACGGTCACCAAGCCAAAGCCCTCATAAAACGACGGCAAGGCAAAAAGACGCGCCGCACGGTAAAACAAATTTAACTCTTCGCCGAAAATCATGCCCGGCGTGTACACGCGCTCGTCCAGGCCCAGCGTGCGCCACGTGGCCCGGACCTCCGGGTAATGCGGGTCTTCTTTGCCGCCAATGACCAGCTGGTAATCCATCCTATATTCATTGACTAAAATATGAAACGCTTTAATAAGGCCGGTGACATTTTTGTGATTGCGCCACACGCCCACGTAAAAAATAAAGGGCTTGGTGATCCTCGCGTGGCCGAATTTTATCTGAAGGCGCTGGAACGCTTGCTGTTTTTCGGCCTCAAAGTTGTTTAACAGCGCCGCCGCTTCAGCCGGGGCCAGCTTGTCCTTAATGCCTTCGTAAATTACGGCAATTTTTTCGGGCTTGACTTTAAGGTGCCTGATAACATCGTTCTTGGTAAATTCCGACGGCGTAATGACCGCTTTAGCGCCATGTACGGCGTGGTTTAACACCAGATCGTAGGCGCGGCGGCGCAGGGGGCTTTTGCCAATTTTATGGCCCGGAAAAAACTTGGGCGTTAAGTCGTGAATGGTCACGACAAAAGGCCGGTTGTACAAAAGCGGCAAGTTAAAATGGGGGAAATGCACCAAGTCGCACTTGGCTTTGTATAAAGCGGCCAAAAACTTGGTTTGCTCGGCCAGAGAGTACCAGTGCGCGTTGACGCGCACTGTCCTGAAACCTGAAACCTGAAACCTGAAACCCGGATCGCCCTCGTCGCGCACGAAAAGCACATACTCGTTGGTCTTGTCTAAAAGCGCCAAGTGTTTCAGCAGGTATTGAATATACGTGCCAATGCCCGTCTGCGCCGGGCCGTACATTCTGGCATCAATTCCGATGGTGGCCATACGTAGAGCTTTTAGCTATTAGCTTGTAGCTTATTAGCTTATCGTTGTTGGCCTCTTGAGTCCAGAAAAAAACCGTGCTTTCGCACGGCGCCATAACATATTCAAATAAATATCTTACCTAATTACGCCCAAGGCCGACGGCCACGAGCTCGCCACTAAACTTAATGGCGCTGGGATTCCGTTCCTTAGCGCTCAAACGACGACTAAAAAATGGCACGGTTATCCCCACTAACGCTTTGGTGCGCGGATCAACCTGAATAAAAACCTCATTCTCAAGCTCAATGCCAACGGCGCGACGAACTTTGCCGAAAGTTAAATTCAGCTCATCAGCTTGGGGATTATAATTATATATTAATTCTTTGGCCATAGCGTATTTTTACCCTTTCTTAAAATTATACACCCTTTATTACAAATCAATAGGAATAAGAGCCGGGCTACGTCTGCCCGTACTAGGACCCCGTAGAACGGGGCAGGCCGACCCCGCGCGGCACAGAATAAATTTCCTTTAATAAAAAGAGAGGGGGCCAGTGCGCTGACTGACCCCCCTTGGGACTGCCGATTGGTTGTCGTCAGCCCGCTAGCGAACTAGCGAGGCCAACGGAAGGAACACGCACCTTAGGGTGCTTGCCTATTCCGCAGGGTTTAGGCGGGCTCGAGCACCGAGAAGGTGCTGGT
>Ga0209541_10016083_pt1 | contig 11097 bp, 10 predicted proteins | sample RifCSPlowO2_01_FD_184027 | JGI IMG/M metagenome (GOLD analysis project Ga0209541, IMG submission 184027) | Groundwater microbial communities from Rifle, Colorado - Rifle CSP2_plank lowO2_0.1 (SPAdes) (version 2) | ecosystem: Environmental > Aquatic > Deep subsurface > Groundwater | place... | reverse complement strand
AATGACATGCGAATTAATTAATGAAGAGATTGGAAGCCCTGAGTGCGTTAATATTGCACCGAATGATGTTAACCCTCCTGTCCTGAAGCCTGAACTAATAACTCCAGACAGTTATAAATTCACCCAAGAGGAATTTGGGGTGAAAGTGGAGAGCATAGCCACGGGATGCATTGAAGAGACTTATACTCCGGTTTTCCTGAAGCTGACTGCTTCAGAGCCGGCAAGATGCAGGATGACTTCTGATCCCAAGGAAGGATGGGATGAAATGGAATATCTTGGAGGGAGATCAGCATTTTTAAGAAATCATACGGCTCTTATAACCATCCCGAGTCTTGAAAGCCTTGGAATACCGGGATATGATTATACGGCAAAAGCTGACTTAAAAATTAATATATTCTGCGAGGATAAAAGCGGAAACAGGAATACGAGAGCATACACCCTTAATTTCTGCGTAAAGCAGGGGAATGACACAAGCCCTCTAAGAATTGCCGGCAGAGAGCCTGTATTTAATGAAATTGCCATTGATAAAAAAGAAATGAATATATCAGTATTTACGAATGAGCCGGCAGAATGCAAATGGGAATTATCAGATAAGGAATATGATTCCATGACCCATGAGATGGAGTGCGCCAATGAACTTGAGGATTATACACTAAAAGGATTTGAGTGCAAATCAACATTCTTAACAAATAAAGAAGAAAATTTATTCTATGTAAGGTGCAAGGACCAGCCATGGCATGCAATAGTAAATGAATCTCTAAGAAATACTATGGCTGAAAGCTATGTGTTCAATTTAACAAAGGTGAAAGAGCCTCTTAAGGCGGAAGTGATAAATCCATCCGGGGGAAAGATAATTGAAGCAGAGAGCGAGCCTGTGAGCGTCAAGGTAGAAGTAAGAACTTCCGGAGGGCTGAACGGGCAGGCAGAATGCTTTTACAAATACAGGGATTCAACAACAAGATTTACTGAAACATTCTCTGATATGCATACAAGCATATTTGATTATCTTATGGAAGGAAATATTGAGATACCAATAATATGCAAGGATTCGCTGGACAATATTGCAGAATCAAAGGCAACATTTAACATTAAGTTAGATACTACACCTCCTGCTGTTACGAGAGTTTACAGCAGATCAGGGAATCTTAATGTCATTACTGAAAAATCAGGGAGATGCGCTTACAGCAATAATCCGGAGAAGGCATGTGGATTTAGTTATGAAAAGGGCGCTGAAATGAGCGGGGAAGGCCTTGTGCACACAGTCTCTCTGCAAAAAGAAAAGACCTACTATATAAAATGCAAGAACAAATTTAATAAAACAGCCGGAAGCTGCAGCATAATAGCAAGAGGGGGGAGTATCTGACATGAAACACAAAGATTATAAACAAAATTTACTCAAGTTTAGTATGCTAAAAAAGAGAGGGCAGGTTGCTATTTTTGTGATTATTGCAATTTTGATAGTGATAGGAATAATCTTGCTATTTTTATATAAGGATAGGCTCTTCCCGGGAAAAGAGGGAGCAGAGGCATTCTCCCCTGAAAGCTATCTGAAATCATGCATAGAGCCTTATATAAAAAATAGCCTTGCAATTCAGGCAAAACAGGGAGGGTTCATTGCTCCCGAAGGGTACCTTGATTATAAGAATGAAAAGATAACATACATTTGTTATACAAATGAATATTTTAAGCCATGCGTCGTTCAAAGGCCTATGATAAAGGCGCAGATGGAAAAGGAGCTTGAGGCAAGTGTTTTGGGCAGGGCAAGGGGGTGCGTGGAAAGCCTGATAGGGGAGTATAAAAACAGGGGATTTAGCGCAAATGCGGGAGAGGTTAAAAATAAAGTGGAAATACTGCCTGGAAAGATTGGAGTCTCATTTACAATGCCATTGACTGTAACAAAAGAAACTTCTACACAAAGATTTGACAGGTTTGACATTGGAATAAAAAGCGAGATGTATGACTTATTATTAATTAGCGAGAATATAGCTTCATTTGAGGCAGAATTTGGGGATTCAGAGATAACTTCATATATGCAGTACTATCCGGACTTAAAAATTGAAAAAGACAAGACTGCTGAAGGAAGCAAAATATATACAGTAACAAATGTTGCTACAAAAGAGAAATTCAGATTTGCAACAAGGAGCCTTGTGTGGTCTCCGGGATATGGAGTTGATGAAAAATGAAGGATAAAATAATATTGACTGCCCTTGTGATGGTTGCCGTGGCTGTTTTTGCTTTAAGCGCGGGATTTTCCGACGCAGCTGAGCAGAAGGTATGCTGTGAAAAAACAGTAAATAGTCTTTTATGCCAGGAAGTGGGTGAAAGCCAGTGCGCAGCAGGCTCAAAAAAATCCCCGACTGCTTGCGCATCAACAGATTTCTGCAGGCTCGGGACATGCTATGACTCTATTGAAGGAACATGCATTGATAATACGCCTAAAATTGCATGCAATGCCGCCGGAGGAGTCTGGAACAAGACTTCGCCTCCGCAATGCTCTCTGGGATGCTGTATTTTAGGGGACCAGGCAGCTTTCGTTTCTTTAGTGAGATGCAAAAGGCTTTCTGGATTGAGCGGGCTTCAGACAAATTACAGAAAAGATGTTACTGATGAAGTGCAGTGCGTAAACCTCGTAAGAAACCAGGATAAGGGGGCGTGCGTTTACGAATCTGAATTTGTAAAGACATGCAAATTCACGACGAGAGCAGAATGCTCCGGAGGAGTAAATGGGACAAGCTTGAAGGGACAGTTCTTTAAAGATAAATTATGCAGCGCCGAAGAGCTGGGGACAAACTGCGCGCCAACCTCAAAGACAACATGCGTTTCCGGAAAAGATGAAGTATATTTCATTGATAGCTGCGGAAATCCTGCAAATATTTTTGATGCGTCAAAGGCTCCGGCTTATGACAGCCAGAAAAAAATAAGGAATCTTGGAGGCATTAAAGATTACTGGACAAATGCAAAGAGAAAGGAGCAATCGTGCAATCCTTCAGCATTGAGTGGAAATGCTGAATCATCAACATGCGGAAACTGCAATTATCTTGCAGGAAGCTACTGCAGGGCATCCAACAAAAGAACAGGGCCTGAAAATATATGCGCAGACTTAAACTGCAAAAGCATAGGCAAAAAGCATGGAGAGAGCTGGTGCGCATCTGCAGATAAAGGAATAAGCGACAGCAACGGAAAGAAGCCGGTTGGAAGCAGGTATTTCAAAAACATATGCGTAAACGGAGAGGTAATTGTGGAAGCATGTGATGATTTCAGGCAGCAGGAATGCATACAGGACGCAATACAGACAAGCGCCGGGCCGTTTTCACAGGCAGCGTGCAAAGTCAACAGGTGGAGGGACTGCATCGCCCAGGATAACGAGCCTGACTGCCTTAATTCTGACAAGAGAGACTGCACCTGGAATCCTGGATTGTCTGCAGGCAATTCAACAAATGGTGCCTGCCTGCCCCTTGTTTCCCCCGGGCTTAAGTTCTGGGAAGGAGAAGAGGCAAGAGCCGCATGCTCATTGGGGAATGCTGCCTGTGTAGTACAGTTTGAAAAGGGTCTGTTTGGAGGCAAGGAGTGCAAGTCAGGATGCGAGTGCCTGAAAAGCGACTGGGTATCAGACAGGCAGAATATCTGCATGGCACTTGGAGACTGCGGTCCCGGGATAAACTGGATTGGAGAAAGAGGTTACAAGCAGGGATTCAGCGTTACCGAGGAGAAAAAAAGCGATTAATTTTGGAATTTGGAAAAGAGTATAGGTTTTATTTTTCAGGCGGAAAAAATATAATTGTAAAGCATGAATGGAATATGAATAATTCAGGCAGGAAATGTTTATATATAAGAATGCATTAGTGAAGTAATGCAAATAGATCCTAAAAGGGAACTTGAGCAGAAAGCTGGAAGTGGTTATCCATTCTTTTCCAGTGGAGGGTTTGTTAAAAAGTCAATTTTATCAATGCTTGCTGTTGCTGGGCTTGTCTTGACTGATGGTTGCGGAACTGTAGCGGTTTCGCCCGGAAGGATTTATGCACTTCAATGCGGATGGTGCAGCCAAACTATATCTTCCGGAGAGTATGCTGAACTTGGAAATGGTAATGTTGTAAGAACTTTGAGTAATAGGAGGGGGCCATTTGGAATAGAAGAAGGGGAAGCAGCAATTGTTGGAAATACAAGAAACGAGCCCTTTGGAGCTATTATTAATAAAGATCTTATGTCTCAGGGGGGACTTTATCACAATGGAGCAGCATATTGCTCTCAAAGATGCGCATACAGTGCTGACCAACAAAGATGAGCCTTAAAAACCTGGAGAGTAAGCTGAAAATTGGAATATCGTCCGTAGCTGCCTTGGGAATGTTTGCATTCTCCGGGTGTGAATCGGGCGGGGGAAATAGAACTGGAAATTTTACCCCTTATAATCCTCCAGAACAGGAGAATGTAAAGAATTTTTGCGGGGTGGCTGTTCTTGGTAAGAAATTAAGTGATGGAAATTATTACTATGAACTTCCAAAAGATTCAGGTTTCCAAAGAGAACTTAAAGAAAAGATTATGACTCTTTCTCCGAGGTTATGGGAGAAATATCTTGTCAATGGGACATTGCCTGATGTTGTTTATATGATTTATCTGCCAGAAGGAGGAGCAATAGTTCATTATAAAGAATAATTATGAAGTATGCATATGAAATAAAGAGCAGCTTTTTGCCACTGGCGTTTGTGGCTGGTAGCATCTTTCTCTCCGGGTGTGAATCTCCTTCAGGTTATCAAGGACAATCTTATTCGGGCGGTTTTTCTCCGCAGGTGGTTGAAGTGCGACAGCAGCGCCCTGCTTCTTCAGATGGCTTGGAAGAGTTTTTATTTGGTTCATTATTAGGTGTCTTGGGAGTACAGCAAAATGTTCCCGAAGCTGTTTTTGCAGGAGACGCATTGGTTCATTATGGCGCTGGAAAAGCCGCGAAAAGCCAGGTAAATGTTAATGTAGGCCCATTACAAAATGTTCCAATGACTGGAGGAATGAGCCAAAAAATTCCTGATATGGGTCCGAGCCATATGAATAATACCAGAGTCCAGCTTGCATATGCTGTAGATAGGAATAAAAATGGAAAAATTGACTATCCTTCTGAAATAACTGCGGAATCATTAGTAAAAGACTGTAGTTATTTTGATGAAGAGAGCACATATGTTATGGTTTATCCTGCTTACTATTATGGAAAAGAGGTTAGGGCATTTTTAAAAAACTTAGGAGGCACAGGCACCGTACAATTTCCTCCTGAAACAATTACTCCAATGTCGGAAAGGGCTGTTTTTTCACCAGGGCAATATTACACGATAAATGAATTAAAAGAGCACCTTTTGGCTATAGGAGACTTTGGCGAGGGAGGTGAGAAAATTCATTCCCTTGAAGTTTTTGTTGATGATATGAAAGAGCCTATTAGCAAGAAGATCTTTACTGTTAATTACGGCGAGTTAAGGCAACCTAGTGACCCAAATATTACTTATGATCCTAAAGTTGGGAGAGTAGTTTTATTGGCATGTGAAAAAATTGTTGACTCAAACAAAAATGGATTAATTGATTACCCTGAAGATTATATAAACCTTAGAGATGAATTCAGGCAGGGTGAGAAGTTTAAAATTACCTTTGGCACTGCAAAGAAGTTGCGATATATACGGTGCAAATTTACAAATGAAGTTGGTGCACCAGTTCACGAAAGCAAGATAGAAGATGTATTTTCAGTTGATTTGGATGTAAATGAACTATTACCTGGGAAATATAAAGTTAGCTTTTATTTTGCAGAACGCGAGCTTGATTCCGAGCGGTTTGGAGGAGAGAAAGAATTTGAGATTCTTGGGGCAGGAAAATGATTTTCTCATAGGGCCTAGATTTGTAATCTCTAATATCTGGCTCTGAGATCTATTCATTAAAATTACGAGAAGTATATAAAAAAGAGGGACTGTAAAGAATTAAGAGGTAGCGTATTTTACTTGATTATAGCTCTCTATTTTAGCCTTTAATAGCATGGTACTTTATCCTCAGAACATTTATAAATAATATCTAACTAGGAAATGTATGCTTGAAAAAAAGGTGAAATTTGTTAAATTAAATGTGGCTGTTGGAGAAGCGGGCCTGCTTATATTATCGATAATTGCGGTGTCGTTTTTGATTGGACAGATTGATGTAGTTAGCGCTGCTGACTCTGGTGATCCTACAAATCCTAAAAATCCAAGCGATAATCCTATTAGCGGGGAGGGTTCTGTTGCTTCGGCTCCGGCGGCGGCACCACTCGATGCACCTGCTCCCACTCCCCCACCTGCAAATCCTTCGCCTAATAATCCTAATACAGGTGAACTTTTCTCTTCGGGTGCAGGTATTCTTGTAACTCCTGGAAAGACTGCAGGAGTGATTGGCAAGATGTCGTTTATTAAACCGGGTCGTAGTTTTGGTTTTGAACACGGCTCATTATCTGGAAATGTTGAATCCTTTTCCAATGTTCCTAATAGCAACGGACTTTATCCTGGTAAAATGGATGGCCAAGATGTTTTCTTTTCAAAAGAAGAAGTAGATTTTATGAATGCGAATGGAGGGGGCAGTTTTTATAATGACGGAACAGCCCGAGCCAAAGTCCCTCTCGTTGGAACTGAAGTTTTTGGGATGAAGGCGCATCTTGTACAGGGAATTGGTTATGCCATGCTTGCGGTGACTCTCATCCAGCTTGTCGGTAGGCTTGCGGGGGCGGATGACAAGCTTGTTAATACTTTGTCTATTGCTGCAGGATCTGGGATTATATTGGGCAAGTTGGCTTATGGAGCTGTGAAGGAGGGAGTGATTGGATCGGGAGGGAAGTTTCTTGGAATGGGGGGAAGCACATTTGGTTTTGTTGTGGGGGTTGGAGTGGCGGCGGCAATATTTATTGCTATGTATAAGAAGGAAGAGCAGAAAATAATTAAGTTTGAGTGCCTGCCGTGGGAGCCTCCGCTTGGAGGGGCTAAATGCGATGAATGCAATAAAGATATTAAGAGGCCGTGCACTGAATATAGATGCAAAGCACTTGGGCAGGCGTGTGAGCTTGAAAATAAAGGGACAGGGAAAGAGCAGTGCGTTTATAAGGGTGTTAAAGATGCAAAGAGCCCTATAATTACGCCGTGGATTGATGCGTTGTCTCCTGGAGCACTGAAATATGAGCCGGATAAGAGCATAAGGCCTCCTTCAGTTGGAGTTAGGATTGTAGATGAGAAAAACAGCGGGAAGTGCCTTCCCGCATATACACCTTTAAAGTTCGGAGTTACAACAGACGAGCCGGCACAGTGCAAGATTGACTTTAATATTACTGCGACATTTGATCAGATGCAGTATTATTTTGGAGACAATAGTCTATATGCAAAAAATCACACCCAGCAGATGAGGCTTCCTGCACCTGATTCGGATGCACTTGGAGAGACAAGCCCATTGATTCAGAACGGAGGGAAGATGACTTTATTTGTAAGATGCAGGGATGTAAATGGGAATTTCAATAATGACGCATTTGCCATGAGCTTCTGCGTGAATTCCGGACCGGACACTACTCCTCCTATAATAGAAGGATTTTCAATCCCGTCGGAAAATTATGTACAGTATAATGCTGATAAAGTAGGAATTGAAGCTTATGTGAATGAGCCGTCTGAATGCAAATGGAGCATTCAGGATAAGAATTATGATACTATGGAAAATCAAATGAGCTGTGCCAAGGAATCTGTTGAAATAAATGCAAATCTTCTTTATACATGCAAGAGCGAGCTAACAGGGATAAAGAACAGGGAAGACAACACATTCTACTTCAGATGCAAGGACAATACAGGAAAGCCGGATAAAGACAGAAATGTAAATATTAAATCCACACCTCTTGTGCTTAAGGGAAGCCAGCCACTTACGATAAGCTCTGTGACGCCTAATGAGACGATTTCAGGAAGCACAGATATTGTAAGTGTTGAACTGGAAGTAACAACTACCAATGGTGCAGAAGACGGGAAAGCAGTATGCCTGTTTGCACTTCCGGGAGATAAAGATTATGTAGAAATGTTTGAAACCGGCGGAATTGTGCATTCGCAAACCCAGACATTGCCTGCAGGCGAGTTTACTTACAAGTTCAAGTGCGTTGATGCCGGGGGTAATACGGCTGAAGCAACCACATCATTTAAAGTGAGAGTTGACAAAGAAGCACCGAAAGCAACAAGAATTTACAGGAAAAGCCATGAGGCAATAAGCCTGGTTACCGATGAAGATGCTGTATGCGTGTATTCCTTTGCCACCTGCAATTATCAGTTTGATAAAGGAATTGAATTTGTAAATTCTCCCGCAAGCATAAAGAATGTGCATTTAGCTGAATGGAAGGATAATTCAATTTATTACATTAAATGCAGAGATATGTTTGGAAATGAGGTAGATCCTGGGAAATGCAATATAGTGGCAAGCTCATCAAAGATAGTTAAGAGCGTATCTACGGGTTGATTAAAATATTTTGAGGAGATGTGTCCTCAAAAAACTGGGAAAATCTCCTGCCCTGCTCTACTGCTGATTTTCTGCTTACAACCCAGAATTTGCCAGAATCTTTAAGCTTGTCAGGAGTTATAAAAATCCATCCTTCATAGCTGAATTTCACAGCAATGGCTGCATTAAGGCCAATCATGTGGGCAAACCTTATAAAATCTTCAATTTGAGATTTGGAAATATAGATGCTGTCTTTTCTTGAAGATTTTGCCTCAATGGCAAATCCTCTCTTTCCTATTTTTCCAACAATTATATCGCAGGGAGAGTCGTCATTGACTCCGGAGCCGGCGGCCCTTAATGCCCTCCAGCCGTGCTCGGTGAATATTTTCACCAATTCCCTCTCTGCATTAGACCCTTTTGATTTGTTTGACATTATCTTTATAGTTTCTCCTCCTTATTTTTCTTACTGTCTTTAAGAGATTTTAATTCTTTCTCATAGTAATCTGCAAGTTCAATCTCACCACTCTCAATTGCCGCGCTCTTCTTTCTTTCATGCAAGCTAATTTGCTTACTTATTGACTCAATTCCTTTCTGGAGCCTCTTCTTTCTATTTGTCATATTTGTTTACCTCTGTAGAAAGCAGGTCCATTAGCTTTTGAGCTGTTTTTATTTTTATACTTCTCCTGCCAGTCTTTATATTATCTCTTATCTTCTTATATAAACTATACACAAGCAGAACATCCTTTTTGCTCAATCCATTCTCCAAGAACCTAAGAAAGCCTTTTTTAGAGTAAACTTTTTTTTCCAAAAGACTCCCAATGATATACATTCCCCTCAATCTCAATATTAGAGAGTAAATTACGCCTTCAGACTCAAGATTTTGTGAATCTTCCTTATCTAATTTTATAAATTCCTTGTTTATGCTCATGATTCTCTTTGTCTCTTTGAAGTATCCTAAAAAATCCTTTGCAGACAAATTTTTCAGAGATAATTCATCCAGCAACTGCCTGTTTAAGATTACCTTCGCCTCCATAATTCTTGGAAGGATTAAAATTGGGTTGCTCTTCAAAGATTTTCTAATACTTTCAAGCGGGGCGATAGAGATGCGATATCTTCCAGATATAATCTCTTTCTTAATACTCTTGGAAATCGCAATTATATCAACGTCTGAATCATCTTCCTGTTCCCCGCGCGCATGGCTTCCTGTCAGGTAAACTCCCAAGAGGTCTTCAAGGTAAGGTTCAAGCATTCCGAGTATTTCCTTTTTTATGTCTTTTCCGTCTTCAACTATCTCTATCTTTACGCGGCTTCCAAGCCATTCCCTAGGCAGTAGAACTCCTGCGCTGTTGCCCCATTTCCCCACATTTCGTATAACTTCCATATTTAAACAATGTTTAAACAATTATATAAATGTTGCGGATTACAATCTTAGGAAATGCAGAATTCAGAGAATTCTCGTTAAAAGCCTTATGACTACCACTACAAGCAGGATTGCTCCCAATAAAGGGAATTACATGCAATTATAAATCCCTGGCCTGAAGAGTCCTTCTGCCGTTTAGCTTAGCCCGGACTGATGCATCTTCAAGAAGTTTTATCAATTTATTATTCAAAGCCGGTGCAACCTCTTCTGCAACATTCAAATCAGGAACAGCCGCCTTTATCTTGCTCTTTATTATTAAATCCACCATGTTTATTTATATTAATCCAGTTATTTAAATTTAATTCAACCCCACTTCCTTGCTTATGCCCTGGATTGACTCTATCGCAATCTTAAATAATTCTTCAAGAGATATTCCTGCATTTTCTATTTCTTTGATTATGTCTCTGTGAATTGCTGCTGCAAACTTTTTATCCTTGAATTTCTTCATTAATCCGGAGGCTTCCATTCCTGCAATAGACTTTCTCATTAAGGCATAGGCATGAACTAATCCTGTGACTGTCTCACTGGCTGCAAGAGCATATTCTATTTTTCTTGACCTTTTTTTGTCTTTCAGCCCGGCACAATCAAAGCCATATCCGTGAGATAAAATAATATTGATAAATTCCTGATCAAAGCCTGCGTCTTTCAGGATTTTAGGAGCTTTAGTTAAATGCTCAACAGTATTGTCTTTGGTAATGCCCCAGTCAATATCGTGCAATAATCCCAACATCCCATAATAATCCTCATTTTCCCCAAGTTTCTTTGCCACTCCCCGCATGACTGCCTCGCTTTCTAAGTAATGATTCAAATCGGATTTGTCTGAATTATATCTCTTGACAAGAGCCCAGGATTCTTCCCTGCTGATTGGCAATTTGCAGCTTTTTTCTCCTTCTGATTTCACCTCGTTTGCACTTTTTGTATTTTCATTTTTCTGAGGACGCATAAAGGGAAATAATATTACATCACGAATTGATTCAGAATTGGTAAAGAACATGACAAGTCTGTCAATCCCTATTCCTATGCCTCCTAAAACAGGCATGCCCTGCTCCAATGCATTTATGAAATCTTCATCCATAGGATGAGCATCTTCACTGCCTGCGCGCATAGCAGCCTGCTCTCTTTCAAATCTTTGCCTCTGATCAATAGGATCAATAATCTCCGACCAGCCATCCCCTATTTCCTTGCCTGAAATATAGCACTCAAAACGCTCTACAAAACCCTCTTTAGAGCGA
>Ga0209541_10016081_pt1 | contig 11097 bp, 11 predicted proteins | sample RifCSPlowO2_01_FD_184027 | JGI IMG/M metagenome (GOLD analysis project Ga0209541, IMG submission 184027) | Groundwater microbial communities from Rifle, Colorado - Rifle CSP2_plank lowO2_0.1 (SPAdes) (version 2) | ecosystem: Environmental > Aquatic > Deep subsurface > Groundwater | place... | reverse complement strand
AATGACCTGTGCGTCAATACGCTGGCCGATCGTGAGGACCTCTGCAGGGTCGTTGATGTGGTGATGTGCGAGTTCGGAGAGATGAATGAGACCGTTGATGTCTTTCTCGAGTCGTATGAATGCTCCGTAGTCCGCAAAGCGCACAACAGACCCTGCCACTTTCTTGCCCATGGGGTAGCGTTCCGCCACTTCTTCCCACGGGTCTTTTGCCAGTTGTTTCATACTGAGGGAGAGCTTGTCGCCATCAATGCCAATCACTTTCACAGTCACTCTGTCGCCCGCTTCTGCATGTTCGGCTGGGTTCTTCACGTGGCCCCATGCGATCTCGGAAATATGCACGAGTCCTTCGAGGCCATCGAAGGTCACAAACAAGCCGAACTTGGCAATGCCGCTGACCACTCCTTCACAAATATCGCCCATTTTGAGTCTCTCGAGCGTTTTTGAACGTTCTTCTGCCATCGCTTCGCGTTCCGATACCACGATTTTGCCCGCATCCTCATCCATGGTGATTATTTTTACAGAGAACGTGTGACCGACAAGTTTTTGGAGCCGCGAGAGAATTTCACCCATGTCTGCGTTGGATACGCGCGGGTAGTGTGCGGGAGCGAGCTGACTGACGGGGAGGAACGTGCGGATGCCGTCGATATTTGCCAGGAGTCCCCCCTTATTCGCTTCTTGTGCGGTGAATGGCATTGTTTTTCCTGAACCGATGAGGTCATGAAAGTGATGCCAAGCCTTTTGCTGGCTCGCTTTTCTCAGACTCATAACAACGAGTCCATCATCGTTCTCTTCCTCGAGGACGAGCGCCGTTACGCCGCTTCCAATTTGGAGGTCTCGGAATGTGTTGAAAGAATCTCGGAGTTCCCGTCCCGAGACAATGGCGGTCGAAACTCCCTGGAGATCGAGGAGGAGTTTATTCTTGCCCTTAAAAATCACCGTCCCTTCGAGGAGTTCTCCCGGCCTTGGACGGAGGACTTCTGGGGAATGTTGGAGGAGTTCTTCCATGCGGTGAATCGTTTGCGATGGTGCTTTTAACATGGAGAGTGGGGTGCAGGGGAAGAGGATATAACGTGGTTGTTGGTGACCAGAGTCACTGTGGCGGTGTTCCTGCACGAGCAACACGCCGATGCCAATTTTTTCATCCTATGCTTTTCCTGTCAACCACTACTCAGAGCGTTGTTGCGTCGGTATGGAGATCTGTAATATCTTTGGGGATTTTCTGGTTCTTGCTCGTTTGAGGATTGTATATCTCGTAGTAGAGCTGGATGAGCTCTCTCGTTGGAAGTCTGCGGGAGTGGAGTCCGATGCTATTTAAACCCGCTTCTGCCAACTCAATGCGGTCCTTCAGCATACGCGCTCCTTCATCGAATGCCCGATTCCGTTGCCCGGCTTTCACCGCACTATCCTCGGGATGGAGCCACTCGAGGAATTTTTCGATGAGCGTTTTCCTTCGGATGTTCCGGTCGATGGGGAGGATGAGATAGAAGTGCTTCTGCATGATGTCCGCCACTTCCAGGAGGCGTCTGATGAAGTTGATGTAGGATGCGGTCTGTTCCTGCAGGAGCTCGTTCTTCTGCTGCTCCATTTTTGACTGGATATATGCCAGGTACGCATCGATGTTGATGTGTGTGGAGCGCACGAGGATTTGGATGGGGAAAGAGAGGGTATTCAAGAATGCGCCGTACCCGGCGATGATCGCTTCCTGCTCCGTCTCGCTTTTGAGGTTGAAGTTCGTGGCTTCGATGCGGAGGATTGCGCGTAATCCGCCGTTTTTCAGAATCACGGTGTCATTGCGGATTTCGGCAATGGGAAGGTGGCGTTGCGTGCTGAGAGCAGGATTTCTCTTCCGTTGCCTGACGGTATCGGGTGGCGGTTTTTCGGTCATGATGTTGGATTGGTAGCATGCTCGGGGACTGCTGTTTTGGGAGGCGTCGCTTTTTGTGGGATGTCGAGCATGGAACTCAATTCCTCAATGTTCGGTGGTTTCTGTTCCTCTATTCCAGCGGATTGCTTTTTCTTGTCGGTTTTTGCGGAGGCGCGGAGATGGAGGGTGCTTATTCCTGTACGAGGAGTCCATGTACGCGTTTGGGGTTTTACGGACCTCTCGATCATGAGGAGGACAATGCGGAAGAGGCTTAAGTCGTAGACTTTGATGAATGCGAAGGCAAGGAAGAGCACTGCAGGGATCCATGCGACAATGGTGACGGGAATGCTGACGCCGCCGAAGGCTTTCTGGAGGCTTGACCAGATTGCATAGCTGATGCCACACCCTATGATTGTAACGATCAGCTGCCGCAGGGTGACGGTGCCGATGATGCGGTCCTCAATTTGGACATTCTGCGGGATTTTGACGGGCTCGATTGGCATTTCCCCATTATACCGTATTTTGAGATTCCTTTCCACTCGCTCCGGTTGGGGAGGAAGAAAGGGCGAGGGGAGGGGAACGACGGGAAGGTGGAGTTTTTTCTTTTGGTAAGAATTCTATCGTCTTTGGTCCGCGCTTGACGACGCAGATCGTATCCCCTTTTTGGAAGATGCCCTTCAGGATATGCTCGGCAATTTCATCTTCGAGGCGTTGTTGGAGGAGGCGGCGGACGGGGCGAGCTCCATACTCCGGGTCGAACCCCTCGTTTGCAAGCATGTGAATGACGCTCTGTTCCACGGAGAGACAGTACCCCTGTTTCTGTAGACGTTCTGCGAGGAAGCCGACATGCATTTTTACAATTTTGCGAATATGTTCCTGATTGAGAGCATTGAAGACGACGATGTGGTCGATGCGATTCAGAAATTCGGGGCGGAAGTGCTCTTTGAGCTCCGCGAGGACCTCTTGTCGTTTTTCTTCATACTGGAGTTCTTCCGCTCGCGCTTCGTCATGGAGCTTGAAGCCGATTTTCGCTGCCTGGCGACTCAGTTTTTCTGCCCCGATATTGCTGGTCATGACAATGATGGTGTTGGTGAAGTCCACGCGTTTTCCTTGTCCGTCCGTCAGTATTCCATCTTCTAAAATTTGGAGGAGGAGATTGAAGAATTCCGGATGCGCCTTCTCCACCTCATCGAAGAGGATGACAGAGTACGGTTTTCGGCGGACCATTTCGGTCAATTGTCCGCCCTCTTCATAGCCCACATACCCTGGCGTTGCCCCTATGAGGCGAGAAACATTGTGGCGTTCCATGAATTCTGACATGTCGATTTTAATGAGAGCATCCTCTCGGTTGAATACTTCTCGTGCAATGGTCCGTACAAGCTCAGTTTTGCCCACGCCTGTCGGTCCAAGAAAGAGGAAAGAACCAATGGGACGTCGAGTGTCGCTGATTCCCACACGACTGCGTCGGATCGATCGGGCGACGCTTCGGACGGCGTCATCCTGCCCGACAATGTGCTTGCGGAAGTGCTGTTCGAGGTTGGTGAGGCGCCGGATTTCGGGTTTCAGGAGTCTGGTGACGGGAATGCCGGTCATCCGACTGATGACAGTCGCGATGTCGTCGTCCGTGATATTGACTGGAGAGCGGCAGTCTCCATCCTGGATGGCGAGGAGCTGTGCTCGCTCTTCCTTCAAGATCTGCTGTTCCTGTTTCAGTTTGAGCGCAAGGTGGTATTTCTGCTCGTGAACGGCTCTCTGCTGTTTTGTCGTGAGTTCCTCGAGTTTTCCATCAATTTTCTGCATTTCCGGCACGGATTCTGTATGTGCGAGCCTCTTTCCGGCCGCCGCCTCATCGAGGACGTCGATGGCTTTATCCGGGAGAAAGCGCTCAAAGACGTAGCGTTTACTCAGATGTACCGCTGTTTCCAGGGCTTCGTCCGTTATGGCGACATGATGGAATTGCTCGAAGGACGACCGAATGCCGCGGAGGATTTCGAGCGTATCCGCAATACTGGGTTCTTCCACGGTGATTGCCTGGAGGCGACGCGTCAGAGCCCGATCCTTCTCGAGCGTGCGGTATTCATCGAGGGTCGTAGCGCCGATGACTTGCAGGGTGCCGCGGCTGAGCGCCGGCTTGAGGATATTGGCCGCATCGAGCGATCCCTCGGCGGATCCTGCACCAATGACGGTATGCATTTCATCGATGAAGAGGATGATCTTTCCCTCTGCTTGCGCTGCTTCCTTGATAATGTCTTCAAAGCGTTGCTCAAATTCCCCGCGATATTTCGTTCCTGCCACGAGCGCTCCCATATTGAGCAGGAGGATCCGCTTTCCCTGGAGCGAACTCGGAGTCGTTCCCTTGGCTATGCGGAGAGCCAATCCTTCCACAATGGCCGTTTTTCCGACACCCGGTTCTCCGATGAGGATGGGGTTGTTCTTCGTTTTTCGATTGAGGATGTGAATGAGTCTCTCAATTTCGCTCTCTCTTCCGATCGTTGGCTCGAGTTTCCCTGCCCGCGCTTTCGCGACGAGATCATCGGTGAAGTAATCGAGGACAGGCGTTTTACTGTTCTTCTCCGCTCGCCGTCTTCGCAGACCTTCCGGTTCATTTCCGGGAGGGGCCTGCATGCCCGCGATTGCTCCCTGGAGTCCGTGGAAGAATGCCTCGAGTGATTGTTCAATATCCCGACTCTGTTGTCGGAATTGGCTGATTTGTCCGAACATTTCCTCAACGCGGAGGCGGAGTTCCTCCGGATCGACCTGCATCTGTTCGAGGAGGAGGGTGGCCGCATTTTTTCCTGTGGAAACCAGTGCATGCACGAGATGCTCTGTGCCGACGTTTGCATGGCGATATTTATGAGCGGTGACGACGGATTGCTCGATGACGTTATGGAGGGAGACGGAAAGGCCGTGTTTGATGTTCCCCCCTTCATCACTTGTAGATTTCGTCGTTTTCAGGAGAATGCGCGTGTTTTCTAATGTGACCCCTGCACCGGTGAAAATGGAGAAGCCGAGAGACTTGGGGATGCTCAGGAGGCCGAGGAGGAGGTGTTCAGAGCCGATGTAGCTCCCCTTGGAGTTTTTGGCCTCCTGTTCGGCGAGTTGGAGGGCCAATTTGGCATTTGGCGTGAAGCGGTCAAAGGGGTGCATAGAAGAGGGAGGGATTTGTCACTCTATTCTTTTGAGTGCTAACTCGTCAAGAGTTCCGATAATTCTAGCACAGAGGCTGTTCGGGATCGAATGGTAGAGACCGATGAAACATTGTATGGTATTAGGCGGGGGATTTTTCTCGGATGGCGCGCCAATCCTCGAGGAAAAGTGTAATGATCGTTGCCGCAGGAACCGCAAGGAGGAGGCCGAGAATGGGGTGAAGGAAGGCAGGGAAGCTGACGCCGATGAGCATGGAGGCGATGATGGCGATGGGAGAGAGGCCCACCGCTCGTTTCATGATGAGAGGAACGAGGAGGTTATTCTCGCACCACTGGATGACGTAGTAGACGCCCATGACGATCACGGCCCAGAGGAGGCCTTCCTGGGTGAGAGCAATCAGGACGGCGGGGATTGCGGCAATGAACGGGCCGACGTAGGGGATGAATTCCGTGAAGCCTGCGAGTACCGCAAGGGTGAGAGCATACGGCATACCGAGGATTTCGAGGGCGAGGAAGACCAGGAGTCCGATGCTCAGGCCGAGGAGGAGTTGTCCGCGCGCCCACTGTCCAATTTTCCCGTGGATCGCCTCGATTTTTCCATCGATGTACGTGCGATAGTGAGGCGGAAAGAAGCAGCGGAACCAGAGGCGTATGCTCTCTTTTTCGCTCTGAATGAAGAAGGCGAGGACGAGGACCACAATCATGCGGACGAAGAAATTCACAACGGAACCTGCGATGCGTGTGGCAAAGATGACGGATCCCTGCGCGGTGATGGAGAGATTTTGACCGAGGCTCTGCAGCGCGTCGGCGAATTCATAGACGGAGAGGTCTTGGAGCATGCCCTGTGCGAAGGTCGTGAGCCGGAGGTTGAGGGTTTCCGAGAGGAAGGGGAAGGTAATTTGCGGATGGCTGAGGAAGGCATCCACCTCGAGGCTCATGAAGAGGGCGATTTGCTGGAGCTGTGCGGCGAGGATAGGAATGAGGGAGGTGAGGAGGAACAGGAGGATGAGGAGAGCGAGGAGGTAGTGGAGGAGAACGGCGAGGCCCCGCGGCACGCGGTGGGTTTCCATCCAACGGACGCCCGGATCGATGATCGCGGCAAGGAAGAATGCGAGAAGGATGAGGAGGAGCTTGTCGTGGATCATGAAGAGGAGCCATGTACCCAGGGCGACGGCAAGGATGACGCCGGCAGACTGCATGACGCTTTTTGGGGATAACCGGATGCGGATTTGGGGACCGTCCTCCATTTTGGGGAGTTTCGGAGATCCGTCACGTTTTCCTTCGGTCTGCTTCCGCATTTTTTTTGCTTTTGTCAGGAGTTGTTGCGCCCGCTTGCCGAGGATGCGCAACGAGGTGAAGCCGGCGGGTTCTTTTCTGGCGGTCATGTCAGTCCAAGTGTTGTGATGACGATGTTGATGAGGCCGTATGAGGCCATGGCGACGAAGAGACCGACGAGTGCCCAGAGCACCCTGCTTTTTCCTGCTTCTTTATCGCCGACCGCAGAACCGAGGGCAATCTGGTAGCCTCCGATCATGATGTTGATGAGGCAAAAAGCACCCACGAAGCCGAGTATGAACTTGATGAGGTGGCCGATGAAGCGAGGGACGCAGTCGGCGTGGATATCTCCGGTGGCAAAATTACAGACACTGTTGTCGATGATTGCAGCGTAGGCTGTAAGTGGGGAGGTGAGGAAGAGCCATGTGAACCATTGGAAGATGAGCTGCATGGAGGCCATTGTGCACGAGAAAAGAGTAGAGCGAAACTCGCGGAAGGTGAAGAAATGTGGTGGAATCGTTGCTACAGTGCGATGTGAATCCCCGGTCCCATTGTGGGTGTGATCGTGATCGAGCGGATGTAGGGATCTCTGATCCCCGCAGGGCGCGCTTCGTCGATAGCCTGCAGGAGCGTTTGGAGGTTTTCCTGCAGTTTCTCTTTGCCGAAGGAGATTTTGCCAAAGATCGTGTGGATGATGCCGAAGGTATCCATCTTGCATTCTGTGCGTCCTTTGCGGAGAGCCTCGATCGTCTTCGCAACATTGTCGGTGACGGTTCCTGCTTTTGGGTTGGGCATGAGGCCGCGCTGTCCGAGGGTCTTGGCCACTTTTCCCAGGTCTTTCATGATCTTCGGGACCGCGACCGCAACATCAAAATCTATTGTTCCTTCCTCCACCTCATGGATGAGGTCAGCGTTCCCTGCCTTCAGAGCTCCCGCTTTCTTCGCGGTCTCGATGAGGTCGTCAGGAACGAAGGCGGCGATCCGAGGAGTTTTTCCTGTGCCATGGGGGAGATCGACCACCGTTCGCACAATTTGATCGGCCTGGGTGGGATTTGCATTGATGCGGATGTGAACCTCCGCCGTTGCATCAAAGGCAACCGTGTTCACTTTTATGAGGAGTTCCACGGCTTCAGGAATGGCATAGGTGCTCTTTTGCACGAGGCTCGCTTTCTCACGATACTTCTTTCCGCGCTTCGTTGCCTGTGATTTCTGGAGGACTGATGGCATTGGTCGTGTGAGAAAAGGAGAGCCGGAGCGTACGCCGAGCGTGTTTTGGAGGCAAGGGCGAGCCTGAAGAAAGGAATATTAGCGGCGCTTTCGTTCAGGAGCAGAGGGACGGGAAGCGGATTTCTGGGGGAATCCTTGGGAAGGGGAGGGGCGCTGCGTCCCCCACCAGAGAACAAGGCCGTACAGGGCAAGGATGCCGTGGAGAGCGAGAGAGGAGGAGGGAAAAGCGCCTTTTAGGAGGATGTTCAAGACGATCGAGAGGAGGGAGAAAACCAGGAGAGTGAAACCGATAAATTTCCACATGGAAAGGTAGATGGCTTCCGGAACAGCGCGTGATGGAGGGGGGAGGCGATTGGCGAGGTAGTCATGCCAGAGGAAGATGAGGCCGCCGATGGAGAAAACGAAGAGGAGCGCCGCGTAGGTGAGGCTTTGGAGGGGGATGCGCGAAAGGACGGAATAGAGCGTCGGCACGGCGCCGATGCTCATGAGGACGATGCCGACACTCTGGACAAGGTAACAGTATACGGCCTCTCCGACTGCCTGGGGTTTCGCTGCTTCCCGGGAGAGGCTCGTTGCGAGGATGAGGCTGAAAATGAGGAGGAGGAAGAGGATGCCAAGGAGCATGGAGAGGAGTCCCATGGGGTGAACAAAGTGGAGTGGGGGGTACATAAACAGAATGGGAGGAGGAGGCTCTTAGCCTAGGCGGGAAAAGCTCCTCATGCATGAGAAATGCGTTGACATTGCCCCCTGCCTATCGCTCGATCGTAACACCCATGCTTCGAGCGGCGCCCTCTATCGTCCGCATCGCTGATTCCAGGCTTGTGGTGTTGAGATCGGGGAGTTTCCTCTTGGCAACGTCTTCGACGTCCTTCTTGCTGATGGAGCCGACGTGCGTTTTCTTTGGGTCTCCACTGCCTTTCTCGATCTTCGCACGTTCCATAATGAGTGTGGCCGCAGGTGGTTGTTTGAGGATGAACGTGAAACTCCGGTCTTCAAAGACCGTGAGGATCACGGGGACCACCTGTCCCATGCGATCCTTCGTTTTCTGATTAAATTGGTTACAGAAGCCGGCAATGTCCACTCCGGCCTGTCCGAGTACGGGCCCCAGGGGGGGGGCAGGGGTCGCTTGTCCGCCCTTTGCTTGCACTTTGATGATCTTCTTCACGACTTTGGCCATGATACTGTGGAGAAATGTGGGGAGATTGTCGGGAAATTTCCTCTCTCTGTCAATCCGTGGTGAGCGCGTCGATGAGAGCGTTTATGCGTTCCTCCTGACCATCGGCGATATGGAGTTCATAGAGAGTATTTCCCGTGTGGACAATGGTGATGCGTTCTGCGCTGATGGCCGGGTCGCGGAACGAAAGGATTTCCCGCATCCGGTTTTCCGGAAGCTCTTCTCTCTCATCGCGGAGGTCCTTCATATCTGGAGAAAAGGATGCGCTCAGCGCTTCTTTGAGAGCGGAGAAGTAGTGGCCGGCATTGGGCGATTCCATCCAGGAGAGCAGCGCGCTGCGATCATTCTCTGCGAGGAGCACGAACGTAGCGGTGGGGACCTCTCCCGCAGCGACTTGTTTCAAGAGCGTGTCTTCGGCGCTTTCCTGTGCAGTGAATTGCAACTGGGTCAGGAGGTCCTGTACGCGGTTTCCGGTCTCTTCCCTCTTGGTTTCTTGGGAGGAGGGAAGGGGAGAGAAGATCGGAGATGAGGGCAGTGGGTGCAGGAAGAGGTTCTCAACGGTTATGATACCGATGAGGAGGAGAACGCTGCCACCGATAACGAAGAGTCGTCGCATACTGGGATTGTAGCGTATGATGCCGGCGATGGCTCTTCAACGTCGTCGGTTGGCACAGACAGTCGATCCTCTCGAACAAGTTGTTGATAAGGTGGAGCAGACACTCCGCCCACAGTACCTACAGGAATACGTCGGCCAGGAGAAGATCAAAAGCCACCTTCAGGTGCACATGGCGGCTGCCCGCAAGCGCAAGGAGCCTCTCGGCCACACGCTGCTCCATGGGCCGCCGGGTCTTGGAAAGACGACGCTTGCTCATGTCATCGCCCGCGAGATGGCGGCGCAGATCCGGGTGACGAGCGGTCCGGCTCTCGAAAAGCCGGGGGATGTCGCCTCTCTTCTCACGAACCTTCAGGCGGGGGACATCCTCTTCATTGACGAGGTGCATCGCCTCCGTCCGCCTCTCGAGGAGATTCTGTACGGCGCCATGGAAGACTCGGTGCTCGATATTGTCATTGGAAAGGGGCCAACGGCGCGATCCGTGCGACTCCAGTTACAACCGTTCTCCCTCATTGGGGCGACAACCAAAGTGGGATCCATCAGTGCACCGCTGCGCGATCGTTTTCTCCATGTATTCAAGTTGGGGTTTTATTCTGCGGTGGAGATGGAATCTATTGTGGAGCGGGCAGCAGGCATTCTCCATGTTCCCTTGGGGATGGGGGCCGCACGTCTTCTGGCTGAGGCGAGTCGCGCAACGCCGCGCGTGGGGAATCGCCTCATCCGCGCCGTGCGGGATTTTGCAGAGGTGCGCGGCGTGAGCCCCGTCGATTCTTCCATCGTGGAGGAAACGCTCCGGTGTCTCGAGATCGACGGCGAAGGACTCGATGCGACGGATCACCGCGTGCTCAAGACGCTCGTACAGGATTTTGCCGGGGGGCCCGTGGGACTTTCCACTCTTGCCGCCATTCTTGCGGAGGAAGAGGAGACTTTGGAGGAGGTCTATGAGCCCTACCTCTTACAACAGGGCTACCTCCAGCGGACGCCGAAGGGACGGATTGCAACACCGAAGGCGTATCAGAAGGTGGGTATTTCTTTGCCGGTCACTACTCAGTCGATGTTGCTGTAGGTGGGGGGAGGGGTTGCTGCTTGTCCATCCCTCCTTTACACTCCCCGCGCATGACGAGCACTATCGATGACAACGCTCCGGCCACGAAACGCGACCTAAAGAATCTCCAGCAGACGATCGATGGTAGGTTCAAGGATGTTGATGTGCAGTTCCAGACGGTTATGAAATATGTCCGGGCCGAAGCCGAGGAAACCCGCCGCCACTTCGATGTTGTCGCAGAGGACATCAAGCACGATTTTAAGGGTGCATTTCACGATAAGCTCGAGCAACATGAGGATCGAATTATCCGTCTCGAACAGCATGCGGGCTTCGTTTCTTGAGGTGAGGGGGCCCCTCACCCTGCCCTCTCCCGCGGGGAGAGGGAATTCCGTTACAAGATAAGAGTCTCTACGGCTGACCGGATGCCCTTTTCAAATACTTCCCGAGAAAACTTTCGCGCGTGATTGCGGCATGTTTCTTCTGAGAAGCGACTTCGATCGCAGTGTTCGAGCGTTTCCGCGAGAGACGTCGCTGTTGGTTTTCCGAAGAATTCCCCAGTAACTTTTTCTTGCACGGTTTCGAGAGCTCCACCGCCGTGGAAGGCGATCACGGGGGTGCCGCAGGCCATGGATTCGAGTGGCACGAGGCCGAAGTCTTCGTCGCCGGGGAAGATGGTCGCGATGGCTCCTCGGTAGAGATCAGGGAGATTCTCTTCCGGGACGTAGCCGAGGAATGTAACGGTTAGGCCGGCCA
>Ga0209541_10016079_pt1 | contig 11098 bp, 13 predicted proteins | sample RifCSPlowO2_01_FD_184027 | JGI IMG/M metagenome (GOLD analysis project Ga0209541, IMG submission 184027) | Groundwater microbial communities from Rifle, Colorado - Rifle CSP2_plank lowO2_0.1 (SPAdes) (version 2) | ecosystem: Environmental > Aquatic > Deep subsurface > Groundwater | place... | reverse complement strand
CTTAGCTTATTATGCAATAATTTCAAATTTCCGCCTTCTGCTTTCTCTAAAATATCCATATTAGACCTGAAATCATCATTTCCCATCATAATAAAAACATCCTTTCCAAACTCCTTAATCCTGGGGACAAGCCATTTTTCAAGAAACTCCCTCTGGATCTTAATGCCCATAAAGACAGGGCCTCTGAAATGAGGGCAGATATCCCCTCCAATGACAACTGCATGGATATCCTCAGAGCTGGCTTTATCAAACAATCTGCCATATAACTCTTTGCTTCCATGCAGGTCCGAGCAGTAGATTATTTTCATTGTAAAGAAATGGACCTGCCGGAACTTTCAAAGTAAATTACCTTTTTGAATCCGGATATCACCCTAGCCAAGGGCGTATTCTCTCCCGCCTGCTTTAACAGGTACCGGGTTGAATTACAGGCCCATTAACAAAACAAGAAACACGAACCCTATTTAAAACTTACTTCACAGCCAGCTTAATGTCGCTGTCATGCACTGTTTTCCTTCCAGAATGGATTGCAATTCTTACTGCCCTTGCGCCTATGTCTTTTGCAATCTCCTCCAGTACTTCAGAAAAAGCATCCGTCGCGCCTTGCGAAACTCTTTTAGCGCCAGCCCTAAGCAATATCCTCCCGACAGGCGCTTTAGGTATTATAGTTGTATTTCTCCCCATGATTAATTCCCCGATAGGAATATTATCCCCTTTAGTCTTTGTTGTATTCCTTTCTTTAAGTTACTTGTTTATATATCTTTCGTTTTCAATAAATTTATAAACTTCTCAGATTTCGAAGATGATATGAAAGAGCTCATAAGAAAATTAGTTTTGCAGAATGCTGTAAAATACAATGGAAAAGCCAATCCTGGCGCAGTCATAGGCCATCTGCTGGGCAAAGACCCTTCTTTGAAAGACAGGATGAAAGAGCTCAGCAAAGACATCAATGAAATAATCAAAGAAGTAAACAAGTTACCATTAGAAAAGCAGGCAGAAGAGCTGAAAAAAACAGCGCCAGAGCTGTTGGAAGAAAAAAAAGAAGCAAAAGAAAGAACCTTGCCAAAATTAAATAATGCCAAAGGCAAAGTCATCATGCGCTTTGAGCCTTCTCCGTCTGGCCCTCTGCACGTCGGCCATGCGTATGTTCTGGGCTTAAACTCAGAGTACTGCAGGGAATACAATGGAGAGCTTTATCTGAGAATAAGCGATACTAACCCGGATAATATCTATGAGCCTGCTTATGAGCTGATTAAAGAAGATGCACAGTGGATAACAAAGAATAATGTCAAGCAATTTTTGATTCAGTCAGAAAGATTAGATATTTATTATAAATACATGGAAAAATTGCTCAGCATGGAAAAAGCATATGTTTGTGAATGTGATTCTGAAGCTTATAAAAAGTTATCACTGCAGCAGCAGGCATGCCCCTGCAGAGAGCTTCCGAAAGAAGAGCAGCTCAAAAGATGGAAAAAAATGTTCTCTGGCTATAAAGAAGGAGATGCAGTAGTAAGGGTAAAAACAGACCTGCAGCACAAGAATCCTGCAATGAGGGATTTCCCTGTCTTCAGAATCAATGACTCAAACCACCCGAGGCAGAAAAATAAATACAGAGTATGGCCGCTGATGAATATGGCTGTTGCAGTGGATGATATAGAAATGGGAATAACACATATAATCAGGGCAAAAGACCATCATGACAATGCAATACGCCAAAAATATATTTTTGATTACCTCAAAAAGCCTTTTCCAGAAACAATATTCGTCGGAAGAATCAACTTCGAAGGAATGCCAGTAAGCTGCTCAAAGACAAGGCCATTGATAGAGGATGGAACATATTCCGGATGGGACGACATAAGGCTGCCTTTTCTGCAGGCTCTAAAAAGAAGAGGTTATACTCCTGATGCTTTTATAAAATACGCGATTGATGTGGGAATCTCATTAAGCGATAAAAAGGTCACAAGAGAGGAGTTCTTCAAAACAATAAACTCATTCAACAAAGATGCAATTGACTCAGCTGCATTAAGGTATTTTTTTGTATGGAATCCAAAAGAAATAACAATAGAAAACGCTCCTGAGCAGGTTCTTGAATTAGACCTGCACCCGGACAACAAGAAAGGCGGAAGAAAGTTCAGGGTAAACGGGAAATTCTACATCACAGGAGATGATTTTGACTCGTTAAAAGAAGGCAGGCTTTACAGGCTGATGGACTGCCTTAATTTTACAAAAAATGGCAGTAAGCTGGTTTTCCACTCATTGGCATACCGGGGCTACAAGGAAAAAGGAGAGAAGATAATGCATTGGCTACCAAAGGCAAAGGCAAACGATGTGGAAGTTTTAATGGAAGACAACAAAGTTATTAAAGGCTTGGGGGAAGAGGGTATGAAGAGCGTAAAAGAAGGCCAGGTTGTGCAGCTTGAGAGGTATGGGTTTGCCCGCTGCGATAAAAAAGAGAAAAATAAATTAATATTTTGGTTTACGCATAAATAAAATCCAAAGGTTTATATATAAGTGTATATTAACTGGATATAAACTTATATAAATCAGGTATACAAAATGCCACAAGTACAAATTATGGAAAAAGTTGGACATTCACCAACATTGAACACTGTTTTGATGGTAGAAGAAACTCTAAAAGATGCTGGACAAGTGATGACATTAGCTGAGCTAAAAAGGAGGCTGCCTAAAAAAGTAATGCACCAAACTTTAACTCAGGTATTGGATTATCTGCAGATAAGCGGAAAAATAATAATCGGAACAAAAGGGATTCTTTGGATCTATACAGAAAAAAAAGAACTAGATGAACTCATAAAAAGAGGAACAGAAATATGAAAAAACCAGTTAGAGTGATCCTCTTAGGTGAAGCAGATATTGAATACAAAAGATTAAATGATATTGTTGGCAAGCAATTGAAAGAAGGAAAAGAATTGAGGTGGAAAAAATGGGAACATCGTTGGTTGTAAAAGCTCAGGCAAAGAATTTAGCAAAGTATAATGAAAAGCCGCTGAATGTCTCTGCAGACTTTTATCAGGAATTGAACAAAAAAGCAGAATTAATGATTAAAGAAGCCTGCAAAAGGGCTAAATTAAACGGAAGAAACACAGTGATGGGAAAAGATGTTTAAAGCATCTTTTTTAACAGCTCAATCCTTTTCTTTATTTCCGCTAATTTTCCTTTGCTGACTTTTTTCTTGCTCAAAGAAGCATAGCTTTTTTCTAAAATCTTTATCTTATCTCTTAACTAGCTGCTGCTTTTCTTGTTCTTTGCCTTTGCAGCAGCTTTTTTCTCCAGCTCCTCTACCCTTTTATTCCTTAATTGCTTTGCTTCAACCAGCTCATCTATCTTCCTGCCTAAAGTAAGCAGAGACAAGCTTATCTCATCAACCCTTTTCCTGTTATCCACCATATGCCTGTCGCGCTCTTTCTCTGTTTCCATCAGCTTCTTTTTCAGGATTTCCATATTATGGCTAAGCCCTTTTTCAGCGCTAATCTCAGCTCCCTCTAGCCCCAATAATCTTCTTTCAGAGTCAATAACAGCAGCAATATTTTCCCTTAGCCTATTCATCTCTTCCTTTATGCCCTTTTTGCTTAATTTTTTATTTGAATAAGCCCTCTTGAGCTTGCTGATGTTCATCTCTAGCTTGCCCCTGTTAACCTCCACATCATGATATCTTTTGCTTACAATAGAAATTGCTCTTAGAAATCTTCTTGCGCCTGCATTGCTTACTCCAGAAATCTGCTCTTCCATTTTTAACCAAATAGCCTAAGCTTCTTCTTTTTAGGCGCTTCTGGAAACTGCCCTAATGGAGGTAAATTTCCAAAATCTGGCGGAGGAGGCATTGGCCCTCTTGGCAATGGTCCTCTTGAAAGAGGCATTGGCCTTGGCGGCTGGGGCATTTGGCCTCTAAGCAGCGGTGGCGGGCTCATTGGAGGGCCCAGAGGCGGTAAAAAAGAACTCAGCTCATCTGGCTCAGGCAAGCCTGAAGGTGCAGGAGGGGGCATTGGCCCTCTTTGATGAAAGTTCAGCCTTGGCTCATCTTCCTCTGACTCTTTTTCAGGAAGCCTTTCCTTAACCATATCTACTATTGCAACCATCCCTTCTGCAATAATCTTATTCTGCTCTATGATTTCATCCAATTTCTTTTTTAATTCCTTATTTCCGCCATCTTCCTCTAGATCCATCTCCTCTGCCGCTGCTTTAAAAATCTGCAGCATATTGTCCATATTCTTTGTCAGCTTGCCAATTGTTTCCATCAGCTCAGCAGAACCGCCAGAACTCTTTTTCTTAAGCTCCTCAATATCCTTCTTCAAAGCAAGAACTTCCTTGTAAGGCATTATCTGATAAGGACCGTCTTCTTCTCCCATACCTATCACCTTCTTTTTTTAGTATATTAACCAGTAACTATTGGATATTAGAAGAGAATATATATAAATGTTTTTGTTTTTGGGTTTTTTATCATTAATCAATAATCTGATTCTATTGTTATTCTATCATCAATTTATTAATTATTTTTGTTTTTTAATAAAAGGGGAGAATAGGTGCATGTGGACTATTTAGAATTTTTGGTGTTTCAGTCTTTTGCATCTTTAAATGCCTAAGTCACCACCAGCAGCCTGTTCTTTCCCTCAGGAATTAATGTAACTTCTTCGCCTTTCTTTAAGTTTAGAAATTCAGCCAGCTTTTTATTAACCCTTATGCTCAATGAGTCTCCTGCCTGGGCAACTTTTGTTTTTGCTTCTAATCCCCAAAGCCCCTTTTCTTTTGCAGCTTTATCTATCTCTTCAGAAATTTCTTCTGTGAATAAATTCTGCCCGCATTTTGAGCAGACTAACGCATCAAACTTTCCCATGCTAATGCCAAAAAGCTTGAAATCTACCTTTTTGTTCCCCATCTTTCCGTTGCATTCATCGCATCTTTCCATAAGTCAGATACTGATTATTTCTTCTTAACAACTTTATCCACAACTGCTCTGCTTTTTTCCCTTTGCTCGTATGTGGCGCTCAGCTTAATTCCTTTTGACTCTGCTATGCCTTGTATATCATATATGCTTTTGCCTAAGATTTCTGCTGCTTTACCGACGCTAAGCCTTCCTTTTGTGCACAAATCTATCGCGTAATCCTCCAGCCCTTTGTATAACATCTGTTTTAGCACTATAGCTTTATTTGTATGCTCTTCCTTGCTTTTTAGTTCTATAATAGGCATAATCTCCTCACTCAATTTCATAGGGTATACTATTGTCATTTTAACCTTCCTCCAATTCTTTTTTAACAGACTTATAAACTTCTTCTTTTATGAATACCTTAATCTTGCCTAAATAAAATAACGCTTCTTTCAAACTGATTTTATTTGTTTTTCTTAATATCAACAGCATATCTGCAGGAACAACAAAATCTATCCCTTCTCTTTCTAGATATTTTATAAATTTCTGGTCATCACTAACTACAACATGGTTCTTATTCTCTTTTGCTAGGCTCCAAACAGATAATTCGCCTCCACCAAAAAATTCACCCGAAACTATCTTTTTAGGATTTTTTACCTTTAACATGCCGTTTTTGATTAGGTATTCTATAATCTCTGCATCAGGGTAGAGCCTATTTTTTCCTTCGTGAACAGTTTCTTGTTCAACTGCGCTGGTTATACAACAATTAAGGCTGCTGCAAACAATGCTTAGTATTCCAGCATTAGCTAACTTAATCAAAGCATCAGAGTCTAAAACAAAATTATACATCATTATATAATATTATACTAACTTATATATAAAGTTTTCCTTTGCCATGCTTGTTATATATGGACTGTTACAATTGTAATAGTTAGATTGTTACACGTGTAATAATATATCACCAAGAACTAATAAACAAAAAAAATTAAAACTTACATCTCACCCATTCCGCCCATCCCGCCAGGCGGCATTCCTGGAGGCATTCCTCCTCCTGATTTTCCAGTTCCTGCAATCACATCATCAATCCTTAAAATCATCACTGCAACTTCTGATGCTGAGCTTATTGCCTGTGTCTTTATCTTCAACGGCTCAATAACGCCCTGTTTCCAGGAATCAACAACTTTTCCCTTGAAAACATCTATCCCTGCCCATTTCTGCTTTTTGTCATGCGCAGCTTTAAGCTCAGTAAGTATATCAATTGGGTCCATTCCTGCATTCTCTGCAAGCGTCCTTGGAATTACCTCGACAGAATCTGCAAAAGCCTCTACAGCCAGCTGCTCCCTGCCGGATAAGCTGTCTGCATACTGCCTTAATTGCCTGGCTAATTCCATCTCAGGCGCGCCAGCGCCAGCCACAACCTTGCCATTTATCAAAGCAGCAGCAACATCCCCAATTGCATCTTCCATTGCCCTTTTCACTTCATCAACAACGTGCTCTGTGCCGCCTCTTACTAAAATAGTGACAGACTTTGGATTCTTGCACTCCTTTACATAAGTCATCTGCTCATCTCCTACCTTGACTTCCTCAACAACACCAGCATGGCCTAAATCACTTGGGCTTAAATCATCTAAGTTAGTGACTGTCTTTCCGCCTGTAGCTCTGGCCAATGCTTTCATATCGCTTTCCTTTGCCCTGCGTACAGCATAAATCCCTTTCTTAGCTAAGAAATGCTGCGCAATATCATCAATGCCTTTCTGGCATATCACAACATTTGCCCCTGAAGCAGCAATCTTTTCCACTTTATCCCTAAGCATCTTCTCTTCCTGGTCAATAAAAGCCTGCATTTGTGATGGGTCAGTTATCTGTATCTTTGCATCTATCTCTGTGTTCTTTATTTCAACAGCAGAGTCAACTAAGGCTATCTTCGCATTTTTTACAAAACGAGGCATTCCTGAATGCACCCTTTCTTTGTCAAGTATAATTCCTTTAACAAGCTCAGATTCCTCTACAGAAGCGCCTACTTTCTTCTCCAGCTTTATATCTTCCCTGTCAATAATATTTTTTCCATTTTCCACTTCAAGGACAGACCTGACAGCATCAACAGCAATTTTGCTTAGCTTCTCTTTTGAGCTTTCAGCGCCTTTGCCAGTCATTGCAGTCATTGCAATCTTATATAATATGTCTGTATCTTTCTCTGTTATGTTCTCTGCAATTGAATTTAGAATTTCCTGCGCTTTAGCCTCTGCAAGCCTATAGCCTTTGGCAACAATTGTAGGATGCACTTCCTGGTCAAGCAAATCCTCTGCCCTTTTCAATAATTCCCCTGCTAAAACAACAGCTGTTGTAGTGCCGTCTCCAACTTCATCTTCCTGGGTCTTTGCAACTTCAACAATCATCTTTGCAGAAGGATGCTCTATCTGCATCTCCTCTAATATTGTAACGCCGTCGTTAGTAACAGTAATGTCCCCCAAAGAATCAACAATCATCTTGTCCATTCCCTTCGGGCCAAGCGTTGTCCTGACAGTCTCTGCAACCATCTTTGCAGCCATTATATTTGTGCGCTGCGCATTCTTTCCAGTTGTTCTGGTCGTGCCTTCCGGCAAAATAAATATTGGCTGTAACTCCCTACTCATATTAATTCACCTCAAACTTATTTGAGGGGTTAGAAATCTTGGATTTCAAAGCCCCCGCATTTTAATAAAAATCGTATATTTCGTGAGTAAGCAGTTCTATTTAAACTTTACGGTTTTTGATTTTTAAGTGTTAACGAAAAAACGTAAAGGTTTAGAAACTTGTTTCTAAAAGGTTGCGTTTTTGTGGCTTTGGCTATAAACCCCCACGTCGGCTATAAACCCTATGTAAACTAGAAAAAGATGCCTATAAACTACAAGATAGCCATATATCTTATTGAGAAGGAACGAATTTTATTTTTTATAAATCGGACATACCTTACAAATCCTATCAACTTCATTCTCTTTTATCTCAGCAGGGCAATCTGGGAAAGTTCCTTTGCAATAAGGATACTTCGTTTTACTATGAAACTCGTCTTGCTCCTTAGCCCATGCTGGTTTGGGAATATGTGTTTTTTTGTGTGAAGGTGCTCTGCCCATATTTTATATATTATTGAGATATTTTTCTTGTTCTTGTTTAATCTTTTTTATTTCTTCATAATGAGTAGCTATTTTTTTATTTTTTTCTTCAATTTCTTTAATTATTTTTCCTTGTTTTTCTAAATTAGGAACAGGTATTTCAATTTTCATTAATTCTCTAGTGGGTATCATATTTTTTATTCCAACCCCTATAGCATCTTTAACTATTCTGCTTTGTAATTCTTCTGTTTGAAGAATTAATTTTAGGTATTGTGGTTTGATAATATTCTGATTAATTCTAAATCTCATAATAACTGAGTTAAATATTCCCTTTTCAAAATTTTCTGGAACTAAAGCAACTTTTCCTATTGTTCCTGCACAGGTCATTAAAAGGTCATCTTTTTTTATTTCAAATCTTTTTAATTTCTCAAATCTATCCTTTTTTAGATAATATCTCCCACTATTAAAATCATTATTTATCACATTCCCCTGTTCATAGATTTTATATTCTCCTTCTCCCTTTTCAACACAAACTGACTTCTTTATAGAGCTTCCAAAAGGTCCTCTTGTAATCTCTGCGATTTCTCCTAGACTCATCAAATTATTGCTTGAGGTAGTTTTATCTAATGACTTGCTAAATAAAGAGAACTTTAGGCTATAATCAAGCCCTTTTTTGTATTCTTCGATTTCTTTAATTTTTTTAAATAAATCTTTTATTGTTTCAGATATTTCTTTTATTCTTTGTATTTTTTCTTTTTTTTGTTGATTATTAGTAATTTGAGAAATTTGATTTTTTAGAATTAACATTTTTTCTTTTTTTTGCCTTAATTGCTCATTAATACTAACTAAAGATAGTACCTTCTCATTTAATTCTCTTACATTGATTATCCTGTTTGAATTTACATAAAAAATCTTCTTATTTTTAATTAATTCGTTTTTATCCTTAAAATATATGTCTAAGTCAGAATCCCCTTTTATAACATCTCTTTGATTATTAAGTGTAAAACCATCATTTTCTACATCAAAAAATTCAATTTCATAATCTCCTATTGGTTTTTCTTTTTTCCAAAAAATGATATAAGTTTTTGAAAAAGTGTAAGGTGCAAAAACTCCTTGTGGTAGTGAGATTAACTTAATAATTTTACCTTCTGATAACAATTTTTCTCTAACTCTAATGTAATCATTTCCTGAAACAGTCCCAATAATCCCAGATGGAACAATAAATATAGAATAACCTCCTTCTTTAATTACATCTAAAAAACCAGATACAAAAGTAGGCTCATCAATTTTTTTGCCAAATGGCATATTACCAATGGATATATCATAATATTCCTTTCTTAAATTTTTAAATTCTAAAAAGTTGTTATTCATAATATTTGTATGACCATCACCAGCTAAAATCATATTCATTTTAGCTATTTCTGAAGTTCGCTTACTTAATTCTACTCCATAAACGCATTTAGTCTTTATTTTAGATAATAATTCCTTATCTTCTCCAATTTCCTGTTTTAGATGTTTAAAAATACTTATTAAGAATCCACCCGTACCACAAGTTGGGTCAAGATAGGTTATAAATTCACCTTTATTATTTGTTAGCCATCTATCCTTCATCACTTCATTAAGGCATTTAATCATAAATTTAACTATATGTCTAGGAGTAAAATATTCTCCAATATCTGATTTTATACTTCCATAATTAATAAAATATTCAAATGCTTCTCCTTTTACATCTAAATCATATCTGTCTAAATTTAATTCTTTTACTATGCCCCATAATTCAACTAACAGATTACTACCAAAATACTCATTTATGCTAAATGAAAACTTTTTCTCAAAAATCTTAGAGATTGTTTGAAAGACATTACTTATATTTGTTTCAGTTACGCTAGTTTCTAAATTATTTAAATTGTCTTTCAGTTCTTTCTTATATTGTGTTTCTCCAAATAAATCTGTATTTTCCTTTATCAGTTTTAAAAATAAGAAAGCCATAGTTAAATGTAATCTTTGGTCAGAAGAAAGACCATATGTTCTTAGTTTATTGTTAATTTTATCAAAAGTTTCTTTTAAATTTCTTTGGTTTTGTAGAGAAATCGATTTTGTTTCTTCCACATTAGAATTACTCTTAAAAAAATCAATTGTTAAGTCTTCAAAACAATCAATATAATTTAAATCCTCAATATAAACAATCGCTTCTTCAATTTTATATTTGCTTACATAAAAAGATTTTGCGTCAGTTATTATTAAGATAAATAATTTTGTCAATAATCCTTTTTTGAATAAAAAATTTGTATACTCCAAAGCTTGTCCTTTTGCATCAATTAAATCTTTATATTTTAATTTGTTCTCTATGATGAATGAATATTTATTTTTATTAAAAAAGTTTTTTATTATGAAATCTGGTCTTTTTTTATTATTTAAAACTACATTATAAAAATAATGTTTATCTGGTTTAAGGTTTATATTTGTAAGATGTTCTATAATTTTGGAATCCACTTTATTTGCTTCTGTGTTGGTGTTTATAGTTTCCTTAGTCATTTTTCTTTTTGCCTGATACTAGATTTCAATCACTCCCTAATCCGTATCGTTTTTGTTATGTATGATTTATTATCGACCTTATTTAAATACCTTACGTGTAAATGTCCAGTGTCCAGTGGTTATTTTCAATATTGAAAATAATTAAGTCGTTATTTATCAAACATCTCCCAAAAAGAAGGGTTTGGTTCTTTAAGTTTATTAAGGTTTTGGTATTTGCTTTTTTAGAAATGTCAGAAATTTTCCACCAGTTTCTAACTGGTGGCTGAAAGCCAAATCTCTTTCCGCTTGTGGAAAATTTCTGAGCATGCTCAAAAACCACCCAGATGAATGGAATGGATTTATAGGCTTAAGCCGTTCATGCCGCCTATTTTTGGTGGGTGGTTTTTGACAAAAGAACAATATTTATATACAAGTTAAATCTGTATAAAGTAAAATGGCAAAGGCAAAAAAGCAGAATAAAGCAGAGCTGCACCTTGAAGATATCAAAAAATGCATAGATACAGAGGATGATGATGGAGTATATAATCTTCTCGAAGAAGAGAAAAAACTTCTTATTAAGGATTTTAGAGAAGTGAAGAAGATAGAAGCAGAAGAGAAC
>Ga0209541_10016076_pt1 | contig 11099 bp, 12 predicted proteins | sample RifCSPlowO2_01_FD_184027 | JGI IMG/M metagenome (GOLD analysis project Ga0209541, IMG submission 184027) | Groundwater microbial communities from Rifle, Colorado - Rifle CSP2_plank lowO2_0.1 (SPAdes) (version 2) | ecosystem: Environmental > Aquatic > Deep subsurface > Groundwater | place... | reverse complement strand
CCTCTACAAAGTATCCGGTATTAGCTGCTGTTCCACCGTCAGGATCAGTAGGCATTGACCTTAAATAAGGCGCCAAAGGTGTAGATAAGTTATCGCAGGTAACACAGGTACCTAATTCAGTAGACGCCTGAGAGGTTGCAAGTCCTGTTGGCAGTGCTCCATCATTGTCAACTATATATTCATGAACAGCAGTTAGTAGGCTGTTTACATCACCCCATCGTCTGGAGTTTCTGGCATCTGCGAATCTCCTTACGGGATTTAAAGCAACTATAACCACAGTGCCCAATAGGGCAATTATTCCAACAACGACAAGCAATTCTATTAAAGTAAAGCCTGCCTGAGTTTTTTTATTTTTTTGGGGCATATTTATTCTCCTATAATTAAATCATTACCTAACGTAATAATTACATCATATTTAATTTTCGAATTCAATGGTTCTTTAATAGTATATTCATATTCACCGAGCGCTTCGGTAAAAATCCCCTTTAATTTCTCGGGATTTTCGATGGTCTGAATAAAAATGGTAGTTTTCTCATAATTGTTCTTGTCCGCATTTCCTATTTCAAAGTCGGCAAAACCTTTTGTTTTTAGTAATTCTGAAACTTTAGCGGCAAGACCGGCTTTTCCGGTACCGTTAAGAATTTGAATAGAATATACAGACAATTCTAATTTATCTATATTTTCTTGGGATTCTGTGGTTTCAGAAGTTTCTTCTGTATTTAAATTTTCTAAAGATACGGCTGATGAATCTTCATTTTCGTATTGCATGTCATTTTTAGAGGTTTCTAAATTTTGATTGCCCGGAAATGTTTTAGAAATAAAGTAAATTAAGCTAAGAACGATTCCTCCAATTAATGCGGCTGTCAGCACTACAGAAATTTTATGCATCTCAATTTTTCTATTTTTCTGTTCCTGTGAAGTAAACTGTTCCAATGAAATGTTAAGTACTTGTGAATCTACCCCTTTTATATCTTTTTTTAATGCTATTCCGATGAATGGATCTGTGTTTCGGAATTTTGCCAAGGAAACAGATTCCACAACCCTTACTTTGCATTTACTATTTAGAATTGCTTTGGCTATAAATTGAAATTTAGATTTAACCGGTGCAAAAATTAAAAATTCAACTTTATTGTCATTTTCCCCGCCTTCTTTGTAATCCCAATCAGAATCGTTTAATACTTCGGGAATATTTTTTTGAACATGTTTAAAAACTTCTGCTCTTTCATAATGTTTATTTATATTTTTATCTAAGGAGAAATTTAATACATAACAAAGCTGATCATCTAATAATAGGTCAATTTCTTTTGTTTTTAGTTTGGAAATAACATCCGTAATACAATCAAAAAAATTACTTTCATTACATGCTGCTTCGTAAGTGTCTCCGGCAATTGTTTTATCACCTAAATTTACTTTTACGCCTTTGATTGTGTTATTAGACACATATACAATGCATTTTTTCCTATTAAATAGGTTCATATATGTTAATTAATTTTCTATCCATCTTGTTACAAAAACGCTTGTGCCCCGAGTAGCAGCATATTCTGCACTTTTAGAATACCCATTAACGGTTGTTTGTACTGTAAATTCCCAGTCATTTCCGGTTTGTGAATTAATTGTAGCAGAACAAGTGCCTTCGGGAAGGGAAATACTTGATGGCATGTTATTTTCTTCGTTCAGGTTTAATAACAAGTTCTCCGCGCATCCCTCAACAATATTTAAGGCATCTAAACCGTTTTTATTAGATAATGACATTTGAATATCGTTTATAGATAATAATGAAACAGATGTGCCAATAACGAATACAACAGAAATAATAACTAAAATTATTGTTATAGCTATATATCCATTTTCATTTTTAATTTTCATTGATCTACCCTGATTTCTACCGTTTCGGTATAAACTTGAGAGTGTTGCCACTCCTGCCTGTCGGAACTTGAAGATACCATAAGTGTGTATTCAACATTTTGTGAAGTACCAATTGTTGATCTATCCGTAAATAAAATATCGGAGATAACTAAACCAGAGCTTGTTAATTGCTGATCATTTATCATTCCCGTACAGTTGGTAGAACCGCCACCCCAGGCAATCCGTAACTCATTTCCGCTAGTGTAAATTCTTGTCGGATTTCTCATTGTATCCAATGACGCAAGACAAAGGTCGTTTGTAGTCAGAGAATTTATAGATGAGCTGTTTCGAATTTCATAAGAAATTCTTTTAGAAGCAAAACGAATGTTTTGATTAACTAATAACTGAATGTTTGATTTGGTACCTCCCAAGATGATATTCCAGGTAAAAAAGATCATTCCGCTTAGAAATATTGCAATAAGCCCGATATAAAGTATAAGTTCAATAAGAGTAAATCCTTCCCCAATTATTTTTTTCCTTTTAAGATTAAATATTTTTGTTTTTTTCATAATTTATTAATTAATTATTCTAATATTCCCCACATTAAGATAAACAATTATTGAGGTCTAATTATTTCCAGCTCCGCATTATCATTTGATGAAGCAATAAAAAGTCTATCTAAAAGCGGTTCGTACAATATTTCTTGAGGTGAATTAGAAACGTCTAAAAATCCAAGAGCCGGAGTTAATAGTGTTATATCTGAAATATTATCTAAATCACTTCCGTTTAATATAAGTAAATCACTGGAATTATTGTCTATGGCGATAAATATAAATCCATTTCCGAACGATAAATCTATGGCTGAATCATTTATTTCAGCCGTATCGGCTATTGTCGGACTGGTAGGGGTGGAAATATTTATTGAATAAAGTTCCGGGGCCTGGCTGGTATCTCTTCCCACCAAAATTCTGTTATTTCCTGCATAGACTATTGATAAAGCATCCGCGGAATTATTACCCTCATCAAGATTCAAAGTTCCAACAACATTTCTTGAATTTAACTCTATAACTTGTAATTCGGCATTATTATCAGTGCTCGTTACATAAGCATATCCGCCTACTACTGTCATATCGGTGGGGGTGCCTGTTATATCATTATCTGTCCCTACAATTGTCGGACTCGTTGGAGTAGATATATTAAATTCTATAAACTCGTTTCCGCCCGCCCGAATCATATACAAAGAATTTCCGGAAATCTCTAACGCAACAGCATCCGCATTATTATTCCCGCTATTACTATTATTAAGATTAACCGAGCTTATGCTCGCAGTATTTAAAGATAAGGGATTACTAACATTAACTATTTGAAGTTCTTGCGAATTACTAGTTGAAGCCATATAAGCATAGTTTCCTGATATTTTTACATCGTTTACACTACCACCTAACTCAAGCTGACAATTAGTACACAAATTCGGTGCTGAAAGATCCGAAACATCGACAGCATAAAGTTCAGTACCACCTGAAGAAGATCTTCCAAGAAAAACATAATCACTTAAATAAAAAAGTGAAATTGCGTCAGCATTATTATTCCCGCTGTTACTATTTGTTAAATCAAAAACTGATTGTGAAATAGGATTAGTCCAGCCTCCTACAACCGGAATTAATTTGGCGTAATTAGTAAGATATGTAATTAAACTAATTGCATTACTTCTATTCGGAGAAAAATTCCAAGTAACCGAGGATTCAATTCTTCTTGTATCAGGATCTAAATTACCGCCACTTGTTACAATATTTCCGCTGCCGTCCCTTAAAACATCACTTACAGTTATGTAACGTGTAAATACCCCTTGGGTATTTTCTGTTCCCGACCAAACCCAAGAATTTCCAGACAATCCCAAGCCGCATCCTCCGCTGCAATCAGTAATTAAAAAATTTGTGTCCCACCCTTGCTTTTTTATCGATCTGACAGCATCTAACCCTGATTGGGCAAATATTGTAGCCTGAGTTTCTTCTGTTCCCAGCCTATTCGTAGAATAGCTTCCGGCTACTGTAGCTACACCTACAACTGCAACAATAACAAAAAGTGTAACTGCTACTATAACTTCGATTATTCCTAAACCTTGTTGGTCTTTAATATTAATTAACATTTACACCTCCGGCTGAATTAATTTGTATTGTTCTTGAACCCAAACTAGTACCTAATGATACATTTAGAACGTTAGACGGCTCTCCCCTTAAATTAAAATTAGTGTCACTTAAGCCTGAAATAATTACAGTAGCAGGAATCAAGAAACTATCCGAAGATAATGGATTTAAACACGTACCGTCGTACAAAATTACATTGCTCCCCGACATGCATAACCCCCAAATTCCGTTTCCTTTTCCGTCCATAGAATATTCTTGAGCTTTCTTAATTGTACTGACTATTTTATTTTCACTTGAATTTAGATTAATTTGTAATACCAAACGAGATAATACAGGTGCAGTTACACCACCAACAATACCAATTATAGAAATGACTAAAAGCAATTCAATAAGAGTTACTCCTATTTCCGTTTTACTTTTTAAGAGAACCGGTAAGTTCATAAATCGGTGTAATAATTGCTAAAGCAACGAAACCTACTATTAAACCTATTACAATAAGCATAAGCGGTTCTAAGATGGTAGTTATATTTTTACTAAAGTTGTCTATTTCTTCTTCGTAAAAATCAGCAAGATACAATAAAGAATCATCAAGACTTCCGGTCTTTTCTCCTACAGCCAGCATTTTTGTAACCAGAGGCGGAAATTCCTTAAATTTACCCTTTTCCATTGATTCCGAAATACTTAAACCACCAATAAAATAGCTCCCTATCTTAAGTAAATCATTTTGAAATTTCAAATTATTAAGGGTATGAGCTACAATGTCGATACTTTTAGAAATCGACAATCCACTTTTTATTAATACACCAAAATTCCTGGAAAATCTTCCCAGCTGCACATTTGATATGAAATCGCCTAGAATAGGGAGTTTTAATAAAATATTATGCCAGATCGGCTTTATACCGGGCAGACTTACAAAAGTTTTTAATATCAAAAACGCTGACAATAAACCCACACCGATTTTCAGACCGTGTTGTTTAAATAATGTAGAAAAAAATAGCAATATTCTAGTCGTTATCGGAAGCTCAATATCAAATGCGCTGAAAAAATCCACCAGCTGAGGAAGTATAAAAAATGCGATAAAACTTCCTAAAATAACAGTTGCTATAAAAACCAGTGTGGGGTAGAGCATTGCAGTCTGAACCTTCTTGCTGAATGTATAATTTTTATTCAATTGTAATGCTATAAATTCCAGGTTTTTATCTAACGTTCCGGATTCCTCACTGACTTCTATAAGACTCACATAAAATCTGCTGAATGTATTCGGATACTTGCTTAAGGTTTTGGATAGTGGCTGGCCATTTTTAACATCTTTTAATACTGCAAATATTGTTCTTTTAAATCTTTTATCTTTTGTTTGCTGTGCGAGAGTGTTTAAAATTTCGGCTATCGGAATTCCTGATTTTATCATAGTAGACATATGTCTCGTAAAAAGCAGTACTTCCAGATTGTCCGCTTTGTTAAATAAATGTAATTTTGAAATCAGCATATTTTTACTCCTTTGTAACTCTAAGCAATTCTTCTATTGTAGTAATACCAAGTTTAACTTTTTCTACACCATCTTCTAGCATTGTTTTCATGCCCGAGTTTATTGCTAACTTTTTTAGCTCATCAGCATTGCGTTTTTCTGTTACAGCTTGTCTTAAACTCTCATCCATTATTAATATCTCAAATATTCCAACCCTTCCTGTATAACCGGTATAGTTGCAGATATCGCACCCTTTTCCGTGAAAAATGTGAAAGTTAGAAATATCTGTAAAATATTTTTTAAATTGAATGTCTAATTCGGAAGGATTTATTTCTATAGAAGTCTTGCATTTAGAACATATTTTCCTAATTAACCTTTGAGCAATAACCACGTTAACTGTTGAAGCTATTAAGAAAGGTTCTATTCCCATATCTATTAACCTTGGAAAAGTTGTTACAGCATCATTTGTATGTAAAGTAGAAAGTACCAGATGGCCTGTCATTGCGCTATTTATAGCAATTCCTGCTGTTTCGGAATCTCTGATTTCTCCGACCAGAATAATATCCGGATCTTGTCTTACAATCGACCTTAATCCTTTAGAGAAGGTAAAGTCCGCCTTGGGATTAACCTGCATTTGGTTAACGTTTTCAATTTGATATTCCACAGGGTCTTCGATAGTCATTATGTTAACTTCTCTTTTATTCAACTGTTTTAAAATTGCGTATAAAGTCGTGGTTTTCCCTGATCCTGTAGGTCCGGTAGCCAAAATCATACCATGAGGCAGTTGATACGCTGCATTAACTTTTTTAAAAGCATCAGCTTGCAGACCAAGGTCCTCAATAGAAAAATTACGGGATTTTTCGGAGAGGAGTCTCATAACTATTTTTTCTCCGGTTACAACCGGTGCAACAGAAACTCTTATATCCAAATTATCCGACTTATTTTCCTCATAAATAACTTTAAAGTTGATTTTCCCGTCCTGAGTTTCCTGATGTTCATCAGTTCTTAAATTAGCCATTACCTTTATTCTGGTTACTATTTGGGGATCCAGTTCGGAAGGAAGACTTACAACATCGTGCATCATTCCATCAATTCTGAATCTTACTAATGTAGAATCCGTTAATGGCTCAATATGTATATCAGAAGCGGAATTTTGGTAGGCATAAGTAATCATCGTATCAACGATTTTTCGAATCGGAGGTCCTTCGTCAACCTCTTTTTTAGCGGTATTTATACTTTCTTTAATCAAATCCTCAAAAGCAGTAGTTATTTTCTTTGAGTATAGTGATAATGCATTTTTAATATTCGTATGTGTTGTGTAATAAACAATAACTTCCATTCCGGATTTATCTTCTAAGAATTTTAATATTTGCTTATTTGAGGGGTCTTCTGTAGCTATATGTAACCTTTTGCTGTCTATTCTGAAAGCTATAATTCTTTGAGCGTTAGCTACAGGTTCAGGTATCAGCTGTAAGACATTTTCAGGAATGGCAACTTTTGAGAGATTTATATATGGAATAGATAAAAGATCTCCGATAACCAATCCAAGGTTTTCGTCATTAATAAGCTCTTTCTCCAACAGAACGTCACCAAGAGGGATATTTTTTTCCTCGCTTTCTTTAAATGATGAATTAAGTGTCGATTCGTCAATAGCATTCAATTCGACTAAAGCCTTAAAGAGATCTTTATTACTGTAGGCAGCCATATAAATATTCTAACAAAAAGAATGGGAGTTATATAAGGTTTTTCAAATGTCGAACCCCGCATTGCCGTATAGACTTTGCGGGGTCGGTTATTTAGTTGTTGTTGGGTAGGCAGTAACTGGTTAGGGGTTAGAGTTAAGTCGGAGAAACTCTTTCACGACTGCCCCTGAGGCTGTCGGAGTGCCTTCCCAGTCCTCGATAAGCGACGGGAACTCACAGCCTCCGACGAACCAGGCCCAACCTATATGGGAAGCAGAAATACCTTCTGCGAAAGCTAAAAGGTCATCGATCAGCATTCGACCTTCGCAGTCACCATTGATATCTCCGTAGCTGGATAGCATCACTGGATATTCTACTGCCAGGAAACCAAACGCTGCCATCCATTCAGCTTCTGTGTTACTCTCCTCCCAGTTCGTGTACGTGTGACTACCGTACACGATATTGGTTCCAACCAATCTCGGCAGGTTGCTGTGGTTGAAACCCCAATTCAGCCCGTTGACGACAATTAAGTTCTTCGAACCTCCACTTCTAATCGCGTCAAGGAGAGTTTGCATACCCACAGCTGTGTAGCCATCCACGTTACCCCCACGTAGCCACACATTCGGTGACACATCGTGTGGCTCCGAGTATAACTCGAAAACGATGCTCGGATCATCACCAAAAACCGCCGAAACGCTAACCCAAAACCCGATTGATTGTATATCAGGCATAGGCGGTTCGTTGAGGTTTTCGAACGGCATTGATGGATCACCTCTTTCAGAGAGGTGTAAGTCGAGGACAACATCCATACCCTCTTCCTTAATCCATCTCACCATTTCTAAAACCTTTTGGACGTATTCCCCGTTCTCCCTCCAGGGTCTCTGGAAAAGGGGAAGCCGAACTACATTGGCATTCCAACTTTTGATCCTGGAGATTGTTTCCCGATTGAGGTACTTCTCAAATCCCCATTCGGGATGGTACCAATCTAAACCTGGAAGTGATATACCTCTAAACGTATGAGGGATCCCATCTTGATCGACTATTTGGTTACCTACAACTCGGTAACCACGGCTCGGCGTAGGTGTTGGCGTTGCCGTCGGAGTCGGTGTATCAGTCGGCGGTATTGTTGTTGGTGTCGGGGTTCTGCAACCCGAAAGTGCAACCATCATTGAGATCGCTGCAAGAAGCACAGCACAGCATATATTGCGTCTCATCTAACTCTCTCCCTCTATTGGTTGATTTGTTAATTAAGATTTTATAGGTTTACATATAATTTGTCACTACAGGATAAAAATGCTTAAAAATATTGACTAAATTACTATTTAATGCTTATATACACTCTATCATGAGTAGTAGATCAATAGCTGCAAGTACATATTTTTCATTCTTTTATTTTCCTGCATTGTACGGCGGTTAGGTGATTATTTAATTTTTTAAGTAGAACCACAACCGCCGGAAGGCGGTTTTTTTATTGTTATCAAAAAGGTTCTAAAGAAAGATGAAAGTTTAAAAAGGATAAATCTTATGAATAACGCAACCAAATTTAAAAACCTGGTTACAGATAAAAATTCAGAGTCTATTCTTTTGCCTGTAGTCCACGACGCTATTGCTGCAAAAATTGCCGAGCAATTGGGTTACTATGCTGTTTCAATTGGAGGTTTCGCAATATCAGGAATAAATTACGGTCTTCCCGATGTAGGATTGTTGTCGCTCACTGATATGGAGAGTGTAATTAAGCATATTGTGACTTCAGTAAACATACCTATATTTGCTGATGCTGACGGGGGATACGGAAATGAAAGAAATGTAATCCATACTATAAAAGCATATGAAAATATAGGTGTAGCCAGTTTGTTTATAGAAGACCAAAAACATCCTAAAAGATGCGGCCACATGAATGGCAAAGAATTAATACATCCAGAAGAAATGGGTCTAAAAATACAAGCCGCTGTAAAAGCAAGAGAAAATCCCGACTTTATGATTTGTGCAAGAACGGATGCAATTGCGGTGGAAGGGTTCAAATCTGCTATAGAAAGAGCCAAATTATATATTCAGGCCGGGGCTGATATTATTTTTATCGAAGCACCTGAAACAATAGAACAATTGCAGGAAATTCCAAAAATAATAAATCAGGTGCCGCTATTAGTAAATATGCTGGAAGGTGGGAAAACTCCTCTATGCAACCAAAAACAGCTTAATAAAATGGGGTATAAAATAATTGCTTACCCGGTTACAACAATGTTTAGTGCAATAAATGCCACAAAAAAAGCACTCGAGTACCTAAAGAAAACAGGAGAAACCCAATCTTTATTACCTGACATGATCAGTTTCGAAGAATATAAAAAATTAGTTAATTTGGAAAAATACATATGACGAGATTTGCCTATTTCAACAATGAATTTGTTCCTTACAAAGAAGCTCTAATTCCAATTGGTACCCATGCTCTTCAATATGGCACTGCATGTTTTGAAGGTATAAGAGGTTACTGGAACAATGAAAAAGAAAGATTATATATATTCAAACTCAAAGATCATTACTTAAGAATGCAAAAATCAGCGGAAATTTTACATATGAAACTTCCACTAGATCCGGATACATTATGTGAAATTACATTAGAACTTATCAAAAAGAATGGGCATAGAGAAAACATTTATATAAGACCTATACTTTACAAATCAGATGACATAGTAAGTAGATTTAATTTGGATAAACTAAATGATAGCTTTGCTATTTATACGGTACCATTAGGAAAACACTTAAACACGGATAAAGGTATTTCTGTAATATTATCGTCTTGGAAAAGAATCCGTTCAAACATAATTCCTCCCTCAGCAAAACCAACAGGAATTTATTTAAATACTTGTCTAGCAAAAACGGAGGCTGAAGCTAAAGGGGCTGATGAGGCAATTTTACTTAATATCGATAACACTTTAGCTGAAGGTAGTGCGGAAAATATTTTTTTAGTCAAAAATGGGGTTTTATACACGCCATCCGAAGATCAAAATATTTTAATTGGTATTACAAGAAACACCATTATTGAATTAGCTAAAAATGAATTAGGAATTTCTACTACAGAAAAACCAATTAAAAAAGATGAACTTCGAAAAGCTGATGAAGTATTTTTAACGGGTACCGGGGCTGAAGTAACTCCTGTAATTCTAATAGGTAACAAAAAAGTCGGAAATGGGGTAGTCGGCAAAATTACATTTAAACTTCAAAAGATATATTTTAATATAGTTTATTGTAAAAACAAGAAATATATTAAATGGCTAACGGTGTTATAGAAATTAGTTCGAACCGGAGATTTAATTCTCCGGCTCGGTTTTCACAATTATTGGAATAATTTACCTTCTCTGTCTATAATCTCCATTTCTACTACCTCTATCAAATTCTCGTTTTGGTTTATCAGTCATAGGTCTTGCTTCGCTAACAACAACATTCCTTCCTCCGATGTCTTTTCCGTTTAATTCGGCCATAGCTGATTTTGCAGCTGCTTCATCCTTTGCTTCGTCCTCTAACTTTATCCATAATAACAGTTGCAGAAGAAACTTCACCATAAGGTGCGAACATATCTCTAAGTTCATTATCCGCATAGGTATACGGTAAATTTCCAACGTACAGTTTAATCATTAAACTCACCACCCTTCAAATATTTACTTCCAAATATGAAAGGAAAATAGGGAAGTAAGCTTTTACTTCTAATAAAAAACATATATTTACTACTCTAAGCCTGGGAAATTCTCAATTAATAGAAAAGCCTCAGAAAACTACAGAGTCATGAGTATAGTAGCATTTTTGTTTAAAGAAGTCCAATATGTCCAGCATTTTAATGATCCTTTATAAAATATGCTTGAAAACAGGGTAAGATAACTATATTATAAATACATGCAACAGCTTAGACAAATCGTGCTAAATCATAAACCTTACGTATTCACTGTATTGGTACTAGCAACATTTATAACT
>Ga0209541_10016067_pt1 | contig 11104 bp, 12 predicted proteins | sample RifCSPlowO2_01_FD_184027 | JGI IMG/M metagenome (GOLD analysis project Ga0209541, IMG submission 184027) | Groundwater microbial communities from Rifle, Colorado - Rifle CSP2_plank lowO2_0.1 (SPAdes) (version 2) | ecosystem: Environmental > Aquatic > Deep subsurface > Groundwater | place... | reverse complement strand
GGCAGGTGTAAAAAGTGTTACTTTAAACATTCCGGAATATTTAGCTTATGGCTTTCTCAAGAGCGAAGCTGGAGTTCATCGCTTGGTGCGACAGTCGCCTTTTAACGCAGATAAATTAAGACAAACCTCTTTTGCTTTGGCAGAAGTGTTGCCAATCATTGAAGATTCAACTGAAATCGATATTAAAGATGATGATTTAATCTGGGATTTTTACAGAAGTGGGGGAAAGGGTGGTCAGAACGTTAATAAGGTATCAACAGCAGTAAGACTTACCCATAAACCTACCGGGATTATCGTCGAATGTCAGGAACAGCGTTATCAAGGTCAAAATCGGGAAACAGCTCTGAAAATATTAAGGGGAAAGCTTTGGAAGATGATGGAAGATCAAAAAGTAGCTCACCTTTCAGAGCTTAAAGGATCATTTAAAATGGCTTCATGGGGTAATCAGATTCGTTCTTATGTTTTACATCCATATCACTTAGTCAAAGATTTACGAACCGGCTTTGAGACATCTGATACCAAAAGCGTGCTTGATGGTCAGTTAGAGCAGTTTATAATACCCTACTTGAAAAAATTCTCAACTCAGCTATAGTATAGATAAACCTATGTCAGAACTGAAAGATAATTCCAATATTACGATAAACAAAATACCAGAAAAAAACTTTATCCATGAATTTAATGTAACTGAAAAACCTAAAGTAGGGATATTAGTTGCAGTAGTAATATTGATCATCGGATCAGGAATACTCAGTGGGTTTCTATTATCATCTGGATTTTCCAGATCCGGTTCTGTTTCAAGTTTAACCGGTAAATCATCTGATAATCAAGTAAAGTTAGTAGTTGGTTCGGATGACGAAAAGCTTTTTAGTGATTCAGTCGAAGGCACTCTTGATATTGGCGGAATTGATGGAGAGGGGACTCATAAGCTGATTAGACCAGGAGGAGACAGTCAAACAGTCTATCTAACTTCATCTGTTTTGGATTTGGGACAGTTTATTGGTAAAAAGGTCAGATTAAGGGGAAAAACTTATGCTGCTAAAAAAGCCGGCTGGTTCATGGATGTTGGTAAACTGGAAGTATTACAATAATCAGTTCCTCTTTCGCTAAATTATGATCCTGTTTGAAAACGTTGCTAAAAAATTTCCAAGTCATCAGATCGCTTTGAATGATATAAATATAAAATTTGAAGACGGTGAATTTGTTTTTCTGGTCGGATCATCCGGGGCTGGTAAAACCACCATGTTACGATTGATAATAAGAGAAATCTTACCGAGCCAGGGATCAATCTATGTTAATGAATGGCAGGTAAATAAATTGAAATCATCACAGCTGCCTTACCTTCGGCGTAAGGTAGGTTTTGTTTTTCAGGACTTTAAACTGTTAAACGATCGAACGGTTACGGAAAATATTGCGGTCTCTCTTGAGATTCTGGGAAAGTCTAAAAAAGAGACCACTTCTCGCATTCTGGAGGTCCTGAATGTAGTTCATCTATCAGATCGCGGCGATTATTTTCCCGGTCAATTATCTTTGGGTGAACAGCAAAGAGTAGCTATCGGACGGGCTATTGCCGGGGACTGCGAAGTATTGTTGGCCGATGAACCGACAGGTAATTTAGACCCAAAAACGTCCTGGGAAATATTAAAAATTTTGAATTCGATCAACAAAAATGGGACTACGGTACTAATGGCAACTCACAATGTGGATATAGTAAACAGTATGAAGAAAAGAGTTGTCAGATTAGCCGAAGGGAAAATAATTCATGATGAAAAAAAAAGTAAATATTAAAATATAATATTATGGCCTCATCATTTTCATTTTGGCAGCGAACGAGACGTACTCCATATCAGGCTATTGCTTCAGTCTTTATGATATTCCTTACCCTTTTTGTTATGGGAGTATTTTTACTTTTGGCATTTTCTTCATCAACTTTGCTTTCATACTTCGAGACCAAACCTCAACTGACGATTTTTTTTAAGGACGAAAAAAATAAAGATTCTATAAACAAATTAATTGATAAATTAAGAGCTACGGGGAAAGTATCCAGTTCCACTTACATATCAAAAGAACAGGCCTTAGCAATTTATAAAGAGCAGAACAAGAACGACCCGTTACTTTTGGAGATGGTTACAGCAGACATATTGCCGTCATCTCTGGAAATCTCAGCTACTTCGCCTAAATATATGTCAGAACTGGCAGAATTAGTAAAAAATGAACAGGGTATAGATGAAGTGGTTTTTCAAAAAGATGTGATAGAGACCTTGATTACCTGGACAACAACTATACGTAAAGTGGGTTTGATGTTCATCATTTTTTTATTTCTTTCCACATTTTTAATATTGCTTACTACCACGGGTATGAAAATTGCCCTGCGTAAAGAAGAAATTGCAATACTAAAACTGGTTGGAGCCACCCCCTGGTATATTAAAAAACCTTTTATCTTTGAAGGGATAACCTATGGAGTAGCTGGTGCGACTATGGCCGGAATTGCAGTAGTAGGTCTAATATTATATTTGCAACCGTTTATCAGCGCCTTTTTGACCGGTATTCCGCCACTTTTATTATGGCGATTTGACAACATCGCCATTTTTATCTGGCCACCCAATATCTACCTCTTTATGCTCACGATCGTAATACTTTTTATTTTGGGATTTTTGATTGGGTTCATAGGAAGTATCTTTGCGGTTTCCCGGTATATGAAATACTGATTAATATGTATGAAAAATATATGGTTTTGGATCTTGTTGTTTTTTATTCTAATTTTTTCCATAAACCCCACCCAAAGTCTTGTCGTAGCTTCAAGTTGCCCCCTGGAGGATCCCTGTAAGGCTATTAGTAATCCTAATGAGAAAGTCAACTGTTATTCAGGTGTTGTCAACACCTGTTCATCTCAAAGAGAGAGCATGGCAGCTCAGATCGTTTATTTGACAACTAAGATCGAGTTGACAACCGCCAAGATCGAAACTACAAGACAAAAAATCAGTCTGTTGGAAAAAGAGATTGGAGATTTAAGCGATAAGATTGGAAAATTAGAAAATTCATTGACTACAATTACCGGAGTTTTTATAGACAGAGTTATTGCTACCTATAAATACGGAGAAGTATCGTTTTTAAGTCTTGTATTAAATAGCAGGCAGTTATCTGATTTTTTGAACCGTTATAAATATCTCCAGACAGTACAGGCCCATGACAGAAGAATGCTGTTTCAACTGCAGAACAGCAAAATAAATTTTGAGGACCAAAAAAAATTAAGAGAAGAAAAGAAACAGGAGTTAAACTCAGCTAAAAAACAGTTAGAAAAAGAAGAAAGTACACTTGACCAGCAAAAAAGAGAAAAAGAAGTGTTTTTGCAGGTTACCAAAAATAGCGAAGCTATTTATAAACAGAACCTAAGCGCAGCCCAAAAAGAAGCCCAAAATATCCAGCAAGCGGCCTCAATTTTATCTCAAGCCGGAGTTTCCAGGAGAGTAGGGAAGGGAGAAACCATTGGCATCATGGGTAATACCGGATTTTCTACCGGTCCACATCTTCATTTCTCGGTCTATAATTTACAGGAGTCTGATCTGAATAAATTTAATTTCGAAGCAGGCTATGAGAATCCGTTCAATAATTTAAGCTCAAGAAACCTGACGTTTCATACTAACTCATGTGATGATGTTGCCGGACGACAACAAAAAAACATCGGGAGCGGTTCCTGGGATTGGCCCATGTCTAATCCGTCAATTACTCAATGTTTTGGGCATACTCCTGTCTCAAATGCGTATTACAAATCCGGCATGCATAACGGGGTTGATATGTTTGACGATGCCAATCCTTTGGTGAAGGCTGTTGATGAAGGTAATGCCTATACTTACCGGGGTGGTCAGTCTGCGGGAAACGGAGTTTTTATATTTCACCCTAACGGGAAGATGACTCTTTATTGGCACCTGCAATGAAGAATTTTGTTTTTATTGCATTTTTAATTATCACTTTAACTTTCCCTGACATAGTTTTTGCTACAGTTGTTATTAATGAGATCATGCCCAATCCGTCAAGTGGTGATGATTGGATAGAGTTGTATAAGACCGATCAAACAGAAATAGATTTGAGCGGTTGGAAAATTGAAGACAGTACGAGTGTTGCTAAAACTTTTTCTGACGGTACAAAAATTGCTTCAGCATCTTCTTATTATCAGGTAATGCTAAGTAATAGACTAAATAATGGTGGAGATACCGTGAAACTCAAAGATAATAACGGAAATATAATAAATGAGACAACCTATTCAAGTAATCCTGGAGAAGGTATCACATTGGGAAGATTTCCTGATGGTTCTTCAAATTGGGGGATATTAACTAGTTCGACGCCAAATAGCTCAAACTCAAGTTTAGTTCCGTCATCAACACCGACTCCTTCCATAACTCCTACATATACACCTACGCCGAAAACGAATGACACTTCTACACCGAAACCCAACACACCTACAAATACTCCCATACCTTCGGCAACACCCACCCCAAATCGTATTTTAAGTCCTACCCCAACACCCAAAATTACCAAAACTGTTACTCCGACAAAAGCTCCAAATCCAACAGTCCCTTTGACTCCAACTCCAACTCCAACTGAGAAAGCCGGGTCAGTACTGGGTGAACAGGATAATGCTTCGACTCCAAGTGCCGGAAATCAGAATAAACGGGGATGGATAATCGTCTCAATACTTATTAGTTTAGGGTTTATTTGTATAGGAATTGCGGTTTTTTTGAGTTTTAAAACGGTTGCAAGAAAAAGAAAATTTTTAGAGTTAGAGCGAGACCGTTTTTCTTAAGAATTTCTTGAAAGACCCGAAACCATAATTATTCCAGGCAAATTGTGCAATCGTATTTTTTTCTTCGACATAGACTTCGATATAACGGATATTTTTGGCGTGAAACCGATTCGTCAACTCAATTTCCAGCTTTTTACCCACACCCTTTCTTCTGTAATTTTGAGAAACAGCCAAAAATGCAATGTGGCCAACGTTTTTTACCCGAAACCAGGGGTAAAGAGATTTTATAAATCCTGAAATAAAACCAACAATTTCATTATTCTCTTGGGCAACCAATAAAATATTATTAGAGAAACTTAATTGTTGACGGACCCAGTCAGAAAAAAATTCCTCAAAATTATCTTCAAGGGCATAATAGTCATTATCAAAGCCGTGATGCAATTCAAAGAGGTTCTTTCCCAGGCTGACGATTTTGGGGATGTCCTGATGTTGCGCAAGTCTGATATGCATGTTTTTTGATTATACAATATAATAAAGACGCAAAATGGATTACTTGACTCTCTCACCATTGGAAACTAAAGAGATAGGGAAGAGAACCGGAAAGCTTCTAAGCGGCGGGGAAGTGTTATGCTTGTACGGTGAGTTAGGAGTCGGGAAATCTGTTTTTGTAAAAGGACTGATTGAATATTTTTTACCAAACGCCAGAGTTCTCTCCCCTACTTTTATTATTGTGCGACATTATGGAGTGAATCAGCATAAAAAAATAAAAAAAATTTATCATGCCGATTTATACCGAATCGAAAATAAGTCGGAAATACAGAGTTTAGAACTGTTTGAGAATTTTTATAAATCAGATTCAATTGTTCTTATTGAATGGGCCGAAAAATTAGAAAACATGTTGCCTGAGAGAAGAATAGATATCAAAATTAGTATCTTAGGTGAAAATAAAAGAAAAATTGAAGTATCATCTGTATGACAGATATTAAAAAGGCAATTAAAATCTTACAGCAGGGAGGAATCGGAATTTTTCCCACAGATACGGCGTATGGAATCGGGTGCCGGTTAGATAATGAGGAAAGTATCAGGAGATTGTATAAGATCCGCAGACGCCCCAGTTCCCAAGCCGTCCCAGTACTGGTAAATTCGTCCCTGATGGCACAAAATTATCTTAAGTCTCCCCTTCCAGACAATGTGCGACATTTGATGAAAAATTATTGGCCGGGAGGGTTGACGATTGTTTATAGATGCAGGGAGGATAAAATACCCAAATTAGTCCGTGCCGGCGGATCCACTCTCGGTGTGCGTATGCCTAAATCTAAGTTGACTCTGGAGATTATAACAGGGTTAGGGGTACCTCTCCTTGGCCCGTCTGCTAACTTTCATGGAAAGAGTACGCCTTATGAATTTGATGAGTTAGACCAAAAGCTGTTAAAAGCAGTTGATTTTGTCCTGGAAGGAAAATGCCGAGATAAATTGGCATCGACGGTCGTCGATTGTACCTCTACTGACTGGAAAATATTGAGGCAAGGGGTAGTTAGACTTGATAATATAAAAGCCATATGAAACAAAAAGTTGTTTTACATATTGATACTTCGCAGAGGACAAAAACAAAAATATCCTTAGATATAGCAGGACATATATTGGAAAAAATAAGCATATCAGACTCTTATCAGTCCCAGAGGACTTTACCGTTGATATCAGCTATCTTTAGGGAAAATAAGCTAAAGCCGGAGGATATAACGGAGATAAAAATATTTACCGGCCCTGGTTCGTTTACCGGTCTTCGGGTAGGAGCCACTATCGGCAATACCCTGGGTTGGTTGTTGAATGTTCCGGTCAATGGGAAAAAAGGTAACATTGTTGATCCTCAATATTAAAATATGTTGAGTTGACAATGAGTGTGTCTTTCGTCTAATATAGTGTCAGTGGAAAAATTCCGGATTGAAACTAAATCTTTAGTAGTAACTTTAATTTTAGTATTTAACTTCCTCTTATTTTTTCGACAACCCATAATTGCCGCTGATTTTAAAGACGATCAGATTTTAGTGAAATTAAATCCTTCTCTTTCTTCAGCCGACCGTTTAAGCTTTCACCGTGACATTTCAGGATTTAAATTAAAAGTCGTACCAGAAATTGCGCTTGAAGTATTACAGGTGAATTCGTCCGGGTTGTTAAAAACCTTAGATAGGCTTAAATCTGATCCAAGAGTGATTTATGCCGAGCCAAATTACCTGGCTACAACTTACGAGTTAAGCAATGATCCGGCAGTATTAAACAACAGCGAGTGGGGAGTTTATAAAATAAAAGCAGCCGATGCCAATAGAAGCGCCTGGAATTTAACCCACGGAAGCAAAGAGGTGAAAGTAGCGGTAGTTGATACCGGTATCGACCAAAATCATGAAGATTTAGGGGGGAAAATTGTCGGACAGAAAAATTGTACTAGTAGCAACACTTCCGACGATCTATATGGTCACGGTACCCATGTGGCTGGAACAATTGCCGCCCTAACCAATAATGCAAAAGGGGTGGCTGGAGTTGGTTATAATACGACGCTGATTAACGCCAAAGCGTTGGGAGATAACGGTTCAGGTTATTATTCGTGGATTGCCGAATGTATTGTCTGGTCGACTGATAACGGAGCGAAAGTAATCAGTATGAGTCTGGGAGGATCGTCATCTTCTAAAGCGATGGAAGATGCAATTAATTATGCCTGGAATAAAGGGGTTGTTTTGGTGGCCGCAGCCGGCAATTCCGGGAATACTAACCCTTCCTATCCCGGTTATTTTAGTCAGGTGATTTCGGTAGCCGCCACAGATTCTAATGACGCCAAAGCCTCATTTTCCAATTTCGGATCCTGGGTGGATGTAGCAGCGCCCGGTGTAAGTATCTACTCTACCCTGCCCAACCATCAAAATGCTTTTAAAAAACTAAATTATGGATATCTGTCCGGTACATCGATGGCCACACCGCACGTTGCGGGGCTTGCAGGATTACTTTTCAGTCTGGGTAATTTAGATAATCAAAAAGTGGTAAGATTAATCGAAGAAAATAGCGATAGAATTAGCGAAACCGGTTCATCATGGATTTGGGGAAGGATAAATGTCTATAAAAGTGTCACCGCTTTTTTGGAAGGTCAACTATTCACTCCTACTCCTACACTTGCTCCAACAATAACACCTTCTCCAAAGCCAACTGCAACTCCAACTTTAACTCCAACCTCGGTACCAGCCTCAATACCAGCAGCACCGACTGCTCCTACAGCTCCAAAATCACCATCAAAAACTCCGTTTACAAGTCGCTTCTGCAGCCGTTACCCGCAATTTTGTTAGTGGGGAATTTTACTTTCCAACGATTTTCTGACAAAGACCGTGGCAAAATTATCCTGATAAGCAATGACCCATTTTTTTTGATCGACCAGTTCCATAAGCCTCCGGTGTATGGCTTTTGCGGGCGTCATATAGACGATATCATAGTCTGATTTATCGATATCATCCCAGTTTTGTTCGTAAGGATAATAATCCATAAAAGCGCTGTATCCCTTTTCATCCCGCCATAAATGCATTCTGCCGTCGATACTGGTTTTAATTTCCGGGTATTTCCAGATAAGCCAGCCGCCCCAGTTATAAAAAGTCATCATTTTTCCGGGAATTTTATTTTTTACCAGGTATTCAGCCGATTTTGGCGAACAGCGGACAAACTGGTAACAAAAGCGGTCCCAGTTCATGCCGGCAATATTTTCCTGGGGGGCTTTTACCAGGACTGCAAAAAAGTAGACTGACAGAAAGATAAAGAGGGCAATAATTGTAGCAATTTGAGATTTTTTGGGTTTAAATAAAACTGCCAGGTATCGTACGACCGGTATAGAAACGAGAATCATGGTCCAGAAATATCTTCGGACACTGCCCGAAAGGATCATAAGTATAATCACCGGGATAATCCAGGGTAAATTTTTCAACCATTCGTTTCGTCTGTATATCTGCCATAAGCTGAATATGACAACCGTATCCCAGAAAATCATGGTCCACCACAAACCCGACCATTTCTCAAGGGGAAGCCATTCAATAATAAATTGTTGCAGGGGGTTACCAAAATGCCGCAGAGCTTCCTGATAAATTCCCAGACCAAACGGATTGATAAGTGTTGCAGCTATACCGGATACAAATATCAACATGAGTACAAGAGCTATTTTAATTAAATCTTTAATTTTCCTTTGATTGATATTTATTAAATATAATTTAACCAGATAAAAAGCGATCCAAAGCGCAAGAAGACTTAGGCCGAGGATAAATTGTCCGTGCAGGTTGGACCAGAAGATGAAGAGAGGGATAATACCAATAAGCCAATATTTTTTACCTTCTTCAAATTTTTTGAGGATAGCGTATAAAATTCCGATAAAAAGAAGAGTGATAAGCTGGCCGCGAAAAGAAACTTCAAAAAGCGGTTTTTCCAAAAACAGAATAATCGGAAATAAAACAGCCTGTTCCCAAAAAGTCAGTTTGAAGGCACGGCTTAAAAAATAAAAAATTCCGGTAATGACGAGGGCGCCGAGAACAGACAGGCCATAAAAACCAAATTTAGAAAAAGCAAGATAGGTAACTAGATCTATCGCCCAGGAGCTATTTATCCAGTGGTAGCCGGGCATCATGGTCGTGTAAATATTCTCTTTTAAAATCCGATGGTTTTGGAAAAAATACTCGCCGTATTTTAGATGCCAGCCAATATCAGAGTCACTGGGTACATACAAGGAAACGGTAAAGACGACGATAAAAGGGAATAATATAAAAAAGTAAGTTTTAAATAGACTTTTGAGCCACTTATTCATAAAGTTTTTTGGTTTGTTTTGAAAGTTGGACTTAGAGTATATCATAGCTCTGAAATTAGACTCAATATTAAATTTAAATTGGTACTTGACAAGGATAAAAAAAATGTTTTACATTGAATATAGAGTTTGCTAACCGCAAACGGAAGCAACCCCCAAATTTAGCACCTGCCCGGTGTAAGTTTTTTAGTCTTTAAATTAGATACTGCCTGTTATGTATTGTTGTCTGCCCTCTGCCCAAGGGACACTCAATCCCCGATTTAGTCGGGGTGCGAGTGTTTTTTTTGGGCAGTTTGAACTTCGGCGGGGTAAAGGAGGTGAAAGTTGAGATGATAAAAAAATTGATAGGTATAAGTATAGGAGCCGGGTTACTTCTCATCAGTCAAACTTCTGTTTTGGCCGTAAACAAATGTCAAAATAGCCTCTCCGGTAATCTTAGCAATAATATCTGTAACCTGATAACCTCCAAACTTCATACTTTTTCGCTTTCAAACACAGGAGTGGTTACCCATGCGGTTATTAAAAATGCCAATACCGGCGGAAACATTCTGAACAATAACACCGTATCGGCTGGCACCATTAACTCAGGGGACGGTAGTGCAGTCGTTGATTCACTGGCAGCGCTTAATACGGCCTCTCTGACTCTGGCACAGACAGATGCAACTAATGATCATACCGGAGAAAACAGTCTGACCGGTGCCTCATCAAACAACACGGTCAATATCACTAGCTCAAAGACAGCGGTAGTTAATGTTTCCAATGACGGAACGGTTACCCACAACGTTTCGGTGGTAGTCAATAGCGGAGGCAATTCCTCAAGCAATAACACAATAACCGGTGGAATCAGGACGGGAAATGTGTCGAGTACTACTACTATACAGACTTTAATGAACAACACGACAATTATGATAACTCAATAATTTAGAGCATTCTGAAAATGAAAGGAGGTGAAAAAAATGATAAAAAAATTAATTAGCGTAAGTATTGGAGTAGGCATGGTTCTAACCGCCATCACTCCGGCTTTTGCGGCATCGGGCTGTCAAAATGGAACAACAGGTAAATCCAGTAATAATATCTGTAACACCATTTTGTCTAAACTGAAGGTTTTAGGTTTGACAAATAGCGGTTCCGTGACGCATACGGTCACCAAAAATGCAGTCAGCGGTGATAACGTTGCCAATAATAATACGTCCAGTTCCGGCAACGTGACAGTTGATTCCGGTAATTCTTCTGCTGAAGTAAACTCTGTAGGGAGTTTGAATACCGGAAATATCGATGTCGACCAGTCCGATTCGACACTTGAACACGTAGGCACCAACAACGTGACCGGTGAATCGTCCAACAACACGGTTAACGTTACCGGTGATAAAACAGCCAATTTAACCGTAGATAATTCCGGATCAGTAGATCATACGGTAGATGTCAACGCCAGATCAGGCAATAACACGGTCAACAACAATACTATTGCCGGCGGGATTAGAACCGGGATAGCAAACATATTGTCCAACCTCACTTCTTTACAAAACGATATAATAGTGAAGGTGACA
>Ga0209541_10016066_pt1 | contig 11104 bp, 13 predicted proteins | sample RifCSPlowO2_01_FD_184027 | JGI IMG/M metagenome (GOLD analysis project Ga0209541, IMG submission 184027) | Groundwater microbial communities from Rifle, Colorado - Rifle CSP2_plank lowO2_0.1 (SPAdes) (version 2) | ecosystem: Environmental > Aquatic > Deep subsurface > Groundwater | place... | reverse complement strand
TGCCGGACTTACGGCGGCAAGACGGATTTCCTCGCCGATGGCGCGCATTTCCGCGGTGGGATGCGCCAGCAATTTGCTGATGCAATGACGCAACGCCCGCGCGCTCATAATCATGCCAAAATTCGTGAGCGTGGCCGTGGGCAAATAGTAACGCGCCACATCAAGCGCCCGCGCCCGCAACTTTGCCGCAAATTCTTTTTCGGTTTTGTCAGCCGGTTTTGGAAACTGCGCGACGTACCATTCTATCATTCGGTCAACGGTTTTTTGGTACGTGTCGTAGAGCATGGTGAGCGTGCTCTCATATAATGCGCGATGATGCGAATTCAAAATGGCAACCGGTTTGTAATGCCGCGTGGGATCAAACGGCACATAGCGCGTGGATTTTTCCTGAAAACACGCAAGGCGATTATCCTCCACCACTTTTGACGCGAGGATTGAAACATTTTCAAGCGCGATTGCCACCATCGCCATGTCCGCAACGCTTGCATCGCCGTAGCCAAGCACCCATTTTTCATGGAACGCCGCGGATTTTTCTTCGGTCAGTTCGTCAATGGTGTATTTTATTCCTTCTTGCGAGCGGCTATATTTTGCCATCGCAACCGCAAGTACTTCCGGCGGCAAGCCAACGAGCGCGAAAATATCGCGATTATAGCCAAGTGATTTTGAGGTGGCGTCTTGCGGCATAGAAAAAGAGGCGTGCCCGCCTCCGTGGAAAGGTATTGTAGCAGATGATGAGCTATCAAGACAAGTGGAAAACGTGAGATCCTTCGACTCGCTTCGCTCGCTCAGGATGAATAACGCCCGTAGGTACGGGCGTTATTCACTTGACAAGCGCCCTAAAGTTTGTTATACCCGCGCGTAAAAGTGGGTCTAACCACGAACTCTCCGTGTCTATTATTTGGGGTACTGGTCAGTAGGAAGCAACACCCCGTGCGATGGCAACATTGCACGGGGTTTTTTTGTCCACAGCCCCCCTCTTGCGCTAAAGAGAGAGAGAGTAACTTTATAATTGTAAGTTAATAGAAAAGGAAATTATATGTCAGAGAAAATGCCTGAAAGACTGAAAAAGCCGAGCGAATACAAGGCAGATGGGGCAAATGAAGCAGAACTTGAGAAGATGAGAACTATATCCGATGCAGAATTGCTGAAAGGCGGCGCGCGGTATGTGATTGTTCACGAGGCGGGGAAACGCGAGAGACGTCTTGAGGTTACGGCAGAACAGGTGGCGCAGGTGAAGCACGACAGGGAGAGATTTATAGTGGAATCCAATAAATTGATGGAGCAACGTTTGGAGACGCAGGCAGTATTGAATGAATTTTTGAAAGAGATAGGCGTCGAGTCGCTTGAGGGAATACCGATGTACAGTATTCTGCAAAATTTGCCACCTGCAGAGGTTGATCATCTAAAACTAGAAGGCGAGTATCATAGCAAACACATCTGTTGCGTCTTCGAAGTTGCTAGCTCCGAAGACAGATCTAAAATTCTTGACGTGCTGTATGACAAGTATCCCGCTATCAAATCTCAACCAGTTTTTATTCTGAGTGTCGACAGTCAAAATTTTATCATACGGGGAAAGAAAGTAGATCGTATACCCTACGGGTGTGGCAGAGTCCTTTGACCAAGAAACGGCGCACGGAATTTTTTATTTCCTGAGCTTGTCGAAGGATTAATACGTCCCGGTGGTCCCAAATCCGCCGCGGGTGGGTGCCTGAATTTCCGTTTCGTCCCATTCCGCGCGTTCTATTTGAATGAGGATACCTTGCACCAGCCGTTCACCGCGTTCAATAAAATGCGTTTCATTTCCCACGTTGATAATCGCGAGTTGTATTTCATCTTCGGGGCCGCAAAAATCCTGGTCAATCACGCCAATGCCGTTGGCGAGCATCAGGCCGTGTTTTTTGGATAAACTTGAGCGCGCGGCGAGGAGCAGAAGATAACCGGGCGGCGTTTGGATGATGACGTTTGCTGGAATGCGCACGGATTCTCCGGGCGCGATGCGCATGGCGCGGCGGGCGTATAAATCAAACCCAACCGCGCCGTCGGTTTTGTATTCCGGAAGCGGAAGGGATTCATCAATGCGGGTGATTTTTACGAGCATAGAATTTAAACGAGTCATTGCGAGCGCAGCGAAGCAATCTAATTAGATTGCTTCGTCGCTACGCTCCTCGCAATGACACGACCAACTCATCCAACTGTTTCTGTAACTCTTCTACGCTTCCACTATTATCCACTCGCTCCGTTGCCTCTTTTGCCACATCGCGGATAGAAATTTCTGTTGGTTTTTGCGAGTCCGCCTGAAACTCATCCAAGGTTTTAGCGGCATCGCCCGGATTTTGTGCGCGTTTTACCAATCGTTCATAGCGCGTGCGTTCGTCGGCAACAATTTCAACGACATGAAAGCCGGAGAGTTTTTTTAAATACTCAATATCCGCCGGTCGGCGAATGCCCTCAACCGCGATGACATCGTGCGGGTCTTTTTCAATATCATTCGCCATGGTGCGCGCCATGGTGTCTTCTCCAAAATGTCCGCGCACCCAGACGGAAAGGTCAATCATGTTGTCCCGCGTGTGAGGGAGATAGAGACGGTCCAAAATATCCCGAAGCATGCCGGAGAAACTATATGTGGAGGCGTCGTGTTTTTCTTTGAGGTAGGCCACCGCGGTTCCTTTGCCGCTCGCCATTTCGCCAACAAAACCGAGAATGAGTTTGGGCATATCAATGTCATTGCGAGGAGCGTAGCGACGAAGCAATCTAATAATTAGATTGCCGCGCCCCGTGGCGGGGCTCGCAATGACGGTAGTTAATTCCTATTTTCATTTTGTAACACGACCACTTCTGCCCTTTTTTCTTCAATCTCTCCATTGAACAATTCTTGTACTCGTTCGTTCCAACGCGCGTCTTCAATATAGACATCAACAACGATTCCGGCTTGTTGTAAATATTCCACCACATCGCGATTGCGATACACTTTTCCTAATACCAAGCGTTTCACACCGGCGGCCACAATGTATTTTGCGCAGTGAACGCAGGGGCTATACACAGAGTAGATGGTGGCACCTTCTGTTGATGCGCCCGGGATTTTTGCCGCTTGGAGAAGCGCGTTGTGTTCACCGTGTATGGTGCGAACACAGTGGCCTTCTTCCATGAGGTGGCCGGCGTCGCTGTCGCAATGCGGGAGGCCCGGCGGCGAGCCATTATAGCCGGTTGCGATAATCCGGTTATCTTTCACGAGCACGGCGCCGGCGCGAAGGCGGTCGCACGTGCTCCGCGTCGCGACAATCCGCGCGATCGCCATAAAGTAGTCATCCCACGAAGGGCGTTTGATGTCTGTCATACCATTTCAGGGTAGCAGAATGGGCTGGGAGTTGGCAATGTGGCGCGCGCAAAACAAAACCAGCCGGGTGGCTGGTTTTGTTGTTATACGGCGAGGTGTATTCCCGGACCCATACTAGAGGTGAGGGTTGCTGACCTTAAAAAGATGCCTTTTGTTGATGCGGGTTTCGTGCGGCGGAGCGCATCCATGAACGCTTCAATATTCTCTTTCAGTTGTTGATTGGTGAATGAAACTTTGCCCACCATGGCGTGCACATTCCCCGTATCATCATTCTTGAATGCGATGGTGCCTTTTTTAAGCGCCGTAACGGTTTCACGAATTTTATCTGTTACGGTGTTGGTTTTTGGGTTAGGCATCAGGCCTTTTGGGCCTAAGATTCGTGCGATAAGCGCAAGTTTTGGCATCATATCCGGCGTGGCCACCGCCACGTCAAAATCAATTTTGCCCGTTGCTTTAATCTGCGCGATTTCTTCCTCGCCGCCGATGAGATCCGCGCCCGCTTCTTCCGCCTCTTTTCGTTTTTCCGGATTCACAAACGCGGCAACTTTTTTGGTTTTGCCGGTTCCATGAGGAAGCGCAACGGTGGCGCGGATTTGCTGTTCGCCTTTTGCGGTGTCAATACCGGAGCGCACATGAATTTCCACGGATGCGTCAAATTTTACCGTCGTGGTGTCTTTAACCAATTGAATTGCCTCATCAAGCACATAGGTTTTTTTCTTGTCTATTTTTACCACGGCTTCGGTCATGCGTTTTGACATAATTCCTAATTTTTAACGGGTTTTGCTGGACGGGATATTACACCACCAACCGGTTCCGTGTCAATCTTGCGCTCATAGCACTGTCGGCCTGCCTCGTGAAAGCGCCAGTCGCGGTCATTGACTGCCGGAACTCGCACACCAAAGATTTCTTCCGGAATGGGCGGCGATTCGCGGGTGAAGGTGGCGCAGAGTTCATAGGAGTTTTTCTCAATTTTGCGATACTCGTACGGCTGTTTGTTTTCCGGATCCACAAATTGCGCAAAGCGTTTTTCGGAAAGATTTTCCGGCAACCCTTCATTTTGACGATAGTAGTCCTCAAGCGTGTATGAGAGTTGATCAAGGTGCGCCACGCGTTCGGCATCCATCTTTTTTTCACGCGCCACTTTGGGAGAGTCCGCCACCATAAATCCGCCGACGATTGATGCCAGTGTCACGACAATAACCCCGTAGAACGCAACCTGCGCAAGCGCCGAACGGCGCTGATAATCCTCGCGTTTCAAGTCGTACCAGTAGTAGAGGAAAATACCAACTGAAATCACCAGCACCGTGAGAATTTTGAGAATGGTGTCTATTTTATAATCACCGCTCAAGAGGTTGTCAACAAGTTTAATGAGATCCCCGGCAATCACAAGCGCTGAAATAAGCAGCATGAAATAGGTAAGCCAACGGTAGATGGCTCCTTTTTCAAGGCGATTATTTTTATACTGCCGATGCAGCACGCCGGATATCGCAAGAAAGATTGGCGTAATGATGAGGAGCGAGGCAATTGGCCAAGAGAAGGGGTTTGATCCCATCATGTAGAAAAAATTGTCTTTGCTGTCACCAACGGTTTTTTCAATGATGACAAACAAAAGACGGCCGAGCGAGATAGAAAACCAGCCGAGCGTGATGAGGGTTAAGAGGTTAAGGAACGCGTCGAGGGCGGTGGATTTTTTAGCGATTTCTGTCATATTTATTTTGGAGATCCTGAAACAAGTTCAGGATGACACGCTTTGCGTGTCATTTTATATCAATTCCCATCTGACGCGCGGTGCCTTCAATAATTTTCATCGCGGCGTCACTATCGTGGGCATTTAAGTCAGACATTTTAATCTGTGCGATTTCACGCACCTGATCGCGCGTTACGGTACCCACCTTTTCCTTGCTGGGTTTTGCGGCGCCTTTGGTGATACCCGCGGCCTTTTTCAAAAGTTCCGCGGCAGGCGGGGTTTTAAGAATAAAATCAAAAGAACGGTCTTCGTAAATGCTAATTTCAACGGGGACGACCTGCCCCATTTTGTCTTTCGTTGCTTCATTGAACTGCGTGCAGAACGCTTGAATCTGCACGCCATGCTGGCCAAGCGCCGGTCCGATTGGCGGCGCCGGGTTTGCCTGCCCTCCCGTGATTTGCAGTTTGACTTTGGTGAGTAATTTTTTGGGCATATTAAATCTTTTTAACCTGCAGAGCATCCAGCTCTACCGGCGTTTCGCGGCCGAACATGGATACCAGTACTTTAATCTTTCCACGCGCTTCGTCAACAGCGCTTACCTTACCCTCCATATTTTTGAACGGTCCGTCAGAGATATGCACGGCATCGTTCACCTGCACATCAATGGTGTGCATGGGCTCTTTGATCTCCATGCGTTTGAACAACGAGTCCATTTCTTTTTCATCAATGGGCGTTGGCGTGGTGCCGGATCCCACAAAACCGGTGACATTCGGCGTGTTGCGCACCACATACCACGAATCATCGGTCACTACCATTTCCACCAGCACATAGCCCGGGAAAATTTTTTCTTCAATCGTCTGGCGCTTGCCGTTTTTGATTTTAATTTTTTTCTCCACCGGCACAAGAACCTTAAAAATTTTCTCCCCCATGTCAAAGGATTCAATGCGCTGTTTCAAGTTACGCGTCACGTTTTCCTCGTAGCCGGAGTAGGTGTGAAGCACATACCAGCGGCGTCCGAGATTAAGGGTCTGTTTGGCCATAGTTACAAAATGAACTCAAGAAGTTTGTTTAACTGCAGATCAAGCGCGCTAAAGAAGACCGCGACAAAAATACTCAAACCCAGCACTAGGAGCGTGTAGTTTTTGGTCTCTTGGCGCGTTGGCCACGTTACCTTATACAGTTCCGCGACGGATTCGCGGACATAGGCGGTCAGTTTGGTTATCGGATTGATCATATAAACTGTCATCCCGGCCCCAGAGCCGGGATCCAAAAGAAAGTATTCTAAATCCGCCTGAGGCGGATTAATGGTTATAGTATAACAGAGGCCTGTTTTACCTGTCAAGTGCTTGCTAGATGTCTAGATTTTTCACGCGTTTTGCGTGCGTGTGGATGAATTTTTTGCGCGGGGCAACTTCAGAACCCATGAGGATATCAAAAATTTCGTCCGCCTTGGCGGCGTCTTCCACCGTGATCACCTTCATCAAGCGGCGCGTGGGATCCATGGTGGTTTCCCACAGTTGATCCGGGTTCATTTCACCCAAACCCTTGTAGCGCTGGATGTTTACTTTCATGCCGCCGATTTTTAATGCTCCGGTGTCTTCTGCGCCCTCTTCCTCTTTGTCTGCGTCAGTTTCTTCGCGCGGAGACGCCACTTTTTTATTTTCTTGCTTGGCCGTCTTCTTTCCGCCATGTTCTTTTTGAAGCGTTTCAAGCGCCACTTCTTTTTCTTCATCAGTGTAGACATACCGCACATCCTTGCCGTATTGAATGCGGTACAGCGGCGGTTGCGCAATGTAAATATGTCCCTTGTTCACCAGATCAGGAAAATGGCGATAGAAAAAGGTGAGGAGGAGCGTGCGAATGTGTGAACCGTCAACGTCAGCATCAGTCATGATGACCACGTGGTGATAGCGGAGTTTTTCAATATCAAACATTTCGCCCACGTTGGTGCCGAGCGCGATGATGAGCGCCTTGAGTTCATTGTTGGTCAAAATTTTATCCAACCGCGCGCGTTCCACGTTCAAAATTTTTCCACGGAGCGGAAGAATGGCCTGATATTCGCGATCACGTCCGCTTTTGGCCGAACCGCCCGCGGAATCTCCTTCCACCAGAAACAATTCAGACTTCGTAGCGTCTTTGCTGGAGCAATCCGCCAGTTTTCCCGGCAACGTGAATCCTTCAAGCGCGCCTTTGCGCAGGACGGATTCGCGCGCCATTTTTGCCGCGGCGCGCGCCTTGGCGGACAACACGCATTTGCCGATAATACCCTCCGCTTCCCGCGGATGCTCTTCCAAGAAAATCACCAGTCCTTCGTGGAGCACGGTATCAACGGCGGCGCGCACCTCCGTATTACCAAGTTTTGCTTTGGTCTGTCCTTCAAACTGTGGATCTTTTACTTTAATAGAAATGATGGCCGTCAAACCTTCGCGCACATCATCGCCGGACAAGTTGCCGTCCTTTTCTTTAAGAATGCCCTTATTTCGCGCGTAATTATTGAGCGCGCGCGTTAATGCTGAACGGAAACCGGCGATGTGCGTGCCCCCATCCGGATTGTAAATATTATTAGTAAACGCAAAGAGCGTTTCCGTGTATTCTTCCGTGTACTGGAGCGCAATTTCCACACGCACCTCATCAGCAATTTTATCAATATAAAAAACCGTGGCGTGTTTGGTTTCTTTATTATAATCAATGCTTTTGACGTATGACGCGATGCCGCCTTCAAAATAAAACGTGTAGCTGGTGATGCCGCCGTTCATTGACATGGCGGTGGTATCTTCCGCGCGCTCTTTTTCCGGACGTTCATCGGTCAGCGTGATTTTGATGCCCTTGGTGAGGTATGCCTGTTGGCGCAGATGATCAAGCACGGTTTCCCAGTTATAGGTTCGTGTTTCAAAAATTTCCGTGTCCGGCTCAAAGAGGATGATGGTGCCGGTGCCTTTTCCGCCAAAGGCAGACCCGCCTCTGGCGGGGGCGCGTCCAACCGCGCGCACTTTCTTTTTTGGCTTGCCGCGCATGTATTCTTGTTCCCACACCTTGCCGTCGCGGTAAACGGTTGCTTTGGTATAAATAGAAAGCGCGTTTACTACAGAAACACCCACTCCGTGAAGACCACCGGAAACCTTATATCCGCCGCCGCCAAATTTTCCGCCGGCGTGCAGTTTGGTGAGCACCAGTTCAAGCGCGCTCACTTTGTATTGCTTGTGAATATCCACCGGAATACCGCGGCCGTTATCCGTTACTTCCACGCGATGATCCGGCAAAAGACGCACGATAATTTCATTACAAAAACCGGCCATCGCCTCATCAATGGAGTTGTCCACCACTTCCCAAATTAAATGGTGAAGACCGCGTTCGCCGGTTGAACCAATATACATACCGGGCCGTCGGCGCACGGCCTCAAGACCTTCCAAAACGGTAATACTTTTGGCGTTATAATCGGCAGATGTTTTTTTATTTTTGTCTGGCATAACAGTGGTTTCTATTCTACTCTAAAAAATAGGACAGGGCAAGAGGCACTATTCAAAAATATTTGGTGTTAATTCTTTAGCGCGTTCAGTAAAAAATGATTTTAATTCATCAAGCGAGAGCGGCAGAAGAAGACGTGGTAACGCCTCAATGCGACGTACGCGCGCACAAAGTCCACCCAAGAACACGTCATCAAGTGTGGTGCTGAATTTTTGCTTTACATCAGCGCGCAATTCTGCAAAAGAAAATTTTTGCAATAAAAAATAGAGATCCACAAAATCTTTAGGATCAAATCTGTCAGTGAACGCCATGAGTTTTCCAGCTGCGATATCGTGGAGACTATCAACGGCAACACCATCGTGTTTTTCCGGTTCCGCAAGATGCGAGAACGGATAGAGTGTAAATTCTATTTTTAATTCGTGATCACCGAGTTGCAGAAAAAACTGATTGCGATCATGCAATTTTTCAAAACGCATTTCCGATGCTGAAAGCATTTCTTTAATTTTTTCAGCAAAGCCGTGAAGAAAAAGACTATCTGATTGCTCGCCCGTAAAAAAATCAAGATCGTCTGAAAAACGATGTTTAAGATAGTACGCCGCAAGCGCCGTTCCACCAGAAAGATAGTATGGTTCCATTCCCGGTTCTGCTGCAACGGTTTTCAATACTTTTTGCTGTTCTTTTGTTAAAATGGTTTGTTCCATAACAGAAGTTCCAAAAAAGCCCGGCGGTCTTCCGGAATATTGAGAGCAGGCAGATGCTTTGCAAGCAGGTCTTTATTTAATTTTTTATCACCGAGGCCATAGTTAATTAGCCGTTCAAGATGCCACGCGGGGTCTTTTGTGGCCTGTTTTTGGTACTCGGTTTCTGTGTAATCCCAGGTCATATTCTGAAAGAATTATAGCATTTTTCTGTGGTCTTGGCAAGCCCTTGACAGTGGTATGGTGATATAGTAACTTCTTATCCTGCAAAGCGCAGGAGAGCCGCGCGCGGCGGGTTCCGCGTCCTGGCAGTTTTGTAGGTCCCTAGACCCCAAGTCCCAAGAACCCAAGGCAACTCTGCCCGGAACACCAGATGGTGTTCCGGGCTATTTTTTTGGTGAGATCCTTCGATTTCACTCGGCTTCGCCTCGCTCCGCTCAGGATGACAGCTACGCTGTCACTTTTTATTTTTTCCGCAAAACGCTATACTATACGCTATGACAAGCGAGGGAAAACAAGGGGGCGCGGGAGAACACGCAGTGGAAGTGAACCCAATCACCGGCATGTCGGGGCGGCAGATGAAAGCAAATTACTGGTGGGTGACGCATCAGGTAATCCTGCGCAAAATTGGTTTGGGTATTTTAGTAACCATTGATGCCTTCCTTATTATATATAGTTTATACGCATGGGGTTCCTATGCGTTTTATGGCTATTGGAAAGAGCGCGCGATGCTCCGCGACATGGCGGTGACCCATATTCCTTTTAAACAATATCGCGAGCGCCATAAACCGGTGGAACTTGCGCCGGGCGAAGTGACCCTTTTTGATTCTGGCACTAAGGCGGGGTGGAAGGATATGATTGCGCCCATTGAAAATTCAAATGAGCGATGGGTTGCGAGTGTCACGTATCATTTTGAAGATGGAGAAAACATCACGCCGGAGGAGACGGCTGTTGTGTTGCCGGGCGCTACCGCCTACCTTGGTGTTTTGGGATACGTTGCCTCAACCACGGTTTCTGCTCCGGAGCTGATTATCTCGGCCACGGAATGGATGAGCGCTTCCGCGCGCCGCGTGCCGGATCCCGCGCTGTATATGGAACAACGTCTTGATTTTAAGGTAGGCGAGCCCGTTATTGTAAAACCAGGCACCGGCAAAGAAGACGTCAAGAGCTACCAAATTGCTTTTGATATCACCAACGCCACCCCGTATTCATACTGGTCAGTGCCGCTCTGGATTCTTCTGTATAATAACAACACGCAGGTGGGAGTAGAGCAGGCGGTGCTTGAGCCGTTTTTGGCCGGTGAAACAAAAAAAGTTGATGTGCGCTCGCTTTTGGTTAATCGGTCTATCAACAAAGTGGAAGTGATTCCGCGTCTTAACGTGTTTGACGAGAGCGTGTATCGGCCGCTAGAATAGCCGCGTGATCCGTCTTCAACAATGGCGGCTGTTTGATTGGGTGCTTTTCCTTGATGCGCTCTGGCTTATTGCCATTGGCGTGATCACCATTTGGAGCGTGGATGTTGCGCGTGGTGGCGACGTGGCAAACGGCAAAAGACAACTGTTTGCGCTTGCGATTGGTTTGGTGATATTCGCGGTCGCGTCATTCGCGGCGGCGAATTTTTATCGCGCGACGGCTCATTGGTGGTACGCGGCCGGTGTCGTGGCGCTCATCCTGGTGCTCATTTTTGGCACGGTCATTCGCGGCACGCGCGGGTGGTTTCAGATTGGCGGGTTTTCACTTCAGCCAATTGAATTTATGAAAGTGGCGCTGGTGCTTGTCTTTGCAAGTTTTGCGTCGCGACAGCGGCACGCGTTAAAACATTTTTCTTTTTTTCTGGGGAGCGCGCTCCTGGTGGCGGTTCCGATGGCGCTTACCATCATCCAGCCGGATTTTGGTTCCGCCATGCTTCTCGGATTATTT
>Ga0209541_10016064_pt1 | contig 11105 bp, 7 predicted proteins | sample RifCSPlowO2_01_FD_184027 | JGI IMG/M metagenome (GOLD analysis project Ga0209541, IMG submission 184027) | Groundwater microbial communities from Rifle, Colorado - Rifle CSP2_plank lowO2_0.1 (SPAdes) (version 2) | ecosystem: Environmental > Aquatic > Deep subsurface > Groundwater | place: Rifle... | reverse complement strand
CGAGGCTAACCCCCTTCCTTAACGTTCTGACACTGGCCAGGCATCAGCCCCTATACATCACCTTACGGTTTAGCAGGGACCTGTGTTTTTGGTAAACAGTCGCTTGAAATCTTTAGCTGCGGCCCCGATTGCTCGGGGCAGGCCTTATTCCAAAGTTACGGCCGCTAAATTGCAGAGTTCCTGAACGATGTTTCTCTCGAGCACCTTGGCACACTTATGCCCATCCACCTGTGTCGGTTTACGGTACGGTTTCCATAAAATATACGCTAACCTTTTCTTGGCACCGCATCCGCCTCAATTGCTCTCCCCTTGCGGTTCAAGCTTTCGCCTACGGCTTACGCCGAAAGCGACGCAAATAGCCAAAATACGTTGAGACTTTTGTAATGCGTCCGTTAGTTTAAATTCTACGGAAGCGCAGGAATATTAACCTGCTCGTCCATCGGCTACCCTCGTAAACGAGGCTCGTCTTAGGACCGGCTAACCCTGGGACGATTTTCGTTGCCCAGGAAACCTTGGATTTACGGTGTGGGGGGTTCTCACCCCCATTTTTGCTACTCATGCCAACATTCTTACTTCTGTGCGCTCCACCCTCGCTCGCGCGAGAACTTCGCCGCGCACAGGACACTCCTCTACCACTTGTTACTTGCGTAACAAGTCCGCATCTTCGGTACTATGTTTAGCCCCTTTACATTATCAGCGCAAGACAACTTGACCAGTGAGCTATTACGCTTTCTTTAAAGGATGGCTGCTTCTAAGCCAACCTCCTGGTTGTAAAAGTCATCTCACCACTTTATACACTTAACATAAATTTAGGGACCTTAGATGGCGGTCTGGGCTGTTTCCCTTTAGACCGATGGAGCTTAGCCCCCATGGTCTGACTGCCGGCATTTTTATCCGGTATTCGGAGTTTGGTTAGGACAAGTAGATTTCTCCCTTGTTCCCATCCAGTGCTCTACCCCCGGACAAATCTTGCCGACGCTAGCCCACAAGCTATTTCGAGGAGAACCAGCTATTACCGAGTTCGATTGGAATTTCTCCCCTAGCCACAACTCATCCCCGCATGTTGCACGGTGCGTGGGTTCGGGCCTCCCTTTGGTGTTACCCAAAGTTCACCCTGGTCATGGCTAGCTCACCCGGTTTCGGGTCTTATCTGTGCTACTGCGGAGACTGCTGTCAGATACCCTTTCTGTTACAATCTTCATTTTTCGGCCATAATTTTTTAAAATTTTTCAATATATCAATTTGATATCCTTCAAAAATTTTTAAAAATTCTGTCTCAAAAACTGAAAATTTCACTACGAAAAGTATCTAACAGCAGTCTCCAACGCGCTTTCACGCTCGCTTTCACTACGCCTTCGCCGCTCCCGCGGCTTAAGCTCGCAACACAGACAAACTCATTGGCTCATTCTTCAATAGGAACACTATCACAGCCGCACCTCGCTGCGCTCGGTTGCGGAATTACTAATTACAAATTTCTAATTACTAATTATGGAATTTCGCTTTGCGAAATAATAATTATTATCGCGAAGCGATACCTTAATTGGAAATTAGAAATTGAAAATTGGAAATTCCGTGCCGAATGCAATGAGGCGCGGCCGCTCTAGCTTCTTGTAAGTATATGGTTTCAGGTTTTATTTCATCGCCCTTCCGGGCTGCTTTTCACCTTTCCCTCATGGTACTTGTTCACTATCGGACACAAAAAGTATTTAGCCTTAGCCAATAGTCTGGCTTGTTTCGTACGGGATTTCACGAGTCCCGCAGTACTCAGGATCTACAAAACAAAATCGCAATTCTTTTCACATACAGGACTATCACCTTCTATGGTCGCCGTTTCCGCGGCGTTCTGTTAAAAATTGCGCGTTTTTTTGCTGGCCCTTTACAGGCGGGCCAAATTATAAATCCTACAACGTTCTATAAACATGCGGCCCTGCAGCCGTCCGCAAAAGCTCTCTCCCGCCCGAAGGCGGAAAATCGCGATTGCTTCAGTTTATAAAATTTGGGCTGTTCCCCTTTCGCTCGCCGCTACTTAGGGAATGTAACCACGGATTATCCCTTTGCAGAAACTAAATCCGCAAAGAAAAATCAGTGGTAAATTAGTTTTCTTTTCCTCTGCTTACTGAGATGTTTCACTTCAGCAGGTGCCCTCTTTGACACTATGTATTCATGTCAAAGTGTTCCGATCTTCAATCGGAACGGGTTTCCCCATTCGGACATCCCCGGATCACAGGTTGCTTGCCACCTTCCCGAGGCTTATCGCAGGCTGCTACGTCCTTCATCGGCTTTTTGTGCCTAGGCATCCACCATATACCCTTATTTGCTCTTTCCCCTATATATAATTTAAATTGTCCCGTCCAAGTTCTGAACGAAATCTTGGCGGGTTCCTTTATATATTTATTGGGAATCTCTTATTTGAATTTGTTAAATTGTCAAAGTCCATTACAGCTGTAAGCTGTAAGCTGTAAGGCGTAAGCACTTTATTTCGTGCTTATATCTTATAGCTTATAGCTCAAATATAAAACCGCCCTTCCCGGCGGTCCTAAAAATTGCTTTATAAAATATAAGCCTAAGGACTGTCCGGTTGTATATATATAATATGTAGGTTGTTTAAATAAACTAACATGTTTATTCGCCTTGCCCCATACGGGGTCTTATATTTCCCGCCTAAATTTTTGTCCAAAAGCTTATTTTTTATATCTCCGAAACCTGCCGATATAATAACCTGCCAATATAATCAAAATAAGACTTTTTTGTTTTTACACCCTTTTTCTTATTGGAAAGGACAAAAATTTAGGCGGGTTTTACAGAGGAACTTTCTCACTCCGATAAGTTCGTGCAAATGTAATAAATATATTAAAACAAAGTAATATATCTGTCAAATGGACTAAATTTAGCCATTATTTTGATGAGTTATCCACACCTTTTATTATAATAAAAAAAATAAACTTTGTCAAGTTTACCCTGTTAAAGGCGGATTCAAGACAAAATGAATCAAAAAAGCTCTCAATTGAGAGCTTTGGAATTACTTTTTAAGAATTTCGGAAAGAGCTTTATCGCGTTTTCTGCCTTTTGACCTGGACTTTTTGCGGACAATGGCCAATGCCTCTTTGCCGCGATCGAAATATTCAACCGTAAACTTGGTCAAAACCCCAGCTTTGTTATGAGTAACGGAATAAATCAAGAAACCGACATCTGACAATTTTCCCAATCCGGTGATAAAACCCGTCTTGCCTTGCAAGCACGGACAAAGAATGAAGACAACACCCTTGTAAAGCATAGTGCAATAAACGTGGCCGCCGCCGGAAAGAACGCAAATGGTCTTACCGCGATAACGGCTAAGCTCCTGATCTACTTCTTTCAATACCGTATCGGTCGTAACCTGTTGAGGCTTATATGATCTGGAATATCCCGTACCCCAATTGAAATGGCGCAAAAGAGTGATGACGCGCCCGTCGCGCCTTTCGCCCTGCTGAACGCCAAGATTGACGATGTCAGGCCTTAAAAGGGAAACTGTTCGCAAAATCTCATAACCGTTCTGGTCTAAAAACCACCGGTCATGGTCGCCACAGATGGCAAAAGTCGTGATATTCGGAACACGCGGGTAAAGAGAAACGACGTCTTCGGTCAGATTGCTGGCCCGGAATTCGCGAATCTCGCCCTTGTTGTGTTCGTCATGCTTCGGCGGACCATTGGTAATGTCGCCGCAATGATAGACAGCTTTGATTTTCCGTTCGGAAAAAATCTTATAAGCATCGTTTAAAACTTCTATCAGCTCCGAATGGTGGCCGATGTGAGTATCGGAAACCGCGCCGACTTCAATAGTATTGTGGAAGTAATCTTCAAAATTAATGGGCTTCACATTGAAAGTGGAACGAGGTCCGACGAGCAACCGATAATGCTTGGAAGGATTGTCTTCCGGATCAATGATATTAAAACCGCGCTCTCTCAAAGATTCGATGATTTTTTTGATGGTTGAATCGCTGCGGTTTAGCGCCCGCGAAAGCTCACCCAGTGATTGCGCCGTGTTATCTAAGATCTTCAGTACCGCGCGCTCATCATTGTTCAGGCTATCCATCACGAGCTTGTCTTTGGAAATTTTCTCGCGGTAATCGTGCTTGATTCCGCCCAGAGGATAGTGGCTTCTTTGCACGGAAAATTCTTTATCCTTAAAGTGCACTGTCAAAATCATCAGCCCGATGGTCGGCACTACGGAACGGCGTTTCTTTCTCATAATTGAGGGAGAAACCAGCCGCATTCCGGGTACGGAAACCAAATGCTTGATGGCGCCGCCCGGCAAATCCAGAAACACGCCCTGCCCGCCAACTACGGCGCAATCGGGAAGATCGTCGGAAAAGAGAGCGCTGATATCCTGTACCAAATTTTCCGCGTAACCCTGAATCGGGTATGACTTGCTGTACGGGGCATCGTCGCCGCCGTGATAAGCCGCCCGCAAAACTGGCAAACGCGCGCCTTCGGAAACGCCGCGCGAGAGAGGAAAATCAGCATACAAATCGCCGCGATAAATCAAATCATCGCGCTGAGCGCAAATCTGCGCCAAAATGTTAATGCCGCTCTTTTTCCAGCTGCCCTTGCGCCACTGCATATCATGAAAGCCGGAAATCATCCGCGTCTTAAACTTGTTTGACCTTGGATAATTCTCAACAACGTAATCAATCTGCTCTTGCGCCGTCAGTTTATGGAATTCGTTTGCCTTCATCGGCGTCGGCATGCCGGCCGTCACGCCCAAATGAATCATAACATCCACGCCCTCATGCTCGGCCATCTGGAAAGCGTTATACAGCGCCGTCGGCTGTTCGTATTTGCTGCCCAGAATAGTATCAGCGATAACGCCGATCTTCAGCTCCTTGTCCTTAATCTCCAAAGCTTCCGGATCAAGGTCAACATTGGCATCGCTCAAACAAAGTTCATCGCCATTTTTCCAAATCCAAACGCCTTTGTCTTTAAGCTTTTGCGCCAGCTCAACAACGCCGGCAGAAGACATGTCTAAAGCTTCAGCTAATTTTTTAATATGGCACACGCCCTCGGTGCCGAACAAATCAAGAAATTTCTGCTCCTCATCGGTGAGCTTCGGCTTGCTGTTTCTCGTCATCGTTTTCTCCTTTTTTGTTTTAAAAGAACAAAAACGTTACTAACTACAATTTATATAAAACAAGAGAGGCTGTCAACCTCTCTTTAGTCAAACTCCGCCAAAACTTTTTGCCAGTTGCAGAAGGCGCACCCTTGATGCTGTTTCGGCTCCGGCCCTTTCAGGCATTTTACCGCGCTTTCAAAAACTTCTTTGGCGCGCTTGGGGCTCACCTCCAATTTTTTCAGTTCAATATTAAATTCCACGATTCCATTTTCGCGGACTTCTTTTGGAAAAAAATATGCGAGGTACGCGAATGGCGCGATTTTGTATCCGCTGGCCCATAATAATAATGAATATGTATCCAATTGCGTGCCATAATATCGCTGGCTGTCTTCAAGCGGGCCCGGCGGATAACCGCGCGTTTTATAATCAAGCGGAATATATAAATTGCCGTCAATCAAACAATCATCCAGAGCGCCGGAAAGTTCGGCTCCCAATTTTTTATCAACATATCTCATTCCGCTCCGCCAATCGCGCCACTGTTCCATCAACTTTAAATCAGGCACTAATTTTCCCTCCACTTTTCCAACAAGTTCCGGCGGCAGGCCTTTTTTAGTCCCGCGGAATTTATCAAAATATTTTTTTATGACATTATCCATTCCTCCGGGAAGCGAAGGAAACGGACCCGACGGCCGTTTAACATTGTGCTTATGATGCAAATAAAAACACTTCGGACATTCTTTAAAAAGATTCAGGCCGGAAGTTGGAGAGAGGCGAATTAAATTGCTTGCCATATGCTTTAATCTTACCAGAAAAAATAGCAGACAATCAAATTCCTGTAGCATGTAGTAAGTAGCGGGTAGTATGGAATTTTTTTTAAAATATCCGTCCCATACTACATACTACTGGCTACATACTACCTACAAAAAAAAGACGCATATCTGCGTCCTTGTTATTTTTTCTTTCCAAAAACTTCCTGCACCGCCCTGTTGGCCGCGTCCAGTATATCTCGCTCCATTTTACGAATATAAAAATCCGCACCCTTTCCAACATCCTTATTCACAGGAATATTTTTGGAACAAGGACCGGACTTTGCGCATTCTTCTTCCGTCCAAGAATCCAAATCATAATGAACAAGGGAAACAAGCTCCGGCACTTTAAGCATTTCCGCAGTAACTTTTCCTCTGTTGCAAAGAACAGCCGCTCCCAAAACATCCGCGCTGTTTAAATCAAGCGCTTCCAAAACTTTTTTAACCGATCCGCCGGTCGTAAGAATGTCATCCACGACCAAAACCCTTTTCTTGGCAACGAGCTTGTCATATCCGCGGCGGATAACATAATTTCCGTTCGGAAGAATATCCGCGTAAACCGAAAGCGGCCGCTTTCTCGTTCTTTTAGTAATGTAGTCGGCCGCTAATCGCGATAAAACAATTCCTCCGGTTGCGGGGCCGAGAACAACTTCTGTTGCCTCCAATACAGATGCGCTCAATTTGCCAACCAATTCTTTGCACAATAAATGAATCTCGTAACCGGTATAAAGCGCGTTCTTATTGATATAGTTTTCACTGTGCAGGCCGCTTGAAAGAACAAAATGCCCGGAAAGCAAAGCTCCTGCCTTGGCAAACAAATCCATAATTTCTTGTTCAGTCATCATTTTCGCGCCTCCTTTTCTACCGTTAAAAACGATAGGAATCTTGTTCTCAAAATTTCAAATCTTTTCTTTGTGTCAGGATTGGACAAAAGATGCGAACGTTCGCGCGTCTGGCTCTCAAAAATATCCGGCGGCTGTCCGCCAAACTGCGTCCTGGTGAAATCCCGAAGGCCTGATTTTGGCAATACGTTATAGTAGTGCGATTTCATTTCCGCGAAGGCCGTGCCTTCCAACGAAATCCGAAGGAGCTCTCCGCCGAACAAATCCTGCGCCAAAAGCGAAACCACGGCGCAATGGCCATATAAGGGATTTTCCGACCGCCAACCTGTCGGATTGCTGGAGGTTTCTCTGTTGCAAATCTTTGGCAGCATTTCTTCAAATTTCGCCACGCTGATTTTTCCATTCAAAAGAAAAATCTCCGCTTCCTCAATTTCTTTAATGATGATTCTCGCGGCTTCAACCGGTCTGCCAATTTCTGCAGGCGGACTGGTAATCGGCCGGCCGATAACAAGATAATCCGCGCCAGCGCGAATCGCTTCGCCCGGAGTCGTCACGCGTTTTTGGTCGCCCTTTGCGGCCCATAGAGGACGGACACCCGGGGTTACTTTCAGAAATTCATCTAATATCGGATGCTCCTTTAGCACTGCGAGTTCTTTTGGCGAACAAATCACGCCATCCGCGCCATAGCCCTTGGCATTTTTTGCCATAGCCAAAACCAAATCTTGCATAAATTTTTCCTCCCATTCGGTTGTGGCATATTTTTTGCAATTCGTATTTCGGCAACGGCCGAAGCCGACAGCCCAAAGTTCGGCAAAATTCAATGAAGTTAATACTGTTACCACGAGCAATTTTGCATCGCCTTTTTTCAAGGCCGCGGCTCTTATGGCGTGAACTCCCGCTGACGCGTGGACATTAAAAAACTTAACGCCCAGGGGTTTTAATGCGGCCGATGCCCCGGCAACCGTATTGGGAATATCGGAAAATTTTCCGTCCCAAAAGAGCTTCCCGTGCGTTTCCCGAAAAAGACATCTTAACATTTCTGTATTGAATCGCGTGGCAGCATCATTGCAAGTCGCTATATTGGCTACTGCGTTAGTTATAAACTCCAGGCCGATTTTGAATCCGCCGACATAAGGATATAATTTGTTAACGAGCTCTACGGCTTTTCCCAAATCATTCGTATCTATGGCAACAATGATTTTTTCTTTTGCCTCCATTTCTTCTCCTTCTGCAGTAATATTATAAAGAAAACTTGGTTTTGTCAATGCAATGCTTTTTAAAATTAAAAATGTTAGGAGTCCAACTCTTAACATTTTTATTTGCCCAGGGTGGGACTCGAACCCACATGCCTTGCGGCGTCAGCTCCTAAGGCTGATGCGTCTACCAACTTCGCCACCTGGGCCCAAACTTCCTATTAATATAGCACAAATTAATATAGCACAAAAAACGGCTTTTGTCAATCAGTATTAGCTTTGATAAAATGATTTCAAGAAAGGCACAAGTCATTGCGAGCCCCGACGCTTCGGGGCGTGGCAATCCCAACGAGATTGCTTTGTCGTCCCGAAAAATCGGGACTCCTCGCAATGACAAACGAAAATATGACTTTGCTTTTACTTTTAATTTTTTTAATTTTCCCCAATTCGGCTTCGGCCGACACCGGCCATATTGTCATCTCCGAAATTCAGGTCTACGGCCAGGCCGCGACTGACGAATTTGTCCGGCTCTATAATCCAACGGGTTCGGCTATTGATATTTCCGGATGGAAACTCGCGAAAAAAACTTCCTCCGGCACAGAATCAAATTTAGTTTCTTCTTTTCCCGACGGGACAACAATTTCCGCCAATTCATATTTTCTCATCACTCATAAGACCGATTATCAAGGCAATGAAACGGCCAATGCGACTTATTCCGGCGCTTCATATTCCATTGCCGCGAATAATACGGTTATTTTAAAAAACGCTGACGGCGCAGTAATTGATAAAGTTGGTTTTGGAACAGCCGCGGATTACGAAAACGCGCCCGCCGATAACCCCGAAAACGGCGCGAGCATCAAACGCTATAATAATGAAGACACCGGCAATAACAAAAAAGATTTTTCTGCCGCCGCGGCCCAAACCGCGCAAAAAAATAGCGCAACATCAACCGCAACCGCCCAGGCCGGCTACGGCGATATTGTCATAAACGAAGTTATGCCAAACCCCGCGGAAGAAAAAGAATGGATAGAATTTTTCAATGCCACGGAAAACGACTTGGATGTTTCCGGGTGGAAAGTAAAAGACGGACGGGACGGAATCTATACCCTGTCCGGCGCAATCGCCGCCAAATCGTTTTTAACAATTGAAGTTACGAACCGCTTAAATAACAGCGGGGACGCTATTTATTTATCTGACACAAATAATTATTCCATTCATCAGCTCGCGTACGGCAACTGGAATGACGGAAATTTATCCGACAACCCGCCCGCGCCGGAAAAAGGCCAATCCGTAGCAAGACAAACGGATGGCAATTATGCGGTGACAAGTCTGCTAACCAAAAATCAAAAAAATAATTTTTTAAAAACTGACAATGAAACAATTAAGCAATTGAATAATGATAATGATTACGGCCAAATTATTATTTCCGAGATTATGCCCAACCCCGAAGGCGCGGATACGAAAAATGAATATATCAAGCTATATAATAATGGAAGCAATGATACCGATATCGGCGGCCTGTATTTGGATGACGATGAAGGCGGCAACAAGCCGTATTACATTCCCAAAGACACAATCATCAAATCGCAAAATTATTTAATATTTTATTCCGCGAAAACAAAAATTTCTTTAAATAACAGAAATGATATCGCTCGGCTTTTAGATAAAAATAAGGAGGAACTTCAAGCAATAGAATATGATGATGCAGAAGAAGGCGCCGCTTATGTTTTCAAAAATAATAAATGGAAATGGGCGGACAGCATAAAAACATCTTCCTCTGTCATTCCCGCGAAGGCGGGAATGACATCCAATTCCATAACCGGCATTGTCATTGTTCCGCCAAACACTTTTAACAAGACCACGATGTACATTGACGGCAGACAGCTTTATATGTACAACCGCAATTGGCCGGATTTAAAAGTCGGCGACAAAATCCGCGTCTATGGAACGCCAAGCGCTTATTATGGCGAGCCGCGGTTAAAAATCAGCAGTAAAAATAATATCGTCATTCTGTCCCGCAATAATCCGACGAGCTCCACCGCGATTTCCAACGAAGAAATTGAAGATGAGAATGTCGGAAAATTGGTAACAATCCAAGGGGAAGTAATTGAAATTTCATCCCAAAAAATTTCTCTTGATTTAGCCGGCGCGGAAATTCTTGTTTACAAAAAACCGGCCGGCCTTTCTTTTTCCAACCTAAAAGAACGCGATGTCTTAAAAATTATCGGAATTTTAAGCAAATATAAAGATGACTACCGCCTTCTGCCGCGAGATAATAATGATATTGAAATTTTAAATCGGTCCGGGGCGGAAAAGGCCGTTGACAAACTTCCGCCTTTTTGGCAATATCTAATCAGCACCTTGACCATCGGCGCCTTAACCGGCAGTTTGGTCTACTTAAAAAGGAGAAGAAAATGAACAGCTTCACGGCAGTAGTAAAACCGAATCACTGGGACGACCAGCATCGCCAGCTATATTACGGATTTAAGGACAAAGATAATTTCGATTTGATAAACGATCTTCTGAAATATCTTGACGCTAAAAATGATCCGAAGCTGAACCGGCTGCCGCAAGATATGATTGATAAAACAATTGAAGTTCTGAAATTTATTTTAGAAGAAGAGAGAGAAAATGATATTGATATTGCCATAGGCCAAGCCAAAGCGCTTGGCGCGCTTCCGTAGTGCCAAAAGGAAAGGAGCGAAAAATGCCACCCACCGGCCCGCAAAAACCGCCTTTGCCATCGCATTGGAAAAAATATCATCTGGACATTTACAGAGATATGCAGTCGGTAAAAAATGCCGGCGAAATTTTGAAAGCATTGGTGAAATATCAGCAACTAAAAAACGATGGGGTGGCCAATCCTCCGCAAGAATTGGTTGACGCCCATATCGAGGTGGCGCGGCATATCTTGGAAAAAGAAAAAGGAATAAGCAAAACTCAACTTGACGGGTATCTCAAAAGAAACACAAAAAATTATCCATAGCATTCTCCGCTTCCGCGGAGATTTTTTTTCATGGAGCGGGTAGGGGGAATTTCCTACAAGTCGCTTCGGCTTCCGCCTCAGCGCTCGCAGGCCGCCCCTCGCAGCGCGACTCGCCCGAAAGCTCGTCGCGCATTGCTGCGGTCTTCAATTCCCCCTCGCGAGCAAAGCAGTTTGCTCGCTTACAGCTTA
>Ga0209541_10016063_pt1 | contig 11106 bp, 12 predicted proteins | sample RifCSPlowO2_01_FD_184027 | JGI IMG/M metagenome (GOLD analysis project Ga0209541, IMG submission 184027) | Groundwater microbial communities from Rifle, Colorado - Rifle CSP2_plank lowO2_0.1 (SPAdes) (version 2) | ecosystem: Environmental > Aquatic > Deep subsurface > Groundwater | place... | reverse complement strand
AAGGATTTGGAAAGAACGATCCGTACGATGGTTATTATTACCGGAGTAAAATCAGACCAGATCTTTGGACAGAAATACCAGCATCGTGAATTGCGCAAAGAAAGTATGGAGAACGAGCTGGGCATTGAATTTGTGAATTGAATTGGTAACTTAAATATACGGCATCTTAGTTGAATGTTTCTTAGAGAAACCTTTATAAACCAACCCTGTATTTTCTGGAGAAATGGAACCAGAAGTTGAACAGCCGAGTAAGTTCAAAAGGTTTATAAAAGAATCAATTCGAGTAATTAGGATTCTTAAAAAGCCAAATAAGGCTGAGTATCTTGCTACAGTTAAAGTAACGGGATTAGGGATTGCTGTTCTAGGAGTATTAGGATTTGTAATCTTCCTTTTACGACAATTACTCTTTTAACTAAAAATAAATAAGACTACAAAGATTTAAAAATCCGTCCAGAAATGGATTAAAAACTAAACATGGCCGAATCAGAGATTTATAGTGTAAGGACAGCTGCTAACCGAGAAGATCAAGTAGTAGATTACATGATCTCAAAATTGGCTCGAGAAACAAAATTAAGTATTTATTCTATTATTCGTCCTCATGGAATGAGAGGATATATTTTCATTGAAGTAGGTTCTTTAGGCGATGCTGAACAATTCTTGCAAGGAGTTCCTTACGCAAGAGGATTATTGCCGCATAAGATTCCTTATCCTGAAATCGAGCATATGCTAGAACAAGTTAAAGTAGAGATGAATATTAGGAAGAATGATATTGTTGAAATTATTTCCGGCCCTTTCAAACGTGAAAATGCTAAAGTTATGCGTATCAATAAGCAAAAGGAAGAGATTGTTGTTGAATTAGTTGAAGCAGCTGTTCCTATTCCAATTACCGTCAAGATGGATGCAGTAAAAGTTATCCGTAGAGAAGACGAGAGTGAAGAAGCTTCCGACGATTATTCATATTAATTGTAGTATTATACTTGTTCTCAAATTCTATTTTCTTTTATTAGAATTTTATAACTCTACTTACTTTTAAAACACAGAGAATAACCTTTAAATAAGAGGTGCATCTTTGATTTAGTAGGACCGGTATTAGTAGAATAGGTATTGGTAAAATAAGAGGTAATACTTATTTAACATTCATACGGCTGTGGTCTAGTGGTATGATCCGAGCTTCCCAGGCACCTTTTTAAAAAAAAGCTGCACTAAAAAGGGAGCTAAGGCTCATGCAGAAAAAGCTTGTGGTCCGGGTCCGATTCCCGGCAGCCGTAATTTTTATCATGATCTTTGGTTAAATTGTTTTGATTTAATCATTGTTAGTTAAATAATTGTATTTGAATTAATTTTATTTGAATTAATTTTCCTTAATGTTTTTATTTGAATAATTTTATTATTCTTAAAATTGTATACTGCTAAAAGTAAAAAATCTGCTCCAATCAAAAAAAGAGGGAGCAGTTAAGTTTTTAAACCCCGAAGATATATCAACTGCAAAGAGGTGATATTATGTGTAAGTGCCATTCGATACATAAGCTACTAGTTGGTTTCTTGTTGTTGGTAAACGCTTTTGTTTGGCCTCAGTGGTTAGAAGTTGACGGCTGGGTAAAGTTTGTAGCTGTCTTGCTGATAGTAGGAGGATTTTTGCATCTTGTCTTACCTGCATGCAAAGACTGCCAGACTGTCTGCAGTACTGAAAAACCAATGCCAGGCAAAAAAGGAAAGAAATAATTTTTTATTTTTTTTATTCTTTTTTATTAAATATAATTATTGGTTATTCTCGATAGTATTCTGAAGGAAGAATCTGGATGTTCAGTAAATCCTGAATAATTTTATAAACGAAGATCGTTTTTCTGAAATTAGTTAATAATGCCAGTGTGGCACAATCCGGTAATGCGGTGGAAATGAGCTAGAAACTCGTTGCCGAATCTCGAAATAAGATACAGGATAACCACTCCCTCTGGGATTCTCGGTTCAAATCCGAGCACTGGCGTATTTTATCTTTCTGAGGGTTGATAAGGGCAGACTGCCCTTATGTGAGGAGCGAGCACTGGCGTATTTTATCTTTTTCATTGTTTATTAATAATTTAGCTTATTATCCTATTTAAAAAAAAAAATCCACATATCTATCCTCTAGAAACAAAAATAATTTAAATTAAACTCCTACATGCATTATTATGACTTCATATCACGGATTAGTACTTCGAGTTTCAATGGATCCTGGACGAAAACTAAGCTTACTAGAAAGACAAGTTTTACTCGACACCAGAGCTACAGAAGCAGCCGGTTTTCAAGTGCCTGGGAAAGGGCAGAGAAGTATTTTAACTTATACGCCACAAGACGATATTGCATCTAGAATTAAGGCCATTTGCAACGATCCAGAACTTGAAGCTTTATATCAAGCAGGAGTACTAAGCGCAGAAAGTGTTTTTGCTGGAACAAAAAACGCACCTCCTCTTCACGAGATAAGCCTGCGTTTATTCTGTTATCAATTCCAGCGCCAAGCACAAAGAACTTGCCGAACAGTAATAGCCCATACTCTCACCGACGGAAACATCATGGCTGTTGTACCCTCTGGAACCGAACTAGGAGGAATGCCTTTTCAAACGATAGACCTTTTACAACAGTATTCCTATAAAAATTGGAAAAGTCCAGAAGATATAGTGAAGTTAATCTCAACGGAAACATATTTTGTAGCTCGGTTAGAAGCACCAGATACAACCTATCAAAGCGAAGTAGGGCTCAGGTTAGAGTTATCTAGTAATAGCTATAAACTTACTGGCCAACCTTTTTACGATTCTGGAGAAGACGGCTTCCTCAGTATTTTTGATCCTGATATTCAAGAAACAGATCTTCTTGATCATACCTTATTACACGACGGACAACGCCTTCCCGCTCTCGCCGCTCTTTTAGCTTCTGCTGAACACATGGGAAGTAAGTTAGAGATTGGTCATGAAGGAACATTGGATTCGATGAGCCCTAACAGCCGCAACCGAGCACGCTATTTGATCCAAGTCGTTCATCATGATGATTATCAGTTTAACGTCAATATCAGGATGGGAAACGATATCAACGGAAATTCCTTCGGTCATTTAACTCAATTTCAGGTAAATACTGAAGGAAGAACAGTCAATACTCCGCCTTTTCCTAAGCCATAAAACTATCAGCCAATATGAAACCCTCAGCATTTTGCAAGTGAGAAGTAATATGCTTCGTTAGACAAGCCTACAATGCGGTTCAGTTTACTTCAAAAAATAATTACTGAACCGATTCGAACGGGAGGGTTTTATAAAAGCCAAAACTATCAAAAACTTTATAACTATTTACAGAACTACTTTATAATGGCTACTAAGAAGCAGAAAAGAAAAAAAACTTATTTTGGTGGAGTATCATCACAACATACACGTCTTAAAAAAAGCCCTTTATATTCTCTTCTGCCGGAACAGCTAGATTTATCTCCTGGATCTATGCATTGGTTTCCGCTAGTTGATCTCCATTATTTGATGCATTTTTTTGAGGATAATCCAAACATTATCCGATTATACGAGGAAAGACTTCGAGAAGGAGGAAAGGGTTTACGGGCAAGAGGAATAAATTTTGCTCTCCTGCCTTCATTAGGACCAAATATCGAGAATTATTTGATCATGAAAAAAGCGTATCTGCTTGAGGGAAGAAAAAGAGGTGAATTTAGTCTTTCTGAATATGCTGATGAAGTTATCGGTTTGCATACTCATGGTTATGCTTTTATTCAGAACGATTTCAATCAAGCTGCTAAAGATTTTATGTATCCTCGAGTTATTACTAGCCCATCAAATTCATTCAAAGCGAAATTATGGTCAAAACTTCCTTGGCTGGGAAAAAGCCGAAGATACCAGTCACACCATCTCCAACTCCAGGAACGTTTTAATGAACAGACAAGAAGAAGTCAAAAAGTCCATCAAGACTTAGAAGAGTTATTATCCATCGGAGATTTATCACAAGAAAGAGATCGTACCATCCTTCATGATATTAACCAAAAGATTGACTATGATCTCGGTGCAGTACAAGCCTTAGAGAAAGAAGAGGAATTATTTCAAAGAGTCCGACCTGGCTTATTTTTCAATCCAAAACATCATACTGATCATCTAGATGTTTACAAGAACATTCTTGAAGAAAGAAGAACCGCCTTTGATTTTGTAAGGAATCTCGTCCTACGAGGAGTAGCCGATAGTTTAGAAGCAGCAATTGAATTATATGATAACGTCGACCATCCACTCCCTAAAGAAATTATCGCCGACCGATTTTTAAGAAACATTGATCTCCAATTTTATGTTGACAGTATTGTACCTCAATTTGATAAGAAAGTTCTTCGAAAAATTGTTGATTTAAACAGGAGTTCATTCAATGAAGTCTACGAGCACTATCAGGAATCGCTAGCAAAACAAATAGGGATAGTTGAAAGAGTAAACAGATATCACAAACGATATCAAACAGCTATGGCTGGAAATAATCCTCTGTTCTTGCTAAGTGCAATAGGGAATGATGAAGAATTCAACAGAAAAAATAAATTTGATCGTAATTTTGGCAAAGTTGATGATCCCGAAACAGCTTATGGATTTCTCCAAGCTTGTAATTCTGCCGAATACCAAAGGATCCATAATGCTCTTAATCGGCACAATATTACTGCATGGTTACGAGTAGTTGATGAAGGTCTATTAGAAACAGTAGTATCGATCAATTATGATGAATTTGAGATAGTTCGACGAACAATTGACCGAAGTCTAGAGGATGGATTGGTGATGCTTCAATTTTTAAGAGACTATGAAACAGCAACAGATCTGCTCGAAACTAGAAGAGGATCAGACAGCGGCATTAACCCAAGAGATAGGATTGATATCCTTAGAGAAGAGAGATATGAGATCATGCGTGATTACCTAGGACATATTGTCCAGCTTGATGAAGAGCGGAAAAAAAATGAACTTTATAGAGCATTAAAGCCAAGGGTTTTTACTTCAGATGAACCTGTGCGTAGACTCATCGAAACAGACAGAAGCTTTGTCTCTTCCAATCTGGAAAGACTCCAAAAAGCAAGGAAAGTATATCAGCAATCAGGAGATGATCAAGAATATCTAATAATGATGACTGCTTTAGCTGATGCCGGATCAACGGAAGATAGAGCCCAATCATTAGATAGATACTATGCTCAACTATGTTCGCCTGAAGATGGTAAAGAAAGCGGTAAAGAAAGTGATAGAAAAAAGAAGAAACATGCAGACAGAAAAGAAGAGAAGAGAAAAGATGGGAAAAAAGACCGTTCTAGTGGCTCAGAAAAGAGAAGAGAGGTTATGTTTGAACATCTTGTAATCATCGGCGGACTGCCCGGAGTTGATTATGCAGCAAGATTACGCGATGAAATAGAAATAACTAGATTAAGTGTTCTTGGCCCTAATGATCTTACTCGTTTAAACAGCCAAGGCCCTGATGCAGGTTATATACTCGTAACAAATTCATTATCACATGCTTCAATGAGGATAGTCCACGGGTTGACTGATAACTGGGCTTATTCTCCTACGCATGGACAAAGAAACTTATGTGATGCCGCTCGAAGATTATATTTTAATAGAAAATAGAAAGAAAAGAATAGAAAAAAGGTACGTATTTAGTTCTATTAAAATAGTGGCTTGGTCAAGAGGAAAAATTCATTAAAAACCTCGTAAGATAAGCCTACTTGCCTGATTTTTTGCTTAAACATGTTGCTTTTCAAGTACTATTAATCTAAAAATAAGGCTGAATTTTACGTTGACATGAGCAAGCAAGTGACCTGTGAGCGAGCCGAGCTTGCGAACTTGCACGTTACACGAGCTCTTGCAAGCCAATGCCACTATTTTTCTTTATGGAACTAAATAAGTTCGAAAAAAGAGAATAAAGATAAAATAGAAAGATTAAGGATGCAATAACTCGCACATTCGAATACAAGCTTCAGTAACATCAGCTGCTCGTGGAATCCGTTCAACAGCCTGCTCCCAAGTCATCTTCGGCCCGTTAACTCCTAAAACAACTGGTTTTTCAAATTGAAGCGAAAGTTCTAGTAACGTCTTTGCTAGAGAAAAAGAAATAACTTCATCATGAGCCGTATCACCTTTAATGACTGCTCCTAAAGTAACAACTCCATCAATATCCTTTCTCATCAAGAATTTCTTAACGGGCAAAGGAATATCAAAACATCCCGGAACTTTAAACATTTCTGTCATGACATTTTTCTTTTTGCAAACCATGAGCGCCTCATGTAGCATCTTAGAGGTGATTTCTTCCCAATAAAAATCTGAAACAACTATTCCTAATTTCATCATATGCCTCCTGCATGATCATATCCTTGACGTAAACCTTTCCCCGCCAAAGGAGTTAGCTCTTCTTTCCCTTTCAATAGAGCTAAAGCATTCAGCACATGCTTCTGGACACGATCAAGAGCGATCTTTTTCTGCAGTTTAAAATTATCAACAGCTTCTTTTTCATGAAAAAAAACTTTAATGATATGCTTCTTTGCTTCTACTTCAACCTGCATCAACAACAGGTTTGCTTCATGAGCGCAAACTTCGTCAATATCTTCCTTGCCGACCCAGCCTAAAGCCAAAACAATATCACACTTGTAATCCTCAAAGAGCCTTTTCGCCGCAACGGGAAGATCTTTAAATCCTGGAACGGTATAGCGTTCAGTTTTTATTTTAAAGCCATAGCTAGAAACTTCTTTTTGTTGTAAAGCCTGAAGTGCTGCTTCCCCCATATTAATTCGAGCAAATGTCGTATCAGCTATACCAATTCGCATTGTACTTCATCTCCATCAGTTAATGATAATTCCTGTCGTAAACTTACCAAAGCAATAATCTCAATGATATTTTCTGGATGAATCGTTTTATGAGGCCTAAGCAAGTATCCTTTAAAATGATTGCGGAGAAAACGATTCCAAACAGTAACCGGATAACAATCAACATCACCAAAGCCTTCCTTCTTTAAAATTATTTTTTTTGTTTTATTAAATTGAGGTATTATTTCCATCCTTAGATTTAACGTTCCCGGAAACGGGATAAAACCTAATTTTTTCTCCATCAGTTCAGAATACATACTAACAAAATATGACCCTTTTCCTGTTCCTGATATTAATTTTCCTTGAATATACTTTTTTCTAAACTCTTCCATAAACCCATCCATAATTCAAAAAAAAAGGCTTGATTATATAAACTTTTTACCTGAATATTCTCTAATAAATATTCCAGTAGAGATATCTTTATATATAAAACATATACTTCCTTTGATTAAAATAAGAATTATCATAGACAAATCATCAAAGAGATCATTAAACAAGTCATTAAATAAGTAATAAACTTATAATTAAGTATATCATTAAAGAATAATTACAGAATATCATCAAAAAGACATGAATCTCATCAAAAAAACATTAAACTCATCATCATTTAAAATAGTAGTTTGAAATAATGCTTAATAATAATTTAAAAAAAGAGTTCAATAGATATTTGGAGGAATAAAAAATGCCAGTATTAATGTATGACCGAGACCAAAATCTTAAAAGACCAGACGCCAACCATCGCGCTTTAACTACTCTGCTTGGAGGAAGTATTGAAGTACAGAAGGTTGTCCGCCCTGGACCATTTCCAGGAGAGTTTGATGCTAGAACACTCTTAGAACAAGGAGGAGCAGGATATGATAGAGTTATCCTGCATGCATTAGGAGCAGAAGCAAGTGATCTTGTCCAAACCGCAGTACTTGGATTTATGGTTACTGAAAGAAGTTTAGGAGATTTCATTTATCTCGTACCTCAAGGAGGAGACAATCATCCTGATCTTCTTGGAACAGATGCCCATGTTGTAAGGGTCCGCCCTGACGGCTACTTTAGCCCGAGCTCTGCGCAAGATATTTATAACCTGTTAACCAGAAGATAAAGAGAATTATTCAATAAGCAGTTAAATAAATGGTTTATGTTGAATAGCTTGGTTGTAATTATAATTTTAAATTATATTCCTATTTACTATTTCTATTCACTTTTTTTAAAGAACACCAGAATAACTTAAATATCAACCATTTCAATCTCAATATTGAGACCTTCAGGGATAGGAACTCTCATCACTAAACGTAATGTCCGTTCATCAGCGCCTAAATCAATCAAACGTTTATGCACCCGCATTTCATATTTCTCCCACGTAGCAGTTCCATTGCCGCAGGGACCTTTGCGAGTGGTGACTTTTAATTTTTTTGTTGGTAAAGGAATTGGTCCGCGCATATCCACGCCCGTCTTATCTGCAATCTCTTTAACACTAGCGCAGATTTGATTGACTTTATTAATGTCAATGCTTGCTAATTTTATTCTTGCTCTTTGCACCATATTTCCTTCATTACACAATAAACATTTATGTTATCATGCTGTCGTTTCCGACAACCATTTTTTGTGTTAATCCACTAATTCTAGAGGTTATTTATAAATCTTATTGTTTTGTTTTGTAGATTTTTTAGTGCAATTGTCTAGATGAAGATAAACATTTTCTTACAACGCTTATTTTTACAAAGTTTAACGAAATAAAAAAGATAAGATATAATGTCGAGTCACTTATAGACATATAAAATTGCTAAATAATGGAGATCTAACAAGAAGAATAAAAATATCACCAAAAAGTAAAGATGTTAATATATGATGATAGCAATTATTAAATACTCAAAAGATTTCTAACTTAAATAATGCAGACGAAATCTCTACTCCAAGGATTAATATTGGGCTTATCACTATTAGCTGCTGGTGCTGTTGGACAGCATTTAGGGATGGCTAGGGCATTAAAAAATCCTTTAGTAAGAGAAGTAGCTCAGCAAGTACAAACTCTTGAGCAAAAGAATATAAGTCCTGAAGAAATGGCTTTAATTAGATCTAGTTTTATACGTGCGCATACCTTTTTAGAAGAAGCTAAAAAATATCACCAATCAAAACAATTTCAGTTATCAATTTCTTACATTGAGAATGCAAAGGTTGAGTTAGATAAGGTAAGAGGAACAGGCCTTAACATCGGTCTCCTTCTTGCTGAGTTAGATCTTGTGGAAAAAGATGTTTGGAAACAAGTAAGGTCATAAATAGTTTTATTATTTTTCTTTGTAAATAAAAACCTAATAAATTATTATTCAGAATGTATTTTTCTGTTTTAGAAAATAAAGAGTGTTTCATAACAAAAAAATATTTGCAAGATTTTTCCATTGGACAAAATCAAGGTCCATCATGATGCGTCATAAAAGTTTCTTCTACATTTCCCGGAGAAAAACCAAACCTTGGAATTATACCATAATCAATTATACCATAATTACAAGAAACCCCTGCTTCCAGATATCCACGAACTCTGTGTTGATCATCCATGCAAGTTCCAACCCAAGCTGCTTTTGTTAATCTCCAAAGCGGATTCTGGTTACTAATTAATCTTAAGTCACATTCCATAGCACCAGGTGGATTCAAGCTTCCCTCAAATCCACTGTATCTATCTGCAGCCATTTCAACACAGGCAGCAAAATTTGGAGGAGAATTATTAGGATTGTAAAAAACGCATGGACTGCTGTAGTTTTCATCGCAAGAGACAGAATAATCTAACCCTGATTTAGCTGAGACAAAATCATAAAATCGACTGCAATCAATAGTATCATCAGCATCCTTAAATTCTTCCGTACAAGCTATTACATAACCCTTCAGAGCTTCTGGATCAGGTGAATAGACAAGGTAAGGATCTGGACAACCAAACAGTGCTACCAAACCAGTCATAACCGTGACTCTAGCAGTAATATTTTTTATCCTTGTAAGTAGTGACATAACTAGTAGGGAAGCCCCTTTATTTTTAAATATTTTGGAAAATTTTGGTAAGAGAAATTATTTGGAGTATTAAACAACGTAAGCGATTAAAAAGATAGAACAAAAAAAGATTAAATAAATAAAAGAAAAGATGTAGAAGATTTACTTGCTTAAATCTTTCTTAACGACTTCCATACACATTCCAGCTGCAACAGTTGTTCCAGAATCTCGGATAGCAAATCTTGACATTTGAGGGATGTCTTTGTTTCTTTCGATAACAACTGCCTGAGTTGGTTTTAATCTAACAACAGCTGCATCTCCATTTCTCAAGATGTCTTTGTTTTCCGTAATCTCAGCACCCGTAGCTGGGTTCAATTTCTTGATGATTTCAACAAACTGACAAGCAACTTGCGAAGTGTGGATGTGGAACACTGGCGTGTAACCTACTGTTACAACAGTTGGATGATTCATAATCACTATCTGAGCAGTAAACTCTTCTGCTACCGTTGGAACATTGTCAGCAGGACCTAAAACATCTCCCCGCGCAATATCTTTCTTGCCTACTCCTCGAACGTTAAACCCTACGTTATCTCCCGGCTCAGCTTGTTGGAATTGCTCGTGATGCATTTCGATAGTCTTAACTTCTCCAGGAACTCCTTTACCTTCTCTTCCCGGAACAATCATGACTTTGTCGCCAATTTTCATTACTCCTGTTTCAACTCTACCAACCGGAACTACACCAATTCCAGTAATGTTATAAACATCTTGAATTGGTAACCGTAAAGGCAATGCTGTTGGTTTTTGCGGAACATCAAACTTGTTGATAGCATCTAATAAAGAGTCACCAGTCCACCAAGACATCTTTTCAGATTTCTTAATAACATTCTCTCCAGGGAAAGATGCTAAAGGGATAAACCTTATTTTGTCAACTGCCCATCCTGCTTGCTTAGCGTGTTTCTTGACTTCTTCAACAACTTCTTTGTATCGTGCTTCAGAGAAACTTACTCCTGAGATGTCCATCTTATTAACAGCAACAACCAATTGGCCTACACCAAAAATCTTTGACAACCGTAAATGCTCGATTGTTTGGGCATTAACCCCATCGTTAGCAGCGACAATTAATACTGCGCAGTCTGCTTGTGATGCTCCGGTGATCATATTCTTGATAAAATCTTTGTGCCCTGGTGCATCAATGATGGTGAAGTAATATTTATCGGTATCAAATCTTTTGTGAGCTAAGTCGATAGTTACTCCTCGCTCTTGCTCCTCTTTAAGATTGTCCATGACGAAAGCAAACTCAAATCCTT
>Ga0209541_10016062_pt1 | contig 11106 bp, 9 predicted proteins | sample RifCSPlowO2_01_FD_184027 | JGI IMG/M metagenome (GOLD analysis project Ga0209541, IMG submission 184027) | Groundwater microbial communities from Rifle, Colorado - Rifle CSP2_plank lowO2_0.1 (SPAdes) (version 2) | ecosystem: Environmental > Aquatic > Deep subsurface > Groundwater | place: Rifle... | reverse complement strand
CGCTTGATCCCTAAGGAAGATGATCTGCCAAAATTACGCTTCCGAGGGCATACTATAGCCCAAGCTCTTGCTTGGTTTAAGGAACAGACGATTCATCCAGAGAATTATCGTGCAGAATTCATGCCTCATACGGAAAAGACAGAATGGTCAACTATTTTTGTGGTCACTCCAAATGGCGTTTTTGGAGAGATCATCCGTGGCGGCCATTATCAGCTGACTCAAGGCTTTTATGATGGGGAGAAGCCTATGCTGTTTTCCTATGATTTCACGTCATGGAATCTTTCTGATGCAGATGCCTTGATCCATATGAAAGGTATTTTGAAGAAATTGAAAGTTGATGATATCTATTTACGCCAGCAGCTCTCTCAGGAACTGCAGGCAACGTTTGCCGGACCATATCTCTGCGGCTATTTTGAAACTGTTTTTACTCTAGATTTTGGCTTATGGTTTGTGGATTATAATAGAATATTGGATAAGATGTATAAGGACTTTAAGCAGGATTTCAAAGTTCCATTAGCTTCTTCTGAGCATGGTCTTGTCGGCATTTCTGCTTCACCGGGAAAAGCGCAAGGGAAAGTGAGGATTGTTAAATCCTGTTCTGAAGATTTTTTTGTGGGGGATATTTTAGTCTGTTCCATGACTACTCCTGATTTCATTCCTCTGATGAAAAAAGCAGCTGCCATCATCACCGATAAAGGCGGAGTATTGTCTCATGCTGCCATCGTTGCCCGAGAGATGAAGAAACCCTGTATCGTCGGGATGGAGAAAGCTACTTCATTGTTGAAGAATGGTGATTTTGTTGAAGTTGATGCGGAAAAGGGGATTGTAAAGAAAGTAAATAAGACAATATAATCTCCTTATTATAATATCACTTTTTACTCCCTTTTTAATTAAATTCCACGGAAGTTTTTTAAAGTAACTCCTCAATAGTAGCTTCTATGACTGAAGTTAAAACCTATGATTGGAACGGAACTCTCGTAACAGTTGATGGTTTCCGGCGCTGGATTAGAGAACAGGCAGAACATAAAGCTCTGGTTGCCAATTTCTATGATGGAGATAATGATTCCAAGCGCGCGGCAACTCCAGAGATGAGAGCAGTTTTTGAAGATGCTTCTCAACGAGGGGTATATCCTGTTTCTTTATTTCCTCAAGTAGTTGAGCGATTAGAGCGTGATGGTGAAGAAGGCTATCTGCGCGTTGTCCTTTCTACTGTGTCTCCAGAACCGTTAGCTCGACAAGCAGCGGAATTAGGCATTGGAGATAAGATTGATCAGTTTGTCTCTTTAGAAGAAGTTCTTCGATTTTCAGGATTGCAATCTCTGGCAAAAGAAGATGTAGGTGTTTATCATTCTTTAGCTGCAATACTAGGTCGTCCTTGTAAGACATATGTTGATGACACTCCTGCCCGAGCTGTGGCAGCGAGAGATGCAGCTGTCTTCCAGCGGGTCTTCTTATTTGATTCAAAAGGAACTGCAGAAGCAGGTCAGGGATATACTGTAGTAACTAATATCATGGATGTCCAATAGAAAGATAGGTATATAACTTCCTACTCCTACAATCATTAAACCATGGTCAATAAGGATATGATTGGTCTCTTGAAGCAACATGGATTGCATACAGGGCCAAAGAGAAGGATGTCGTTCTTTTCCATGACTTCTGTTACAAGAGGATATACTCAAGAGCTTCATCAGCATCTTGGCTTTTCCTATGAAGTTTTAGGGGCGATGGTCGAGGGGAATCAAACGCTTAGTGTTGTCAATGACTCGGTTGTTGCGGCAAAAGTGAAAAAGTTCTTAGAAAAGTTTCCCGAAAAGTTAGATAAGGACATTTTTCCACTGACAGAAAAGTATCTTCAAGAGAATAATAACCCGGAGATGTTACACCATCATTCTCGATTAAAGAATATCCTCTCCTTCTATCCCTATTATTTTAGCATCATTGGAATTTATAATGCTTTGAATAGATACGTAAAGGAGACATCTCATGATTTACTCACAGAAGAGCAGTTAGAAAAAATAGGCTACTTCAGGAATGAATTGGGAGGGATGTATCCTATCGTTGATGATGCTATTGTTGAACAACTTGAACAGTATCCGCAAGGAAAAATGTTAAGCTATCTCACGTTTGGCGAAATGAAACAGTTTCTTACTGATGGTACTATCCCGCAGAATGTACCGGATCGCCCGCAAGGATGTGTTTATCTCTACCTAGAAAAGGAAGATCGAGAGCTCATCGTTACGGAGAAAACGACAGTTGCTGAATGTAGCAAGCTCTTGTATCCTGCCTTTGATCCATCTTTACGAGTGCTTACAGGCCAATCAGCATATGCTGGAAAAGTTCAGGGAACAGTAGCGATCATGCCACGAAATTCTGAACTACCGGCTGATGCCATCATCGTCACGTCCATGACAACGGTTAACCAAACACCTCTTATTGTTAAGGCAAGAGCAGTAGTGGCTGATGAAGGGGGAATCTTATGCCATGCTGCCATCATCGCTCGAGAATTGAAGAAACCGTGCATTGTTGGCACAAAGTTTGGCAGCAGAATTTTTAAGGAAGGAGATTTTGTTGAAGTTGATGCAGATAAGGGGATCATCAGGAAACTCTAGCACCTTCTGGAAACTGTAGCACCTTATAGTATTGAAGCTAGAATCCTATAGTATCAAAGCTAGAAATCTTTTTATAAGCCGCTTCTACCAACTCCTTTTTGATGGAAAGAAGTCAATTCAAAGAAGTCAATTCAGTAATTCTAAAAGGAGCAATTCAAGGGGATGATACATCATGAGGGTATATGAACAACAGGGTAGTGATGGGTTTTATCGGGATAATTTTAGTGGAAGAGTATTTCATGATCCTGGATTGCAGGAAAAAGTTGCGGAGATGCGGCATCCCCTACTGCAAGCGTCAAGCGGGGCGTTCAGACGTAATGCTCAATATGTTGGCAGGCAGTTAGCTGCTGCCGTTAGGGAACAAGAACAGTGGTATCGTTCTCCAGAAAAAGTAACTAATTCAGGAGGGACAGCAAGGTATCTCCCTACAGATAATCCGGTGATGTTATGTATCCTGCGTGCTGGTTTGCCGATGACTTTGGGAGCGTTGGAAATATTTGAAGAGTCCCCTGTTGCTTTCGTTGACGCTAAAAGGATCGAAGGGACATATGATGCTGAAAGGGGAGACATAAAGGTTAGAATAAATTATCAAGCTTTTCCAAAAACAGTTGAAACATTAGCCGATAGAAATCTCTTGGTACCTGAAACCATGCTAGCTACTGGGCATAGTATGGTTGAAGTATGGCAACATGTTGTTGGAGAATATGGTCTTCCAAAAAGAACGATCGCTCTTGCTGCCATTGCTGCCATTCCGGGAATCGAGTATGTGCTGGAACATATTCCGGGGAGTAAAATTTATGTCGCTGTGGTAGATGATGGATTAGATGATAGAGGCTTTATCGTTCCAGGATTAGGTGATGCTGGTGATTTATGTTTTAATGGTGGGAAAAAACTTTTAAGGTAAGTATGAAATTCATTCAGCAGGAATTCAATCATTTTGTCCTTTCTCATCACATCATCGGTATTTTTGAGCAGCCGATAACCTTAGTTTCAGGAAGAAAAAGCCATTGGTACGTGAATTGGCGTAACGTGTTCAATAATCCGTACCATCTCGAAAAAGTAGCTCAGTTTATTCTTGGATTCACCAAAGACAAAGGCTTCCAGCCAGACTGTTTTTATGGTGTCCCGGAAGGTGCTACAAAGCTAGGGATAATTACTCAATATTTATGGGCAATGTCAAACGTTGCTGGAGGAAGTACTGAAGGAAAACTTTCTTTCCATCAAAGAAACGTCGTTCTCCCCATGGGCAGAGCCAAGCCAAAAGAGCATGGCGCTCCTCAAGACAAATATTTTGTGGGCATGCCTCAGGGAAAAGTCATCGTTCTGGAAGATACTACGACTACGGGAGAATCGCTTCTCAAATCGGTACAGCAGCTTCAAGCAGCGGGAATCAACGTCATTGCCGCGCTCAATCTGACCAATAGAAATGTCAAAAGAGATGACGGTACCACTATTGCTGATGCGCTTCATCGATTAGGAGTGCAATACTATGCCTTAAGCAATGCTCTTGATCTTCTCCCGGATGTGGTCAGAGAGCTGAAGCCTTCTCCAGAAGTTATCTTGCACATCGAAAAGGAATTCGAGCAGTATGGAATACGGAAAATAGGATTTGATCGGCAAAAATACAGCCAGAACAAAACATCGCTCACCATATCGCTCACCGCAAAACAGCAGGCAGCAAGAAAAAAGATATGTCTACCGTTAGATGATCTTTATACACTGGAAGATGTCCAGCAGCGAATCGAAGACTTATCCCCGTACGTTGGCATGTTCAAGATCGGCAAGGAATTATTCACCCGCTTTGGGCCAGAAGTTGTTTTATTGGCGAAGAAATATGGTGACGTCTTTTTAGATTTAAAGTATCATGACATCCCTACAACAGTAAGGCTAGCCTGTAAGGCTGCGGCAGAATTAGGAGTGTCAATTCTCACCGTTCATGCTTCTGGGGGAAAAGAGATGATGCAAGCTGCAGTACAAGGAGTAAAAGAAGGAACATCTCTTGGTGCATCACCTCCAAAAGTCATCGCTGTTACTGTACTGACGAGCCTGACAGAAGAACAGATGAACAGAGAACTAAACATTCCTGGGAAAATTCATGACCAAGTTTTGCATTTGGCAACTATGGCCAAGGAAGCAGGATGTGATGGCATCGTCTGTTCAGCAGCAGATCTGGCAGAGATGGGAGGGAAGCTTCCCAAAGATATGTTGATCGTCACTCCGGGAATTCAAGGTATAACCTCTTTAGCAGGAAACGACCAGCAGCGTGTACTGACACCAGGAAAAGCGATCGCTGCCGGATCATCACTGTTGGTTATCGGCAGGTCTATTACGAACGCTAATGACCACCAGCAAGCAGCCCTGGAAATCTTGGATGATATTGCCAACGTACTGCCTTCGCCTAAAAGAAGAATAGATCCCCACGTCCATTTTCGTGACGAAGAGCAAAGCTATAAGGAAACGATCGCTCATGGCTTGCAATTGGCAAAAGAGCAAGGTGTAGATTATGTCTTTGACATGCCCAATACGGCTACGCCGCTCTTGAGAGAAACGGATGTTTTACGGCGATTAACCTTTGTTCCTGAAGCAGAGAAACAGCGGTATTTCATGTATCTGGGAGCGACATCTGATATCACACAGCTTCGTGAAGCTGTCCGTCTGGTGAAAGAACATCCTCGGGTTATCGGAATCAAGATGTATGCTGGGCGATCGACTGGAGATTTAGCTATCATTGAAGAAAAAGATCAACAGCTTGTGTACAGAACATTGGCGGAAGAACAGTATAAGGGTGTCTTAGCGGTGCATTGCGAGAAAGAATCTTGCATGACAGATACCTTTGATTATCATCATCCCATTTCTCATGCACAAGCACGCCCAAAGAGAGCGGAAATAGAATCGCTAAAAGACCAGCTGCTGTTTGCCCGTGAAGAAGGCTTTCAAGGTGTTCTGCATATTTGTCATATCTCTACACCTGAAGCGGTGGAATTAGTATATCAGATGAAGAATGCTCTTAATGGAGATAATAGAGATGATAGAGAGAATTCTAACCAAATGAGCATACCGTTTTCCATAACTTGTGGCATTACTCCCCATCACTTGCTATGGGATGAAGAGCAGATGAATCTTCCTCAAGGATTATTATATAAGATGAACCCTCCATTGAGAAAAAAAGAAGATGTTTTTGCGTTACGAGAGTTATTGAAGCAAGGAAAAATAGATTGGATTGAAACTGATCATGCTCCTCATCAAGTAGGGGAAAAACTTCATGGCTGCTGCCCATCAGGATACCCATCATTATATCTGTATAAGGATTTTGTAGAGAAATTTTTACCTTCTTTAGGATTAGATGAAGAACAGATCAATCGACTGACGTTTGATAATATTGTTCAGGCGTTTAAGCTAGATGTTTGAGGGAGTAACGTCACTATTTAGTGATTATAATAAAAAGTTTTATATATCCCCCATAAAATTAATCCATTATGCGAAATCAGTATTCAGGATGGAATGGGCCATGGTTAAAATATAATGGAAGAGAAGTACCTCTAAGGATAGAGGGTATTAGTAATAGTCCTGATGGATATATTGAGATGGATGTGCCCTCACTAAAAATAAAAGTACATAATTTTCATGATTGCTCTAGAGTTAATCCCAATTTGTCTGTTGTAAAAAATGGTGATGGTAGTATTAAAAGTTATTCAGCAACTCTTAATGGAGTTAATCTTGATGATTATATTCCCACTATTCTAGCAGAATTTGGGATAAAGGAGTAAAAGATACTGGCTGGAAAGTAAGGAATTTCATTGATGTTGAAGAATAGATGTATTCTGTGATAATTGAAAAAGAATAAAGCTTGCTAAAGAAAACTTACATAATCGTTTTTATACCCTTCCCCCTACCATAGCCCTTACTCACCTTTTCACTCCAGAAACTCGGCAATGAATTTGTCACAAACCCTTGGTAATTATCTGCATAAATATAGGTAATGCCCGGTGTTTCAGAGAATTCATGAAACTCCTTCTCGACATCCTGATACATCTCTTTGATCTTCTTCCTCTCAAAATCTTTCTGCAAGAGAGAAGACGGCTTCAAGATAAGATAATCTGCCTGCCGGATGGCATTGATCTCCAAATTCGCTGAATTCTGCGCGATAAACATCACAGAAAGGTCCTTATGTCTAGCTATCAACAAAATCTCTGACAGTATCTTATTTGCTTTGCTCATACTATTCCGAGAAGAGAATTCAATCCCTCCTTCATCGATCAGCAAGGCTGCATTATTATCTAATTCATCTATTGACTTAATTACTTTGATCCAAGAGGGGAGCTCTTCCTCTTTAAAGCCAAGGGCGTAAACATACTTGTTGCTTTCCGCTGCAAAATTTTCTAATAAGCGCATGCCTATGGCTGTTTTCCCTGTACCCCTAGCTCCTAAAATGATACCGATCGTGCTTTTGTTGGTCAGGAGTCTTTTTTCAAAAGCAGAAAAATTCCCTTGTTTATTCCTCACTTCTTCGAAAGAAGAATATTTCGCCAAAACCTTTGACCGGCGCGATTCAGCCTGTTGTTTTTGTTTTTTTTCTCGATGGAGATAATATTGCCGTCGGATCTGTTTGCCGCAGTACAACAGTAATTTATAAATTCCTTTAGCAGGGTAAAAGAAGATCAGTTTAGCTAATCCTTTCAATATTTTATTTACTATGCTTGAAAATTTCTTTTTATTCTTCTTTTTCACAGAGAGTTTAGAAACAGTAAAGATATTTAAGTGTTCCTAGTTCTTAATTCATTTTCGATGATCTCCGCCAGTTCCTTCCTTCCATTAGATCGTAGAAGGTCTAAATCAACTTGTCTAGAGTGTAAAGAGTGAATGAGGGCAGTATGGGCAGTAGGTTCATAGAGGTCTTCTGGCGTGTTTCTGATCGCTTCGTCTAAGACATAAGATGCAGCCTCAGCGGTTTTAACGACAGCATGCATAACCCCGTCTGCATGTTTAACTGGAGGCGCGCCAGGATAACAGGAATGGTCTACAGCCATTATTAAGGCTGCTCTGGCAATGCCCATCTCTTGGAGTAATTGAACTTCTGGAACCAGGGTCTGTCCGATAAACCTGGGGTTTTCAATAGTCCTCCGTAATCGGGCTTCTCGGGCTGGCGTTGAGAAAGAAGGGCCTTGGATGTTAAAATATGTTCCATCATCATGAAATCCAACTCTTAAGTCTTGAGAATTGCTGTATAACCTGCCTATTTCTTCCTGAACTAGATCAAAAGCGTCATGTAATCTCCTTCTCAGTTCCGGACTAAATGGTGTGTCCATAGAAGTATGTAACAGCAGGCCTTTTTCTGCAAACGTCATTTCTCTGGTAAGATCATCCCAATCTACATCATCAACAGCACCTAAGTGCCCAGGCCATACTCGTTCATGGAGCCTTCCAGCAGCACTGACAGAATAGACGAGCGCCACTCCTTTTTTCTTAAGAGCCTGGACATTCGCCCTATAATTAACTAAATGAGGAGCTTCTAATTCCCTATGTCTGGCTACAAAATAAACCTTTTTTCCCCCAATCTCCAGTGTTCCGACCTTCACTGGGCCATAATCAGTAGCTACAGTTTCATAATCCTTCGCTCTTTCTGAAAAACCAGTCCCCCCAATAATTCCTATTGTTGACATGTAGTACACCTTCTAAAAAACCGCCTAAAAAGTAAATTTAGGAAAAAATCAGCTTTAATAAACTTCTCTATCCTTCAAAACAACTTTTATATACTCTTTATTCTTCTTAATAACCATGTTTGCCGCTAAAGTAAAACTCCATGATGCCGAGACCGTGAAAACGTATCTCCTCAAACATAACCTTCTTCATCCTGATTTTTCCCCTCTGAAAGAGTTTGATTACCTTTTCTTTCCCTTGAACAAGAAAGCAAAAGTTCCCCATGCCGAGGTTGCTACCACTCATGTCCATTTCCCAAGCAAGAGAAAGCCGATGAGGATCGAAGACTTGCTTCAAGGAACATTATCCCAAAAACAGCTGAAGCTTCTCCCCAAAAGCCAGGAGATTGTGGGCAATATTCTTATCCTTGAAGTGCCGGAAGAGTTTCTTGATAAGGAAAAAGCGATTGCAGAGGCTTATCTGAAGCTTCATCCTCACGTAACTACTGTTGTCAAGAAAGATCAGATGCATGAGGGTGTCTTCCGGACGAGAAAGGTAAAAATTCTGGCAGGAAGGAAAACAAAAGAGACGATCCATATGGAAAGCGGTGTTAAGATCCAGCTTCATCTGGAGAAAACATATTTTTCTGCAAGGACAGCAAACGAACGGTTAAGAGTTGCCAAGCTTGTCAAACCCGGAGAAGAGATCCTGGTGATGTTCTCTGGAGCAGGGCCATTTCCTTTAGTCTTAGCTAAACATTCTCTTGCTAAGAAGATCTGGGGGATTGAGTTAAACACATTTGCCCATGCTTATGCCCTCAACAATATAGAGATGAATAATTTCCAAGATAAGATCGAGCTCTACGCTGGTGATGTCCGTGTTCATCTGCCGAAGATCAAGAAGAAGTTTGATCGTGTTCTCCTGCCTCTGCCAAAAACCAGCGATGAATTCCTTGATGTGGCATTGCCGAGAGTGAAGAAAGGAGGCATCGTCCACTTATATCGGTTCCTTGACGAGCAGGACGTTGCTCAGGAAGTGAAGAAAGTGAAGGCTATCTGCGCAGGATTAGGGCATCCTGTAACGATCATCAGAAAAGTGAAATGCGGGCAGTTCTCTCCGGGAAGATTCAGGTATTGTTTTGATATGAAGGTATTGAAATAGGGATGAAGAAATAAGAAGAAAAGAATTAGCAACTTTGTTCCGTTACTTTTATTAAGTTCTAGCTGAATATTTGCCCCAGGAGTGAAAAACGTAATGAAGAGGTGAACACCATTCCTACTATAGGATACGGATGTAACTGCTGAACGTTCACAATCTCCTCTGCTGCCATGAAACAGTTGTTGTCAATACAAACAGAAGAACAGAAACATTAAGAATACAAGAAAGCCATTTACCCTAAGATCATCGACTCATCTTCTTCATCTTCAATCCTGATCTTGTCGATGGCCATCAAGAAATCTTCCTGAGTGACAGAATCCCTGTTTTCTCTGATGGCAAAGTAGCCTGCTTCCGTGCAGACTGCCCGTATCTCTGCTCCTGAAAAGTTCTCCATCTCTGGAACTAATCCAGTAAGCTTTACCCCATTCAGATTCATGTTTTTGGAATGCACTTTTATGATGTCCAACCTGCCTTTTTCATCAGGAAGATTGACCTCAATCAACCTATCCAAGCGCCCAGGCCTTATGATGGCTTGGTCAAGGATGTCCACTCTATTCGTAGCAGCGATGACTTTCACCTCACCAAGATGCTCAAAGCCATCTAATTCTGCTAAGAGCTGCATAAATGTCCTATTCACTTCACGCTCTCCAGAAGTTCCCGTTTCCATCCTCATGGCGGCGAGAGCATCTATTTCGTCGATAAAGACGATGGCCGGAGCATGCCTTCTGGCATAATCAAAGATATCTTTCACTAATTTTGCTCCTTCTCCGATAAATTTCTGGACCAATTCAGATCCCACAACTTCAATAAACGTCGCTTTGGTGGAATTAGCCACAGCTTTCGCTAAAAGTGTCTTTCCTGTTCCCGGTGGACCGTAAAGAAGAACTCCTTTCGGAGGCTGGATCCCTATTTTTTTGAACAAGCCCGGCTTTTTCAAAGGAAGCTCGATGACTTCCTGGATCTCTCGCTTTTCAATCTCTAAGCCGCCGATATCTTTCCAGCTCTCCGTAGGCTTCTCGATAATGACATATTTTTCAACATCAAAATTAGTGCAGAGGTCTATCTTTTTGATGACATTCAATGATTTCTGCTCTACTAAGACAGAATCTCCAGGCAGCAGATTGCCGGCATCTTTTGAAACGTTGCAATAGAACTTATTGCCGTTCGGCAGCTTGATCACGGCATGGTTTCCTTCAGAGGTGATAACTTCAGAAACGAGTAAAGCTGGTTTCTTCAGATTGTTCAACTCATTGCTGGCCTTGTCGAACAGCTCGCGAAGCATGGCGCTCTCTTCCTGCAGCTTATTGATCGTATTTTGGATAATTTTGTTCTCTTCCTCTAATCTGGTAAGAGAATCACTTAAGACTTTGTTTTGGCTTCCGCCGTTAGTCAAGTCGTTGTGTGATGATCCTGCTGCTGTTGTCTGTACTTTCATAGCCGTATTTTCTGTCATTGGGGGATATAACCCTCAATTGTTTTTAAAAGTTGCTGATGAAAATGCAAAATATTCGAAAAATCAATAGAATCATAAGTCCATGAATCAAAGTACAGCTGTCTCTTTCTCGACAAAATATTTTCTCTCTCTAGGTGCTTGTTTTCATTTTTTTCTCGCTCGCATCATTTTTTTTATTTTCATCCATCACTTTTTTCATCTCCGTGCATCTGCGTTTCCGCAAGGTTTAAAAAGATAAAGATCTTCCTT
>Ga0209541_10016061_pt1 | contig 11106 bp, 9 predicted proteins | sample RifCSPlowO2_01_FD_184027 | JGI IMG/M metagenome (GOLD analysis project Ga0209541, IMG submission 184027) | Groundwater microbial communities from Rifle, Colorado - Rifle CSP2_plank lowO2_0.1 (SPAdes) (version 2) | ecosystem: Environmental > Aquatic > Deep subsurface > Groundwater | place: Rifle... | reverse complement strand
CTTTGATATCGACGAGCGGGTAGCCGGCGAGGATGCCGCGGCTCATGCCTTCCTGGAAGCCCTGGTCACACGGCTTGATGAACTCGCGCGGGATGCGGCCGGATTTTTTAACCGCCGCTTCGGCGAAACGCTCGCGTATCCCAAGACGCTCCACACCAACGCGCCGCGCGTGATGAGCCTGCTCAATCCGGATAAAAAAATGTCAAAAACGCTGGGCGGCGATCACTGCCTCAATCTCGACGACCCGCCCGAAGAGATCCGCCGCAAACTCTCGCGCGCGGTCACCGACACGGGCGACGGCAGCGGCGCGGGCACCAAAAACCTCCTTGTGCTGCTGGGGCACTTCGCTGATCCCGAAACAGTAAAAAATTTCCAGGTGGCGGCGGCATCCAAGTCACTCCGCTACTCTGAGTTAAAAATCGCCCTGACGGAAGCCGTTAATCGCTTCCTCAAACCGCTCCAGGAACGCAAATCCAAACTTGTATCCGACCCCGCCAAACTTGAAAAAATTCTTGCCGACGGTGCCAAGCAGGCCGGCAAAGTATCGACCGCCACACTCGATGAAATTCTCAAAAAAATCGGTTTGCGGTCAGATGTCACCGTCCCAAAAAACCGAAAGCCTCGACGGATTGCAGCGTTAAAATGATCGTCCTCCTCATTATTGGCGCAGGAATTATCGCCGTTCTGTCGGTTGTCGTGGTGGTGCTTTTTGTGAGCATCGTTATTAACGTCGCCACGCAGGTCCCGTTTGCGGGAACTCCGCAAGGTCGGATCGAGTGGCTCTTTGACTACCTTAAACTGCAGCCGGGAACCCGCCTCTACGACTTGGGCTGCGGCGATGGCCGCGTGGTTTTTGCCGCCGCGCGCCGCGGGGCATTCGCCACTGGTTACGAAATCCAGCCGCTCACGTATCTACGCGCAAAAATCGTCCAGTTCACCCACTATCCCGCGGCCAAAATCCGCTTTGGAAATTTCCATAATGCCAATCTCGCTAACGCCCAGATTGTCTTTTGTTTTTTGGTCGACGCCGTGATGCCAAGCGTGGCGGCGCAATTGGAAGAAAAACTTGCGCCCGGATGCACGGTCGTCAGCTATGGTTTCCCGCTCCCCGGCTGGCAGGCAAATATGGTGCTTGAACCATTACCACCAAACGGCAGTAAAATTTTCCTCTACAAAAAAAATTGGAACACCATCGCAGAATGAAAAAAAGAATGATTGAGGCGTACGCTCATCCATTGATCGGTTAAACGAACAGTTGTCAAATTCAAGCGATCGCTTGAATTTGACAACTACACCTCACCCGCTATGCCAAACCTTTTTGCAAACGCCGTCACACAGCTAGAAACTGCCGCTTCCCACCTCAAGCTTTCCCCTAAAGTCGCCGCTATTTTTAAACAACCACAACGCATTATTGAAGCAGCAATTCCGGTTGAAATGGACGATGGCCGCCAAGAAATTTTTTCCGCCTTCCGTGTCCAGTACTCCAGCGCCCGCGGCCCTTGCAAGGGCGGCATCCGTTTTCATCCGGGTGTGAACCTCGATGAAATCAAGGCGCTCGCGTTTTGGATGACCATAAAGTGCGCCGTTGCCGATTTGCCGTTCGGGGGTGGCAAGAGCGGCGTGGTGGTTAACCCCAAAAAACTTTCCGCCGGCGAGTTGGAGCGGCTTTCGCGCGGGTACATCCGTGCATTTGCCGACGTCATCGGTCCCGATCGCGATGTGCCGGCCCCCGACGTCGGTACGAACGCCCAAATAATGGACTGGATTTCCGACGAGTACGCGCTCATGACCGGTCGCGCACAGCCGTCAGTCATTACCGGGAAATCGCTCAACCGCGGCGGATCGCGGGGACGCGAAACGGCGACCGGACGGGGCGGTTACTTCGTGATCGAGCAGCTCCAAGTGTTAAAAAAATGGAACCGAAAGAACACCCGCATTATCGTCCAGGGATTTGGCAACGTCGGTATTCACTTCGCGCGCCTCGCCTGCCGCATCGGGTATCGGTTAATCGGCGTAGCGGATTCGCAGGTGTCCATTCTCGCCGCACCCAACCACTCTCTCGACTACGCCTCCGTGAGCAACGCCAAGGCCGAATATGGCACGGTTGATCCCTGCCGCTGCACTAGCGTGAAAGGAAAAATTTGCCGCTGTCTAGATCACCGGCACGTCACCCCCGACCAGCTCATCACCGCCGATTGCGACGTGCTGGTGCTGGCGGCGCTGGAAAACCAAGTTACAAAAGCGAACGCAGGGAAAATCAAAGCCAAGGTCATTGTTGAACTCGCCAACGGCCCGACCACGCCGGAGGCAGACGCCATCCTTCAAAAACGAAAGGTGCTCGTGCTGCCGGACGTACTCGCGAATGCCGGCGGCGTCATCGTTTCGTACTTTGAGTGGCTGCAAAACAAAAATGGCGAATCATGGACCGAAAGCGACGTCAAACAGCGGCTCAAACCGATGATGGATCAAGCCTTTTATAAGGTGTGGGAACTCGCAAAAAAACAGCGCGTACCGCTGCGCACCGCCGCATTTATGCTCGCCCTCAAAACATTATCAGAAGCCATCGTCGCGCCCAATACGAAAAAAGAATAGTTTAACTTGAGACCGCAGAAATTCTCTTATTATGCGGTCATTCTGTCCCGCAGTCGCGGGATCAGAATCTCCATGGATAGTTTTCGCTCAGTTACGAAATCCCGAAACTTGGAGAGACCCTGAAACAAGTTCAGGGCGACCGGGTCGGTTCGGGATGACAAAATAAACTCGCTCGCTTCCGCTCACTCGTTTTCGTGGGCGGAGTATTAACCCCGCTCACGACCAAGGGGGTTCACAACCCCCTGGGAACCCCTTGTCCCGAGACTCACGGAGTCCCGTGGACTTCGGAGCGGAGTGGCTCCCCGCAGTCCCGCCAACGGCGGGACGGGGTATAGAGCAAATCACTTTTTCTACAGTCTCAACTTAAAACCGGTTCCCCTAAACGGAAACCGGTTTTTAATTTTTTATAACTTGACCACCGTCAGGGTTACCGGTTCATCCATCCACTGGCGGGCGATATTCGCGAAATGTTTGGTCCGATCGGTCACTAAAAACTGATGCGCCGTCCCTTTGGTCAATCGGCTCGCGATCTCTGGGTGCCGCTTAAGGTACTCTGCCAATTTGCCGGCGGTGATCTCGGCTGGGTCGGGGACAACACACGTCGGACCCATGATGTCGGAAAATTCCTTAAGCAGCATCGGATAGTGCGTACAACCCAGTATCAACGTATCAACGCGTGCGAGTTTCAACGGCCGCAGGTACGTGCGTAAAAGTTTTTTTGTTTCCGGCCGCTTGCCCAACCCCTCTTCGATGAGCGGCACGAGCAACGGGCACGCCTGCTGGGTAACGCGGATTTTCGGGTTGACCGCCTCAAGCTCCCGCACGTAAGCGCCGGAACCGACCGTACTGCGAGTCCCCACCACGCCGACGCGGTTAAAACGCGACACTTGCGCCGAGTACTCGGCCATTGGCCGAATGACACCGAGCACGCGACAATCGGGGTAATGCGACGGCAGCCATTCCTGCTGGAGCCGCCGCAACGCTAACGCGGAAGCGGTATTACAGGCCACAATGACCAACGGGCAGCCTTGACCAAGCAAATAGGAAACCGCTTCGACCGTGAATTGGTACACCAAATCCGCGGACCGGTTCCCGTAGGGCAACCGCGCCGTATCGCCGAGATAACCGATCTGATATTCCGGGAGTTTTTTTCTGATGGCTCGCGCAACCGTCAAGCCGCCCAAACCGGAATCAAAAATTCCAAGCATGCGTCCGAACTAAAAATTTTTGGGAATGAGATCGGCAATTGCGGGTGGCAATTTCCCTGCGCCGAGCGGATTGTAGCCATTCTTGATCTCCACTTTATCGGTAAAACCATCACCATCCGTATCTTTCTTGGTTGGATCCGTGCCGATCACCCCTTCAATTTCATCCGATATCCCGTCGCCGTCGCTATCCAGTTGTCCGAGCGGCGCCACCGGTTCCGGGGTCGGCACCACGAAAGGCTGCCCACCTTGATTTTGCATCATGGTGTTCATTATTACACCCATGACCTTAGCCATCAGCTCTTCGGCAGTGATGTAGGCCGTGGGTACGGTCACCGTGACGGGCTGGTTGAAGTTGCTCAACTGGATGTCGCTGCCAATCATCACGGTAGCATCCGCTGTCCCGCCTTCCGTCGGTGCCACCGTGAGTGTGAGTTGAATGCGGTGGAAAAGATTATCCGTCTTGCCGATCCGCAACGTACCGCTCAGCTGGAGCGATTCCACCCCGGCATTAATTTCTTTTTGAATATTTGAGGTATCCGTGCTGCCGAGCGTCGTCCCGACGGTTTTTGTCGCGGACATCTGCTGCAGGCCAACCACAAATTCTTTCAACTGCGCGCGGTCGAGTCCAACCGTCAGCTCCCACTCCGTCTCGTTGCCCAAAACCGCAGTCATGACAATAAACGGGTGTTCACCATAAAGTTTCTTCAGGTCGGCAATCGTTTGCTGCAACAGCGCCTGCTGCTCCGGCGATGTCCCCGTCGTGCCACCCGCGGTTGTTGGGCTGGTCGTCGTACTGATAACATACTTCACCCAGGTACCCTCGACCCCGTTCAAACCGAGTTTTGAAAGCAATGGTAGGCTGTCCACCCGGAAATACGTCGTGTCTTTATCGGCCTGAACGTACGAAACCACGGGTGCCAGCACCCCGCTCCCAAATAGCTGGTCGGCATCACTGCCCAAAGGAATGGCAAAATTGATTTTTCCGCTCCCATGCGGATTGTCGCCCATGGCAACCTCGGCCGTACCATTCATCTTTCCCGTGACCGTCGTTGAGGGGTACCCCTGTTTTTTGAGCTCCTCCGCATATGCAGAACCCGGGACGGCATCAAGCGTAAGGGAAAAATCGTAAGCCGCCGAGTATGAAGTGACGTTCGCCCACGCGGAAACGGCCTGACTGAAAAGCTGTTGCGGATTTGGCTGCGATGATACCGGCGGTCGTGCCGGTCGCTGCCACAGGTAGTACGCGAATACTCCGCCGCCCAACCCAACGATGACCAGGATGAAACCAATCACGAGGGCGACGGTACGCCCGCCGCGGCGCTTCGACGCTTCAGCTTCCAAAGGAGGCATGGACGCCAATACTCCGCCGGACGGCGGAGCGCTTGCCGCCGGATGGTTGAAGGGATCAAGCGGTGTCATCGGCGGCGTTATCCGCGGCGGCACGAGAGTAGGCTGTGACATATAAAAACAGTTAGTTACCAATAATGATGAGGTAGTCTCCAAAATGCCAAAATTTATTCCCAAAGCCCAGTCGTTGAGTACATTTTTGGCTCAATCAAAATGTTAATCTTTTACAAACTCAGGCGATCAAATAATTTAGAGATGCCCTTAGTGTATCACGAAACCGCAGCCGCCGAAATCAATTTTGTGAGTTCCTGCTGAACCGCCGCCAAACGCGTTGCATTTTTTGCTTCGACGTTCAGTCGCAGGAATGGTTCGGTATTGCTCGGCCGGACGTTGAACCAGAAGTCATCGGCTTCAACGGTTAGCCCATCAAGGTGGTCAACGCGTTTGGAAACCGGACGATAACGCTCTTCCAGCTGCCGCATCGCCGCCACTTTATCCGAAACCTTGAAATTGAGTTCTCCGGAAATGTGGTGCTTTGCGTACAAATCTGTGAACAGCTCGCTCATTTTTCCGCCCGAATGTGAGAGGAGCGACAAAATCTGGAGCGGCGGAATCCATCCGTTATCCAGGTAACTGCCCGCGAACCGGTAGTAATAATGGCCGGTCACCTCGCCGGCGAACAAGCCGTCCAGTTTGTGCATCATTTCTTTAATGAACGAATGGCCGACGCGGCAGACGTGCGGGGTGCCGCCGTGTTGCCGGATAACATCGGGCACGCCATGCGATGCCCGCAGGTCGTAGACCACGGCACCGGCACCGTACCGATCGAGCGTTGCCCCGGCAAGCAGCGCGGTCACGAAATCTCCGGGGATGAAGCGCACCTGTTCGTCGAGAAAAAATACGCGATCGGTATCGGCGTCCCAAGCGATGCCAAGGTCCGCGCGATGCATCCGCACCGCCTCCTCCCAATGGCGCCGGTTCTCCGGCAATAACGGGTTAGCCTGGTGGTTGGGGAAACGTCCGTCCGGTTCAAAACAGAGCGGAATAATTTCGATGGGTAAATCCTTGAACACCTTGGGGGCAATCAGCCCGCCGGCCCCGTTGCCGGTATCCATCGCAATCTTGAACGGCTTAATGCTCTTGAGGTCCACTTCGGCCCGCACGGCGGCGGCAAAATCATCCAGCACATTCGGCTGCTCGCGAACCGTGCCGATTTTTTTCACTTTCGGAAACTGATTCTTCTCCACCAGCGCGCGCAGGTCGCGGATGCCGGAATCACCGGAAACCGGCGCGGCCCTGGCGCGAACGAGCTTAAAACCATTATACTGGGCCGGGTTATGCGAAGCGGTAATGTTGATGCCGGCAGAAAATTTATGGTGGGCGACGCCAAAATAAAAGGAATCGGTGCTGCCGACCCCAAATTTCACCACATCGGCCCCTTGCTCGGTCAAACCGGAAATCAACGCATCACGGAGCGGCGGGCTGCTAATACGAACATCCCAACCGACAGCCACGGTCGAGGGCTTAAAAAATATGACGAACGCGCGTCCCAGCCGTCGCGCCAAATCCTCATCGAGCTCCGTCGGATACACTCCGCGGATGTCATAGGCCTTAAAGATTGATGGGGAATATGGCATAAACGTATGGAGGAGTAAATCACGGTCTGATCCGACTCTCGCCCCGTACCAATTTTACCATCAGTAGAACTTCGCGCTTGGAAAAAATGGCGAACAAACTATACCGGCGCAACCCGCGCGTGCCAAATAGGCACACCCCGTTGCTGGCGAAGCGGGTTGCCGTTATTTTCCGGAGTAAAATTGGTGCGGGGTCGTAAGCCTTAAATATGGACGGTGAATACGGCATGCGTATAATTGTCGTTTAAAAACAAATTTTTTATGGACCGGGAATTCAGCATATCTTAAAAACCATCACCAGCAAAAAATATGCCCTGAGCCTATCGAGGGGCTACCATAATTTTTCGCTTTGCATTTTAGTTTTGCATTTTTTTCCCGCCACTGTGCAACATTTTTCAGACTCACCTGCCACAACGCGCCAACGCCCCACAAAACGGCAATCATTTTAAGCGCCCAGCCCACCGGCCCGAGCATGCCCGCGATGGCCACATAGAGTATGAGTCCGCACACCATCGGTAACAGCGAGGTCCCGCGATAGCGGCTGCCAAGCGTTCGATTAAATAAGAGCAGGCCGATCGCAATACCGGACACGACTTGCGCCGTATAAAGAATGACAAAATAGAATGCCGCGAGGATCAGCGCGAGCGGCAACCCGATCACGGTAAAAAGGAGTACCACCACCACAATCGGCGTCGCTACCACCACCACGAGCCCACTCGCCAGTGACCGCCAAGGCTTGCGGATGTAACCCTGCTGCACCAGCTGGACCACGTACCGCGGAACTAGATTGATGAGCGCCAAGCCAACTACCAGCATTCCAAACAGCGAAACCATCCATCCAAAAATGGAGTACCAGAGACGTTCGGCAGCGGTTGGAACCGGTATCGCTTCATGGCGAACCGTTCCACTGACTTTCGCCGCCGGATCGCGGCGGAGCTGCTCGGCCGTAGCGGCGGCATACGTCAGATTGCCACCGATACTCCCGCCCGGCAAAAGCGTCACAACCCCGTCAATGCCGACTTCCGCGAGCACGTCGCTCACAACATTTCCCCCGAGCATCAGGTTAGCCGCGCGAACCGCCAAATTTTTTCCGACCGCGCCGCGGATGGAAACGTTTTGCCCGACCACATACCCATTGCGTCCGATGCTGGATTTTTCGCCGAGCGTCACATCGGCGCCCCAGACGTTGCAATTCTTTCCAATGGTTCCGTCAATGGTCACGTGCATACCCGCCACGCGGACGTCCCCCTCGACTTCGCCGGAGATGATCAAAGTATTTGCCGCCACGATCACGTCGCCGGAAACTGCACCCGCAATCGTCACGGTTTTCCCCACCACAATCACATCGCCGTCAATATTACCCTGTAGGTCGATCGTATCGCCGGCCGTAATGTAATCACCTTGGACGATTTCATTTTTCGCCAGCTGTAACGGAACGCCCGGACGTCCCTGAAGCGCGAACGCAAACGCCGCTACCGGCAACATAACGGCCACCGCAATTACCGCGGCAACGGTAACCGCTCGGCGCGAGCCAAATTTCCTGTTCTCCATATAAAAAATTACCTATTCACTATCGCAAGGTGCCTGCTCATAAAATACCAGGTATTTACGCTGCTGCCAAGGCCAATAGCGTGATACATAAAACTTGAAACCTGAAACGTTGCCGATGAGCGGCAAAAACGTTTCGCGTTTTACGTTTCACATTATTCAGCAGTCTTCTCCAGGTTCCCTCTCCCCGGGTGCCTGTCCGCCTTGGGCGGAGGAGAGAGGGAATTGGTTTTGCTGAAGAGAAGATATTCTGCTACGCTATCGGTATATGCACGACAATCTCATGAAATTTATTTCGGAAATCTACATGCTCAAGCGGAACCGCCGCGAGGGTTTCCGGCTGTCCGGGGTCGAACACCCGGATTCGCTGGCCGATCACGTCACCATCACCGCGCAACTGGCGTACATCATTGGCGAGTTGGAAGGTTTGGATGGAGAAAAATGTGCCGCCGTGGTGCTCTTTCACGACAACGGCGAAACACGAACCACCGACCAGCACAAAGTCGCTGCCCGCTACGTTGACCGCCACGACGGCGAACGGCGAGCATTGCACGACCAGCTCAGCTGGCTGCCAAAAGTTATGCAGGAAAAAATCATCGGGCTGGTTACCCAAATGGAAGAACGTAATACGCCGGAAGGCATCGTCGCCAAAGACGCCGACTGGATCGAGGCGGCGATCCAAGCTAAAATCTATTCCGAGCAGGGCTACCAGCTTTTGGACAGCTGGATCGAGAATGTCACCAATGCCGTGCAAACGAAAACCGCCAAGGCGATTATGGCAAAAATAAAGGCGACGAACGATTTTACCACCTGCTGGTGGCAGGGATTGAAAAAAGTGACGTATAAAAAAATTTCTAAGGCCTAATTTTAAAAATGTCATTCCCGCGAAAGCGGGAATCCAGCAACCGTATGAAAGAATATTTCCGATAATTTTTTCCGCAGCTTTCGCTATTAGCCATATTTTTGCCGTCAATCCCGCTTACGCGCTCAGGGATGAAAATTATAGAATTGCACCGGAAAAACATGTCATAATGATTTTACTTACCATACTTGGCGTATTTGGTTTCATATGGTACATCTACAATCTTAAAAAATTACCCTCAATAAGAAAGATGAAGGACAGCAAAAAAATCTGGCGTGCACGTGTGAAGGTAATGTTAGGAATACTATTTTTTGCCGCATGGCTTATATACGCTGCAGTAGGATACAATTGAACTATAAGGCAACTTAAATCAATGATTTTCAACTGCCTGGAACTGCGCGAATAATACACGACACGGACAAACCGCCAACGGCAGTTTGCCAGGCGGTTTTGTTGTGCTAAGGTGAAGATGAACTTACGGCAAAACTGTCATCCCGCACCCGGATGCGGGATCCAGAAAAGATATAACGTGTCCATTACTGGATCCCCGCTTTCGCGGGAATGACAATTTCATTTACTATTTCCTTTTTCTACAGTCTTTAAGATATAACCTTGTTTCATGCTTCATGTTTTATGGATTACTCCAACCTCCAACGCCACGACCCCGAAGTCATGGCCATCGTGAAAAAAGAAATCCAACGCCAGCAGGAGAGCCTGGCGATGATTCCATCGGAAAATTATGCCAGCTTGGCGGTACTCGAAGCCATGGGCACGGTGTTGTCGAACAAATACGCCGAAGGCTACCCGCACAAGCGTTACTACACCGGCAACCAATACATCGATGAAATCGAAGACCTGGCGATTGCCCGTGGAAAAAAATTGTTCGGCTGTGAACACATCAATGTCCAGCCGAACGCCGGCAGCGGCGCCAACTTGGCGATTTACCTTGGGCTGCTCAAACCCGGCGACACCGTAATGGGCCTCAAGCTCGACCAGGGCGGCCATCTCACCCACGGCCACCCCGTGAACATTTCCGGCCAGCTCTACCATTTTGTGCAGTACGGCGTGCGGAAAGATACGGAACTGCTCGACTATGACGAAATCCTGGCGATGGCGAAAAAAGAAAAACCGAAAATGATTGTGACGGGCGCGACGGCGTATCCGCGCATCTTTGACTTTGCCAAATTTAGAGAAATCTGCGACGAAGTCGGGGCACTCCTGATGGCCGACATTTCTCATTTTGTTGGGCTGTCAATTTCCGGCGACCATCCGAATCCCTTGCCACACACGGATGTGGTCATGACCACCACCCACAAAACTTTGCGCGGGCCAAGAAGTGCCGTCATTTACTGCAAAGAAAAATACGCAAAAACCATTGACCGAGCGGTGTTCCCCGGCACGCAAGGCGGCCCGATGGAACACATCATCGCGGCCAAAGCGGTCTGTTTTGCCGAAGCGCTTAAACCGGAATTCAAAACCTATGCGCACCAGATTGCGCTGAACGCCAAAGCCCTGGCGAAAACGCTGATGGCCGAAGGGTTGCGGCTGGTGTCGGGCGGCACGGACAACCATCTGATGCTGATTGACTGTGTGCCCTTAAAAATTACCGGCCGCAAGGGTTCGGATGCATTGGCTGCCTGTAACATCTACACCAACCGCAACACCATTCCTTATGACCCGGGTTCGGCGTTCGAACCGTCGGGCATCCGGCTGGGCACGCCGGCGCTCACCACGCGCGGGATGAAAGAAAAGGAAATGGAGCAGATCGGAAAAACCATTGCCATAGTGTTGAAAGCGCCAACCGATGAAAAAATATTATCCCAAGCACGGACCACAGTGATAGAGCTAACTCAGCGGTTTCCGATTTACCCGGAACTCACGGCATAAATCCCCCTCTCCTTCCTTCGTCCCCCCC
>Ga0209541_10016059_pt1 | contig 11107 bp, 10 predicted proteins | sample RifCSPlowO2_01_FD_184027 | JGI IMG/M metagenome (GOLD analysis project Ga0209541, IMG submission 184027) | Groundwater microbial communities from Rifle, Colorado - Rifle CSP2_plank lowO2_0.1 (SPAdes) (version 2) | ecosystem: Environmental > Aquatic > Deep subsurface > Groundwater | place... | reverse complement strand
GGCGTTAAAAAATCCAAAAATTAAAAAATTATTGGAAAAAAGAGCGAAATTAAGAATAGAGAGACAATACGAAACGGCTGATAAAATAAGAGAAAAATTGCTTCAGGAAGATATTGTCGTAAAGGACGCCGCAAACGGCGGATTCTCCGTTGCTCTTAAAATTGACCGAATTTTGCAATCGTAAATTTAAAACCTTCTATTTCCAATTCCAGCTCCGGCTTCACCGCTTTTTCAAATTTTATTTCCCGAATTCCGGTAAGCTTTTGAAAATCTTTCATAAAGGAATCAATTATTTCTTTCCCTTTTGAGTCGGTGTCAATCAAAAGGCGAATTTTATCTTTTGGTTTCAATCCGGATTTTTTCCTGAATTCTTGAATTTCTCTTACAAGTTCGCGCATTATCCCCTCTCTTTTCAACTCCGGCGTGATTCTTAAATCAAGCTCCAAATCTTTTTTTAATTTTCCATCAAAAACAACTTTTTTGACATTTACTTCGTCTTTAAACAATTCAAGCAAGGCCGGATTGATTTTTTCCCTGATTTTTGCCGATGAGAGCGGCTGGCGGACTTTAACGCCGGCTCGGCTTCTTTCTTCCAGCGCCAAAGAAACAATCTTTCTGACTTTATCCATCTCCTTAAGTAGAGCTTTTTCTTTTTTTGAAAGTTTTTTGAATTTGGGCCAATTTTCAAGATGAACGCTTGGAAAATTAGCTCCCGAGCGTTCATAAATCAGCTCGCTGAATAAAGGCAAAAATGGAGAAGAGAACTTAGCTAAAGTTAAAAGGCAAAAACCGAGAAGTTCGCTTGTTTCCTTTTTATCCGACGGCGCGCCAATTTTCATTACCGCTCTGATTCTTCTGATATACCATCTTGAAAAATCTTCAATTATAAATCTTTCAAGCTCTCTCGCCACCCGACCAACATCAAATTTATCAAGCGAATCGGTCAAATTCACGCTTAACTCTTTAAGTTTCGCAAAAAGCCATTCGTTGATTTTCAACTTATAGGTCTTATCGGTCCGATAGGTCTTATTAGTCCGATAAGTCTTATCAGTCCGGTAGGTTTGATAATAAACAAAAGAATTCCAAAAAATAAAAATAAATCTTTTCAGGGCTTTTCCGACATCTTCCTCGTTAAATTTTTTTGTTTCCCAAGGATTGCTGACTGTGTAAAAATACCATCTTAACGCTTCGCTTCCGTATTTTTCAATGACTTTTTCCGGCAGAACGGCATTTCCCCGCGATTTTGACATTTTCTCGCCTTTTTCGTCCAAAACCATGCCGACAACCAATACTCTTTTGTAAGCCGGCTGAAATCCGGCGAGCAAAGAAACGGCGAGCATCGTGTAAAACCACCCTCTTGTCTGGTCAATTCCCTCGCAAATGTAATTAGCGGGATAATGTTTCTTTTTGTCAATTAAATCCTTGTTTTCAAAAGGATAATGATGTTGCGCGAACGGCATTCCGCCGGAATCAAACCAGACATCTGCCACATCTTTAATCCGCTTTGCCTTACTGCCGCATTCCGGGCATTTTAAATTTATCTCGTCAATGTAAGGCCGGTGCAAATCCAGTTCTCCTTTGCGATTAAATGGCCAGTTCGGAAACGCAAATTTTTTCAGTTCGGCGAGCTTTGGATACCAGCTTTTTGGATAATCATTTTCATTAAACCCTTGAATCACCGCGTAAGCCGCCCACAAAGGGTCGCCGTGGGAAACAACTAAAATTTTTTTGCCCTTGTATTTTTCATTAAGTTCGCAAAATGTTTTAATCATTCTCGCTCTCGCTTCCCTTAAATTTTCGCCTCCTTCGGGCGCTTCTTTAAGTTTGCGCGAAAACGGATAATCGCGGCTGAATTCTTCGGCTGGTTTTCCCTGGTAAACGCCGGTGTCAAGCTCATGAAGCTCCTGGATAATCTCAAAATCAGCGCCAATGTTTTTTGAAACTATTTCCGCCGTTTCCCTGGTCCGGCGCATCGGCGAAGAAAATATAAAATCAATTTTCTCTTTTTTTAACTTCTCGGCGATTTTCTCCACATCTATTTTTCCTTTTTCGGTAAGCGGCGTGATTTCGTCGTATTCTTTTTTTATGGGACCGCCGACTCCGCCCGGCAAATTAGATGTCGCCTCTCCATGGCGAAGCAGATAAAAAATCGTTTTTTCTTTTTGATGTTCGTTGAGCTCGCCCAAACTTCCGATAATCAAATTTTTCTCGCATTCCCCGCACTCCCAAATCGGAAGAGGCGTGCCAAAATACCTTTCTCTTGAAATCGCCCAATCCTTGTTTTCGCGGAGCCACTCGCCGAATCTTCCTTTGCCGACAAAATCGGGATGCCAATCAATTTTTTGGTTTGCTCTTAAAAATTCTTTTTTAAGAGCGCTTGTTTTGAGAAACCAGGATTCTTTGGCGTAATAAATAAGAGGCTCGCCGCATCTCCAGCAAAAAGGATACTCATGTTCGTAAAATTCTTTTTTCCATAACAATCCTCTGTTTTCCAAATCGGCGATAATCAAAGAATCCGCTTGTTTAAAATATTTTCCGTCCCACGAATATCCGGCGTGATTGACCTTGCCATCTAAAGAAACTTTCTTGATAAAAGAAAGATTGTTCGCTTTGCCAAGATTCAAGTCGTCTTCGCCGTAATTAGGCGCGATATGCACAATGCCGGTTCCTTCTTCAAGATTGACAAAATCCGCGCCCCAAACTTTATAATTCGCCGGATTCTTTTTCGCTTCTTCATCGGAATAAAGCGGCTCATAATTCAATCCAACCAAACTCTCGCCCTTTTGTCTTGAAATAGTTTTAAACGACCTTTCAATCAAATTAATCCTGTCTTCCGCCAAAATCAGCCATTCGCCGTCTTTTTCAATCGTCGCGTAGTTCGCCTTTTTATTCACGGCCAAAGCCGCATTGCTGATAAGCGTCCAGGGGGTTGTGGTCCAAACCAATAAATAGGTTTTAGTTTTTAGGGAATAGTTTTTAGGAGATTGAACGGGAAATTTTACAAAAATTGAGTTGTCTTTGACCGTTTTGTATCCCTGCGCCAATTCGTGATAAGAAAGAATTGTCTCGCATCTTGGGCACCAAGGAACGATTTTAAAATCTTTATAAAGAAAGCCGCGAGCGGCAATTTTTTTAAAAAGCCACCAGAGCGATTCAAGATAATTGTTTTCCATCGTGATGTAGGGATTTTCCAAATCAAGCCAATAAGCGATTCTTTTGGTAAGTTTTTCCCATTCTTCTTTATAATGGAAAACATTCTGTTTGGCGGTTTCAACGAATTTTTCCAAGCCGATTTTTTCTTCAATTTCTTTTTTTGATTTAACGCCCAAAATCTTCTCAACTTCCATTTCGGTTGGCAAACCTTGCGTATCCCAGCCGGCTTTTCGCGGAACATAAAAACCGCGCATTGTTTTATAACGCAAAATTATGTCTTTAAAAACGCGAGCCAGAATATGATGAATGCCCGGCCGGCCGTTGGCGTATGGAGGCCCTTCAAAAAAACGGAAAGGAGGATGTTTTTCGCTCTTTTTTAAAACTTTTTCAAAAATTTTGTTTTTTTCCCAAAAATCCAAAATCTTTTCTTCGGCTTTGGGAGGATTTTTCGCAAAATCGGAAAAGTTTATTTTTGCCATACTAATCTTCAATTTTAGATAAAAAAACGCTCGCGGTCAATTAAGACAACGAGCAAAATATTATCTCCCCAAATCAAGAAGCCACGCTATTGCAGCTAAAATTGGGGTAAGAAAAAGATACTTCGCCTCCTCCATATCAAACTCCTCCTTTCTGAATCCGATCTAACTCCTCTCTGATTACCGCTTCTTCGCCATCTTTACTGGCAATCGGCGGCAATTCTTTGCCGAATTCTGTTTTTTTATGAATCAAAGCCTGAAGAATTGCCTCCATAGTCATCAAACAATTAACTTGCTTGATGCCTTTTTTCCCGAGCGACTTCGTTCCTCCCCGTTGACGATCAACTAAACAAACAAGGCCGGCAAGACCAATTCCCTGTTTTAATAAATAATCGCCAACCTTCCCGCTTGATAATCCGGTAGTCAACACATCATCAACTACCAATGCTGTACTGTTCTCGAAGCGCCTTAAGTTTTTTAAGTTCTTGCCGCTCAAAGTAAATTGCCCATTTTCTTCTTTTTCAAACTGAAATACGGGCAATTTTAATTCTCTGCCAACAAGAACCGCCAGATGATCGGCTCCGTGCGGAACGGAGCAAACCAAATCAGGCTTTTCGTTTGAAAAAAATGGTTTTTTCAATCCTTCTATCATCTGGCTAAAATGACCCAACACAAGCTCGCAAGTTTCAGGAAATTGGCTTATTACTCTGGCGTTAAAAAAAACCCTTGATTCAACGTCAGAAGCTAATTCCCTTGGTTTTGCGGGCGGAGGAATTATTTCAATTACGCCATTTTTATAAAATATTTCTGCCAACAAACTGATATCCACCTCGCATAGAAACATTGACGCTCCTCCTGTTGAAAGCTGTTAAATTAAAGATGGTTTTCTGATAGAAAGCATAGAAAAAAATTAAAAAAATTTCAAGGGTAAATCTGACTTCCCTTTTCATCATATAAAATAATCGCCTATTATTTATTCTTTAATCTTTTTTATATAACCATCTTCTCTTTTGATTTCTAAATTTTTCCTGACTAATAATAAAATTATTGTTCCGATAAAAGAGAGCGTTCCGGCTATGATGAAAAGCGGAACAAAACCGTATCTTTCGGCGATAAAGCCGGCGAAAAATCCCGACAAAGCGATGCCAAACCCGACAAAAGAAATTTCAAGACCCCATTCCAAATTTTCATGGTATCTGTCAATATGGCGGGTAAAAAATCCGTACCAAGGCGTAAAAGCCAAAGCTCCGCCTATACCCATAAAAAATTGAATTCCGTAAATATGAAACGGACTTTGAGCCAACGCGTAAAGAAAAAAAGCGATTGTATAAATTGAAAAACCGGCTATCATGGCGTAAAAATCGTCCCATTCGCCTCTTTTTTTATCCAAATAATAAGCAATGGGAATCCTTAAAATTGATTTAGTGAGCCAGTAGATTGCCACTGCTGTTCCGGCAAGCTGAATCGTACCTCCTTCTATTGATTGAACGAGAAAAATGGCGAAAATCGGCGCGATAAATCCGGAGGCCGTCATAAACAGCAAATCGGCGCTGATTAAAATTTTGATGATTTTATTTATGCTTATACCCATTCCATTAACTATTTGATTATTTTATCAGATTGCTTTGTCTTTCTGAAATAATCGTTAATCGCTTTTTTAAACGCCAAATCAGCCAAAACAGAACAATGGATTTTTCTGCTCGGCAAACCGCCCAATCTTTTGATGACATCCTGCGGTTTTATTTTTAACGCCTGTTTGATTGTTAGGCCGCCATTTTCCGTCAGCATTACCGAATACATTGAAGTGGCGGCAATGGCGCTCGCGCAGCCAAAAGTGCGCCATTTGGCATCTTTAATTCTTTCGGTCTTTGGTTCAATTTTAAGCCACATCTTCATTATGTCTCCGCAGGCCATACTGCCCTCAATTCCCACCGCGTCAAACTCGCCTCGCCTCGGGTCTTTTAAAAGGAGATTTCTTGGATGAAAAAAATGGTCTTTAACGATATCCGAATAAAACCAGCCGGTTCCCTCTCTGTTTATCAAATCAAAATGCTTTTTATTTTTTGATTGCTTTTTCATATTTTGATTTTTCCAGCTTGACCGCTGAAATTTCTCTTAAAATTTTTACCGTCTCTTCAAGTTTTTCTAAAACATAATTTAAATCTTTTTTTGTTGTTTTGCGGCCAAGCGTAAATCTTAACGAGCCATGGGAAAATTCATAAGGAAGGCCGATGGCCGTTATGACATGCGACGGCTCAAGCCGAGCCGAGGTGCAAGCCGAACCGGTGGCGCAAGCGATTCCCTGGCTATCCAAATATAAAACCGCCGCCTCTCCTTCAATGCCGTAAATTGAGATATTGATATTATTCGGAAGCCGCATATCCGAATGTCCGTTTAAAACCGTTCCGGGAATTCTTTTTAAAACTTCTTTAATAAAATAATCGCGAAGGGCAATAAGCCGTTTTGATTCCTTTTGCCTTATTTTTTGAGCCAGTTCCAATGCCGCGCCAAGACCAATAATCCCGGCGACATTTTCGGTTCCGGGCCTGATTTTTTTCTCTTGTTCTCCGCCGAAAAAAAGCGGGCTGATTTTAACTCCTTTTCTCGCGAATAAAAATCCCGTTCCTTTCGGGCCATACAGCTTTGAACCGTTTATAGTCATCAAATCAACGCCAAGCTTTTTAACATCCAAATCAAGATAATTGCCTGCCTGGCAAGCGTCAATATGAAACAAAACATTTGTCTGATTTTTCTCGTTAAACTCTCTGATAATTTTTGAAATTTCGGCAATCGGCTGAATCGTTCCGATTTCGTGATTGGCGTAAATAATTGAAACCAAAATCGTGTCTTTGCGGAGAGAATTTTTTAATTCCTCAAGATTAACAACGCCAAGACGGTCAACATTAAGATAAGTCGCTTGCAACCCCCTTTTTTCCAATTCTTTAACAACATTCAAAACAGACGGATGTTCAATTTTTGAAGCAATAATATGGCCGCCTGCTTTTTTAAAATGATTTCCGGTCGCGCCCTCAATCGCCAAATTATTTCCTTCAGTTCCGCCGCTTGTAAAAATTATTTCTTCGGGCAAGGCGTTGATTATTTTTGCGATTTTTTTCCGCGTATTTTCAATCGCTGTTCTGACTATTCTTCCCTCTTCGTAAATAGAACTTGCGTTTCCGAAGAAACTTTTAAAAAATGGCGTCATTGATTTCTCCGCATAGTCCTCCAAATAAGTTGCCGCCGCGTTGTCTAAATAAATTCTTCTCATTATTATAATTTTCTTTTTTCAAAAATTTTTTTAACTTCCTCATTAACTTCCGTTTTGATTTTTCTCGTTGGACAAGTTTGGGCGTAAAAACAAGCGCCGCAATCTTCTTTTTCTTCAAAAATAGCTATGACTTCTCCCAGATTTATTTCTTTCGTTTTTTTCGCCAAAACATAGCCTCCTTCTCTTCCTTTCAGCGCTTTAATCAATCCCCCTTTTTTCAATTCCAAAGCCACTTTTTCCATAAAAGCCCTCGGCAATTTATGTTCTTCCGCCACCGTATTAATGCTTGTTGGTTTTTCTTTGTTTTTCTTTAAAATATCCAACAAATACAAAGCGTAATCCAACTTCTTTGAAAATTTCATATTAAATATTTTTGACTTTTGAGTTTTGACTTATAATCAGACCCATATAGTCTGATTATATGGCAAATAAAAAAGATGTCAATTGACAAATCGCAAATATTCTGCCAATCTTACATCGGATATTATCTTTCAAAACTTTTGCAAAAAGGAGGCAAAAATGCCATATCCGATACCCGGACAAACAGAAGCAATTAAAAAAGTGACTCGCCATAACTCGTTTATGACATTAATGATTCATCTTCTCGCATTGCAAACAATTTTAAAAAAAGCCACAAGAACTGCTGAAAAACCCGACCACAATGTAGAGATGGCCTGTCGGCTTTGCGATATTATGACTGAATGGAAAGGTTTAAACCATTGGTTAGAAAAAACAATGACGCAGAAAAAAGGTTATAGTTGGGAAGATTTTTCTTTGGCGCAAGGGATAGAAAATTTCCTTACGCCAAATGCTCAAACAAAGCTGATGTTTAAAGAAATTAAGGCAGCTGTTTTTAAGATTCTTTTCTCCTTCTGTATTTCTTCGTGGCCAGCGTCAAAAATACGACTGCCAAAACAAGAAATACTGGAATTTGTCCAATCTCTCATTGAGTCTCATGAGTTAAAAAGGCCGCCGGAACCAACCGACGAAGAAATAATTTTATCCTGTGTAATAGGATAAGCTCCCAGCCCCTAAGGTTGGGTTTTTTATTGCGAATTATCCTTCTTTAAAAGACGAATTTTGTTTTTTGAGCCGCGATTATAGCCACCGGGTTTTCCGTCCGAGCGAATAACGCGCCATCACTATTGAGGTTCAACCTCCATAGTTTACTTCGTTATTCTTTGAAAAAATAGGGTGTACGCAGATTGCTCCACGCACACCCTTTGGTGTTGACGTATGTTGACGATCAGACGACAGTGGCTTCGCGCTCCTTTCGCCCAAGAAGAGCACAGTTGCCGATGCGACTCGCACAGATGGTACCCTTCGCCAAACGGTCGAGAAGCATGCGCGCCAGCAGGCTGTTGAACTTCTCGCAGTAGAAGCTACCCTCATCCACCGAGAGAAATATACAGCAATCGTGCTGTCCCGCCTTGCAGACGGTCTTCTCGGCGCCACTCGGCACCTCGCAGGAGTTGTTATCGGTGAAGTAGACGCCAAAGACTTCCTCGGATGCGTCGGCGACGAACCTCACTTGCTTACCGTCCTCGATCTCGATCTCCACCAGCCGACCCGAAAGCCAGCAGAGGGTCATGTCAAGGTAGGCCTGGACATTGGACATTCCGAAGCCCTCGGACTTCTCAAGAAACACATACTGTCCTTGGACATAGTTGAACTGGAGCTTCGAGGACTCGTCTGCTGACAGCGTGTAGCTGTCAAGCGCCTGCTTGTGATTGGCGCGCTTGCCGTTGAGCGAGGTGAAGAACTTATTGATGATCGGCCAGAGGTCGATCTCGCCGTCGGCCGTCACCAGCTTCCACGGTAGGTTAAACCACCACATATAAAGCAATCTTCCCTTGAGTTTCTCCATCGCCCTTCCTCCTTTCTTAAGAGGTTTTTAACTAGAAGGTAGTAAAAATTCTACTCCTATAACTAAAATAAGTATAGTATTATTTCATCAAATATGTCAAGCAAAACAAAAAATCAGCACCCAAGTTGTTTCTTCTCAAGAATCACTATTGAGGTTCAACCTCTATAGTTTGCCCAGAACTTTCTCCGCCCACTCCGCCGGAGGCGGACAGGTAGGAATTGAACCTAAAACCTTCTCCTTTCCGCCGAAGGCGGATCAGCCTCTGGCTGAAAAAGGGAGCTTTGTTATATCCAGAACTTTCTCCGCCCACTAGGAATTGAACCTAGAACCTTCTCCTTAAAAGGGAGCTGCTCTGCCAATTGAGCTATGGGCGGAATAATACTTAGCGATTAGCTTTTAGGGCTTAGCGATTAGGATTAGATTAGCTTCTGACGATTAGCTGTTAATAAATCCTAAAAGCCATAAGCTAAAAGCTAATTGTTAAACTCCCTCTTCTTTTAATTTCTCAAACAATTCCCTCGCTTTTTTTGAAAGCCGTTTTGGAGTTTTAACCAGAATCTGAATCAATAAATCGCCGCGTTCTCTGTTGTTTACCATTATTCCCTTGCCTCTTAATTTTAAAATTTCTCCCGAATCAACGCCAGCCGGTATTTCAATCGGAAGCTCGCCGTCCAATGTTTCAATTCTTTTTTCCGCGCCGAGCGCGGAATCGGTTAAAGGAATTTCAAGATTCATTAAAAGATGTTTTCCTTCGCGTTCAAAAACCGGATGGGGCTTTACATGAATTCGCGCGTATAAGTCGCCCGGTATTCCTCCTTTTGCCGCCTCGCCTTCTCCGGAAAGTTTTATCGCTTCATTGTCTTCAATGCCCGGCGGAATCACAACCCGAATTTCTCTTTCTCCCTTCATTATGCCAATGCCGCCGCATGTTTTACAAGCTTTTTTCGGCATCCTGCCTTTGCCCGAACACTTGTCGCATTCTTGAAGCGTAGAAAAAGTTCCGATAAAAGATTTTTTCGCGTGACGAATAGTTCCCGTTCCCTGGCATAAAGAGCAGACTTCGTCTCCGTATCCCGGCTCCCCTCCGCTCCCTCCGCACGATAAGCAGACATTATTTTTTCTCAATAAAACCTGGCGAACCGCGCCAAAAGCCATTTCTTTAAAAGAAATTTCAAGGTCAATGGCGATGTCTTTTCCTCTTTTTTCTCTTCCTTCCCACGATTTTGCCGATTCAAAACCGAAAAAATCCCTGAATAAATCTTCCACATCAAATCCCGAATCTCTGAAATTTCCTCCGCGCGAAAAATCAAAACCAAAATTGCCGAAATCAAATCCCCGGCTGAAATCAAATCCTCCTTCGCCCCCAACGCGGCCAAACTGGTCATACTGCCTTCTTTTCTGCTCGTTGCCCAAAGTTTGATACGCTTCATTCAGTTCCTTGAATTTTTGTTCGTCTCCTCCATGGACTTTATCAGGATGATACTGATGAGCCAGTTTGCGATACGCCTTTTTGATTTCGTCTTGCGAAACGCCTTTGTCAACGCCCAAAATTTTGTAGTAGTCTTTCATTGATTATTGATTCTGTTCCGGCGGTTTTTGCTGTTTATAGAGTTCCGCGCCGTATTTCTGAATCGTTTGCGACAATTCCTGCGAAGCTTTTTGAATATCCTCCAAACTGCCGCCGTCCTTGATTTTCTTCAGCGCCTCTATCTTTTCTTCCACTTCTTTCTTTACCTCGGCGCTGATCTTGTCTCCCGCTTCGCGCAAAGTTTTTTCGCTCAAATGAATAAGATTGTCGGCCGCGTTGCGGGCTTCAACGAGCTCTCTTTTTTTCTTATCTTCTTCGCGATGGGCTTCGGCGTCGCGCTTCATCTTCTCAACTTCTTCTTTATTCAAGCCGGTGCTCGCTTCAATTCTGATTGATTGTTCTTTGTTTGTCGCCTTGTCTTTGGCTTTTACGTTTAATATCCCGTTCGCGTCAATGTCAAACGCCACTTCCACTTGAGGTATTCCTCTTTGCGAGGGCGGTATGCCGTCCAAAATAAATCTTCCGAGAGTTTTGTTATCGGCGGCCATTTCCCGCTCTCCCTGCAAAACATGAATTTCAACCGAAGTCTGGTTGTCCGCGGCGGTTGAAAAAATTTGGGATTTGGCAACCGGTATCGTGGTGTTTCTGTCAATAAGTTTCGTGAATATCCCTCCGAATGTTTCAATTCCCAATGAAAGAGGTATCACGTCCAAAAGCAAAATATCGCGGACATCTCCCTGCAAAATTCCGGCTTGCACCGCCGCCCCAGCCGCCACCACTTCGTCGGGATTTATTGATTTATTCGGCTCTTTGCC
>Ga0209541_10016055_pt1 | contig 11108 bp, 10 predicted proteins | sample RifCSPlowO2_01_FD_184027 | JGI IMG/M metagenome (GOLD analysis project Ga0209541, IMG submission 184027) | Groundwater microbial communities from Rifle, Colorado - Rifle CSP2_plank lowO2_0.1 (SPAdes) (version 2) | ecosystem: Environmental > Aquatic > Deep subsurface > Groundwater | place... | reverse complement strand
TGCAAAGCTGGTAATAGTTGCCAACAATATAAATCCCAGGGAAGTTATAATGCACATAGAACCTTTATGCAAGGAAAAAGATATTCCTTACGTTCTGGTTGAGAGCAAAGAAGATTTAGGTGCAGCAGCTGGCTTGCCTGTAGGTTCTTCTGCTGTAGCAATTATCAAGGAAGGAGATTCCCTTAGTATAATAAAAGAAATTAAAGTCAAATTGAGCAAGTAAAAGAATGGCAACAGTAAAAAAGAAAGAAAGAAAAGAGGATAAGAAAGAAAAGAGAAGGGAGAAGAGAGGAATTATTCAGGCTCATGAAAAAATCAAGTTCACCCAGGATACTGGGGGATTATTCTCAAGTGCTTATCCTGCAACTGTAGAAGAAATCATAGGAAGAACAGGAACAAGGGGAGAAGCAACTCAGGTTAGATGTAAGGTGCTTGCAGGAAGAGATGAAGGAAAAATATTAAGAAGAAATGTAAAAGGTCCTGTAAGAATTGGAGATATTTTAATGTTGAGAGAAACTGAGATTGAGGCAAGAAAATTAACGCAGGGTAGAAAATGAGCAACTGTTCATTCTGCGGAAAAAATATTGAAAAGGGGACTGGGAAGATGTTTGTTTTTACAAACGGAAAAATCAGTTTCTTTTGTTCTGGTAAATGCGAAAAAAATATGTTGGGGCTTAAAAGAAAACCACATAAAGTCAAATGGACAAAAGAGTACAGGAGAGTTCATAAGAAATAAAATTTTTATTATCTTGACAATAACATTTTTAAATTTTCTTATTAAGACACTAGAATGATCGAAAAAACTTTGGTTCTGATAAAACCTGATGGTGTTGAGAGAGGATTAATCGGAGAAATTATTTCAAGATTTGAGAAAAAAGGCCTGAAAATAGTAGGAATAAAAATGGTTAGAGTAAACCAGGAATTAGCTATGAAACATTATACTGAAGACATCTCAATAAGAAGAGGGGAGCATGTAAGAAAAAAACTTATGGATTTTATTGTTAATAACCATGTTGTTGCAATATGTCTGCAAGGAGTGGATGCCGTTGAAAACGTTAGAAGAATGGTTGGAGATACGGAACCAAAAAGTGCTCCTTCAGGAACAATAAGAGGAGATTATGCCCATATAAGCTACAAGTATGCTGATGATAAAAACATAGCAATTCCAAATTTAGTTCATGCTTCAGGAAATAAAGAAGAAGCTGAAAAAGAGATTAGCTTGTGGTTTTCTCAAGAAGAATTATTTAGTTACGAGTCTGTTCATGACAAGCATATGATTTAATTTTCATAATTTAAAACTTCTACAATTTTATTTTTCACTTCTTCAAGTTTGAATGGTTTTTCTAAATAAGGAATTTTTAATCTTTTTATTTCTTCTTCATTGGAGTTGTATCCACTCATTAATATAAACATTAAATTAGGATATTCTTTTTTTGAAGATTTATATAATTCAAGACCATCCATATTTGGCATCATAACATCAGATAGAACCAAATCTGGTAATTTCTCGTTTTTAGACATTTGAACTAATTTTTCCAGAGCGACTCTGCCATTGCTTGCTGTTTCAATAGAAAGTTCGGGTAATACTGATGTTATATAACGCTTCAACAGGGATAATATCTCCTGTTTATCGTCCACAATTAATATTTTAAAATTGGTGTTTATCATTACATATCCTCTGGCATTCCTCTTGGGGGCATTCCAGAAGGTTTTGAATCTGAGCCTGCAGATATTACATCATCTATCCTTAATATTAATTCTGCAACCTCTGTAGCTGACTTTATTGCTTGAGTCTTTATCTTTAACGGTTCTACTATTCCTTCTTTAATTGAGTCTATTGGCTTTCCAGTAAACACATTTATGCCAATATTTTTTTCTTTTTCATGCCTTGATTTCAATTCAGCCAAAACATCTATTGGATCAAGACCAGCATTTTCTGCAAGAGTTCTTGGAATTACTTCTATTGAATCTGCAAATGCAAATGCTGCCAATTGTTCCCTTCCTGTTAAAGTATGAGCATATTTCCTTAATTCCTTAGCTAATTCTATTTCTGTTGCGCCTGCGCCAGGAACTATTTTCTTCGATTTTATTGAAGCTGCAAGGACTCCTAAAGCATCTTTTACTGCCCTTTCTATTTCATCAACAACATGGGAAGTTCCTCCCCGTATTAATAATGTTACTGCTTTTGCCGACTTACATTCTTTTATATAAGTCATTTCTTCATCACCAACTTTTTTTGCTTCTACAACTCCAGCTGTTCCTAATTCGTTTGAAGTAATATCATTTATGCTGTTTACTATTATTGCATTTGTTGCTTTTGCTATTTTTTCCATGTCTGATTTTTTTACCCTTCTTATTGCATAAATTCCTGCTTTAGCAAGATAATGCTGAGCAAGATCATCTATTCCTTTCTGACAGATTAACACATTAGCACTTGAGTTAATGACCTTTTGAGCTAAATTTTTTATTATCATCTGCTCTTGTTCCATAAATGCCTGAATCTGATCAGGAGAACTTATCTGAATTTTAGCATCAATCTCTGTTGACTTTATTTCAAGGGCTGCATCAAGCAAAGCAATCTTTGCATTTTCTATCCTCTTTGGCATTCCAGGATGAACTCTCTCTTTGTCAACAAGAATTCCTTTGATTAATTCTGAATCTTCAACACTTTCTCCTATTTTTTTTTCTATCTTAATATCATCTAATGAGACTTCATCATTTTCTTTAACTTGAAGTATTGCTTCTACTGTCAAATCTGCAAGTTTTTCTTTTGCTATTTCTGCGCCTTTTCCAGTCATTGCTGTCAGTGAGATATTCTTGTAAGTACTAATGTCAGTGATATCTTCTGCTATATGATTGTTAAGAATTTCCAATGCTTTCTCAGAAGCTTTTCTATACCCTTTGATTATAACTGTTGGATGAATATTGTCATCTAATAATTTTTCTGCATTCTTCAGCAATTCACCTATAAATATTACAACAGTGGTTGTGCCATCCCCGACTTCACTGTCTTGGGTTTTTGCAACTTCAACAACCATTTTTGCTGCAGGATGCTCTACTTTTATTTCATCAAGTATTGTTGCACCATCATTTGTGACTATTATATCTCCCATTGAAGAAACAAGCATCTTATCCATTCCTTTTGGGCCTAGAGTAGTTCTTATTGTTTCTGCCACGGCTTTTGCTGCCATGATATTATTTCTTTGAGCATCTTTTCCCATTGTTCTTTTATAATCTTCAGGCAAAATAAAAATTGGTTGAATTTGATTTGTCATTTTTCATAACCTCCATTAACAACTGATTGCATATGAGGTATAAATCTTCCATCTTCTGTAATTAAATACAAAAATGATAATAAATTTTCCTGTGATTCTGTTAATGACAAAGTTCTTCTGCTGTAATTTTCCAGTGTTCTTAAAAACTTTTCAATAAATGGTTTTGATACAGCAAGAACGTCTATGTCATTATGATAAATTGCTATTAACTGTCCATTTCTTAATTTTTCTACTGAACCAACTTTAAATGATATATATTTTAATGAATTAGATTCTGTCGAGACACACAATTTAGATTTAACTGCATCACGACTTTCTTCTATTAAATGATCCAAACTCAGATTTTCATTTAATTTCATTAATTCAAGGTCTTTTGACCTAACAATATTATGTGCCATATAGAGCTGATTTAAACAAGTTATTTAAATCTTTCTACTAATCACTGGAAAGTAGTCCATCAATGGATTCAACTATAAAGAACGAGAATTCTTAACAAATGAATTTCAGCTAATACTTTTCCTCAAAATCCCCACTAACTTCATTGACATGTTTCTCTTTTTTTTCATATCTTCCTGCTTTTCTCCACCCTGTTATAAATCCCTGCATTTCCGGTTCCATTTCATCCAATTCTTCCTCTGAATAAATGTCTTCCTCGTGTTCAAACTCTTCAGACATGAGATCTTCCTCTCTCATTTTTCCACCCCCTTCTGTTATTGAAACTGTTATGTATATAAAGTTGTGTTGTATTTTTTACCACAACATTTATATAATTTTTAAAAATATGTATTATTATGCCAGAAGAATTTTTATCTGACTTGGGATTCAGCAGAAATGAATCTAAAGTGTATTTCGCCCTGTTAAAAAGAGGTTTAAGCAATCCAACTAAAATTTCCTTAGTGGCCAATATCCATAGGACTAATGTGTATGACTGTTTAGAAAGACTGATTGAAAAGGGGTTAGTTAACTATGTGTATAGAGATGGAAAAAAATATTATCAAGCTTCTGATCCAAACAAATTAAGAGATATACTAAAAGAAAAGGAAACAAAGTTCTACGAAATTCTGCCAAAAATGTTAAAGTTCAAAGAGGCTTCTCTTAATCAAGATTTAGCAGAAATTCATAGGGGCATGAAAGCTGTAAGGATGACGTTTTATAGTTTTTTAAAAAAAAATGATTCGATTCTAGCCTATGGGATTCCAAAATTGGCTCTTTCTCTTATGGAAGATTTTATATTGATTTTCCATAACCAAAGAATAAAAAGAAAAATTGTTATGAAGCATATTTATGATGAAGATGCTACAAAGAGGATACAGCAATTAAATAAAATGCATTACACCCATGCCCGATATTTGCCTAAAATGAAAGATTCTCCCGTATCTACAAATATATGTGGAGATGAGATAGTTTTTATATTATGGAGCGAATCACCTTACTTAATTAAAATAAAAAATAAAGAGATAGCTAGCTCTTATAAAAATTATTTTGAGCTGTTATGGAAAATGTCGAAAAAATAATTATAAATTGAAATGCTGCATTGCTTTTTTAAAACCATTCTTGTGAACCATTAAATATTCTTTAATTCTTCCTTCTTCTGCCATCAATGTTTTAAGTAAATCCTTTCTATATTTTTTTGGAATAGATTCTATTTTAAAATCTGAATCTAATGTTGGGATGCCCTCCCTGTAAATAACAGGTATACTAAGATAGATTGGAGTGATTGGAATTAATTCCTTTCCATATATTTTAGTTAAATCTACAGGCATAGCAACAGTGTCCCTTGTTTTTCTATCAGAATTTGACATATTTTTTAAGCTGTTTAATATCTCAGTTGCAAAAACGCTTGGGGTCCCCTCTGGTCCTGTGCTATGGTAAGTTCTTTCCCCATAATCTACTGTATCTTGCGATAACTCTTCTAAAGAATGTTTAAAATCAGTTCCAAGATAATCTTTCAAACCATAATTGGTATATATCCTATTGCTACCATTTATTTTTATTCCTGTAACTATTAAACCCTTACCATGGGGGCCTAATACATACAAATCAGTTTCTTCAAAATCTTTTTTTTGAAACTGCAACCAGCTATTCAAAATGTATTTAGCTCTTAAGTGGTCTAAGCGAGTAAAACCAAATATTTTTGGGTGTTCATTTTGTGAGTACAAATGAGCAATCAGACAATTGGGAGTTACAGGATTAGTTACCATAAAAATTGTTGGATTGTTATCACCAATGCCCCCCATTATATTTATTATATCCTTAAAATATTGTCCTGTTAGATCTTCTCTTTGTTTCCCTCCTCCTTCTCTTTTACCTAAAGTTATAACAACTGTGTCACATTCTTTACTCAAATCAGATAAATCTTGGAGGTGTTTAACAAAATTAGCCATAGTAATATCATGAAATGAGGGAGCTAATTGAGTTATTACCCCATCAACCCTATCTTCATCAGTTGTATTTGGCCTAGAATATATGAATAAATTTTCCAGTTGGGGAAAATCTTTGATTTGCTTGAGAATTTGGGTTAATAACGCTTCACCAATTCTTCCCATTCCTATAATTCCTATTTTCTTTATAGGATTTTTATTATCTGCATTATCTTCATATCCTACTATTTTCTTATCTAAATCTTCCATAAATGTTCTTAACCCCTTACTACTCTCGAAAAATAAATTTTTAAACCTTTCCCAAATGATTAAAGATGTTTATTCTACTTCGTTCATGGTTAATACTATCAAAGTTAATTGAAAAATGCATAATTTATTTGTATTATTAGTTAAACTTAAAAATTATTAAAACTTGTTATTAGCATGTATTATGAAGAATTAGTTAACATTTATTCTCAGCTAGAAAAGACAACAAAGAGGCTTGAAAAAGTTGATATTATTTCTGAATTTCTCAAGAGCATAAAAAAGGAGGAATTGGGCAAAATTATCAACCTTCTTCAAGGAAAAGTTTATGCTGACTGGGAGGAGCTAAAACTAGGCATGAGCGAAAGGCTTGTTTTGAAAGTCATCAATCAGACAACAGGAATTTCACAGGACAAAATTGAAGATCTCTGGAAGAAGAAAGGGGATTTAGGAAAAGTTGCTGAAAAACTTATCAGAAACAAACAACAAACAACACTGGCAAGAAAAAAATTAACGCTTGAAAAAGTTTATGAAAATCTCAGAAGATTGTCTGAATTTGAGGGTGAAGGAACAGTAGGCAAAAAAGTTTCTTTAGTGAGTGAATTACTGAGCAATTCAAATCCTGAAGATGCAAGACATATTGTCAACACAGTCATAGGAGACTTGAGAGTTGGCGTTGCTACAGGAATAATAAGAGATTCAATCGCAAAAGCATTTAATAAGGATGTTAAGGAAGTTGAAGAAAGTTATAACATAAGCATTGATTATGGAAAGGTTGCAGAATCATGCATGGGGGGAGAGTTAGAAATAAATTTAATTCCTGGAAGACCGATAAAGTTAATGCTTGCAATAAAAGCTGAAGGGATAGAAGAAGCATTCAAGGCCGTCGGAAAGCCTGCACAATGCGAGTATAAACTTGATGGATTCAGACTGCAATGCCATTTTGATGGAAAAGAAATCAAGCTGTTTACAAGGAGCATGGAGAATGTTTCAAAACAGTTTCCTGATGTTGTAGGCTATCTGAAAGAAAACATCAAGGCAAAAAATTATATCATTGATTCTGAAGCTGCAGGAATAAATGACAAAGGAAAATATCTTCCTTTCCAGAATATTTCACAGAGAATAAAAAGAAAGTATGATATTGAAAGAGTGGCAAATGAATTTCCAGTCGAATTGAACATATTTGACATTATGTATTACAACAATGAAAATTTAATGAATGAACCATTACCAAAAAGAAGAAAAATTCTTGAGAAAATAGTAAAAGAAAAAAATGGAAAAATTGTATTAACTAAAAAAATAGTCACTGATGATGAAAATAGAGTAAAGAAATTTTATGATGAAGCTTTAAAAGATGGAACTGAAGGTTTGATTGTCAAAAATTTGAAAAGTTCATTCAAGCCTGGGAGATATGTAAATGGGTGGGTCAAATTAAAACCTATACTTGAACCTCTTGATTTAGTCATTACAGGAGCTACATGGGGTGAAGGCAAAAGAAGTGATTGGCTTTCAAGTTTCATCGTTTCGTGCAAGAAAGATGATTCATTTCTCGAGATAGGAAGAGTTGGCTCTGGTGTTAAAGAAAAAAGTGAAGGAATAAAATTTTCTGAATTAACTAAAGAACTAAAAAAATTAATAATCAAAAGCTCTGGAAAAGAAGTTTTAGTCCAGCCAAAAATAATTGTGCAGGTTAACTATGAAGAGATACAAAAATCTCCAAGTTATAATTCTGGTTATGCTTTGAGATTTCCAAGAATAACTGTTTTAAGGGTTGACAAGGGACTGGATGACGTTGACACTCTTGAAAGAATTAATAAAATCTACATTAACCAAAAAGGACGTAAATGATATTTTACTGACGATAATTCATAGGATTACAAAATAGTTACACTACAAGATTATTAAACTCTGGAATAGCAATATTTAAATATTAAATGGAGTTACCTATTAACAAGTAATAGTATCAAATACTAAAAAAAGAGGGGTGATTACCCAGGGGGTCAAATAAATGATTGTTAAAGAGGAGTTTTTAAACAAACTAAGGCAGTTCTTCGAATTGAACTTGTACGAAGTAAAAATTTGGACTGCATTGCTCTCGAGAGGAGTTTCAACTGCAGGCGAGTTAAGTGATATTGGAGATGTTCCAAGATCAAGGGCTTATGATATTCTTGAGTCATTAGAAAAAAAAGGTTTTGTTGTAATGAAATTGGGAAAACCTATAAAATATATTACAGTGGATCCAAGAGAAGTTGTTGAGAGATGCAAAAAATTAATGTATGATGATGCAAAAGAAAGAGTGAAGAGACTTGATGATTTGAGAGGGGGAGATTTATTAAGTGAACTTGATTTGTTACACAAGCAAGGCATTGAATTTGTTGAGCCTACTGATTTATCAGGAGCAATAAGGGGTAGGCATAATATGTATGCTCATATGGAAACATTACTAAAATCAGCTGAAAAAAATGTTTCTATAATGACCACAAGCAAAGGTTTGATGAGAAAAGTTGAGTCCTTAAAAGGAACATTGGAAAAATTAAAGAGAAAAGGAGTCAACATAAGAATAGCTTCTCCAGTCACGAAAGAGAATATGTCAATGATCAAGGAATTAAGCAAAATTTCTGAAATAAGAATTCCTGAAAAGATAGCAGGAAGATTTCTGATTGTTGATGGGAAGCAGGTAATGTTCATGGTTATGGATGATGAGAAAGTACATCCAAGTTATGATATTGGAGTATGGGTAACAACTCCTTACTTTGCAAGCACGTTGGATAATTTCTTTACAACCGCATGGAAAGAAATGGCTCCCTGGAGCAAAGCTAAAGTTTAATTTTCTTTTTTTTATTATCTTATAAAATATATTATAAAGTAAAACAGTTTTTATAAACAAAATCAAGTTTTCAATCTGTGTCACAAATAAAATATTTGATATTTACTGGTGGAGTTCTTTCTGGATTAGGCAAGGGTGTAGCTGCAGCATCAATAGGCAGGTTAATTTCCAATGGAATCAAAATATTACCCATAAAAATGGACGGCTACCTTAATTATGATCCTGGAACAATGAACCCAATTGAGCATGGAGAAGTTTTTGTTCTGGATGATGGTGGAGAAGTTGACATGGATTTTGGACATTATGAAAGATTTTTAGGAATTTCATGCAAGTTTGAATGGAATATAACAATGGGAAAAATATTTCATTCTTTGCTGGAAAAAGAAAGAGAAGGAAAATTTCTTGGAAAAACAGTGCAGTTAATACCTCATGCAACAAATGAAATAAAAGAAAAGATTCATAATCTAGTTGAGAAAGAAAATCCTGATGTTGTTCTCATTGAAGTTGGAGGCACTATAGGAGATATGGAAAACGATTTGTTTGTTGAAGCATTAAGACAGTTAAAAAAAGAAGTTGGAAAAGAAAATGTTCTATTTGTTCATTTGACTTATGTTCCAATTCCAAAGCATATTAATGAACCCAAAACAAAACCGACACAGCAGAGCATAAAACTTTTAAATCAAAGAGGAATAGAACCTGACATAATAATAACAAGAAGCAAGGATTCTTTAAGTGAAAAAATAAAAGAAAAAATATCATTATTCTGTGATGTTTCAAAGGAAGATGTAATCAATGGAGTTAATGTTGATAATGTATACAAGATCCCTTTGATGTTTAATGAACAGGGAATTGTTGACAGAATTAACAAAAAATTAAGCACAAACTACAAGGTAAATATTGAAAAATGGGATATGTTATCAAAAAACATAAACAACTCAGAAAATAAATTCCTTAAGATTGCGATATGCGGAAAATACACTGCGCTAGAAGATTCATATGCAAGCATAATAGAATCATTAAAGCACTGCTCAGCAAACTTCAATGTGAGTATAGTCTTAAAATGGATTGAAACAACAAATCCTGAAGGCATAAAGAAAGATCTTGAGAATATTAAGGGTATTATAGTTCCTGGTGGTTTTGGAGCAAGAGGTGCTGAAGGAAAGATAAATGCAATAAAATATGCAAGAGAGAATAATATTCCATTTTTAGGATTGTGCTATGGCATGCAATTAGCAGTTATTGAATATGCAAGAAATGTCTGCAAATTAACAAGTGCTGACTCAACTGAAATTGACAAAGATACAGAGATTCCAATAATAGATATACTTGAAGGGCATAAAGATAGATTAGAAAAAGGAAAAACAATGAGACTTGGAAGTTATAAAGCAGTTTTAAAAGAAGACTCTAAAGTTTATAATTTGTACATGAACAAAGAAGTTTTTGAAAGGCATAGACATCATTATGAGGTTAATCCAAAATATCATGAAATACTGGAAAATAATGGCTTGATTATTTCTGGAAAATCTGAAGATGGTATTCTTGCTGAATTTATAGAACTTAAAAATCACAAGTTCTTTGTTGCAACACAATCTCATCCTGAACTTAAATCAACATTAGAAAAACCAGCACCTTTGTTTTATGGCTTCGTTAAGGCTTGCTTGGAATAAAAATATTATTTTACTTTATCAAATATTTTTCATCATCGGAATCAAAATTCTTCAATTCATTAAATGTTATTGGAGTGCACATCCTTGAACATAATGAATTCAGGGAATAAGGCAGACGAATTAATCTTATCTTTCCATAGCTTACCCAAGGGTCTATTTTATATTTTAAAAATTTATGATTTAATTCATCTCTTTCTTTAAGAGATAAATGATATGCATCCTTGTCAAACACATGAAGATGAAAACCTCTTCCAGAATAGACTATTTTTACGTTCTTAAAATAATCTTTTAATTCATTATAAAAATCTAGGGTTACTTCTGAAGTCTTTGTTATCAATTCTTTATTGAATGCCCATAAAGAATTTGAATTTATTATATTTTCAGGATCAACGTCAAATGCTAATTCCTGACCAAGAAAATTATTTGAAGAAAATGATTCCCTAAAATCAAAATCACCCAAACATTTTTTTGGATCTTTGTAGATGTTCCTGTCATAATATATATCTTCTGGCAGGTGATTTATCAATTTTTCCTTTAACTTTTTATAGGATAGGCCTGGTTCTAATATCAATAATTGATTAATATTTTTTTTATTTTTTATTATTCCTGTTTCAGTACCTAGATCAATAACAAAGAACTGTGGCTTTACCAAAAGAAATTTTTTAATCTTATTAATGTCAAACCTATTTTTATAAAAATATTCCCTTTGTTCCAA
>Ga0209541_10016053_pt1 | contig 11108 bp, 11 predicted proteins | sample RifCSPlowO2_01_FD_184027 | JGI IMG/M metagenome (GOLD analysis project Ga0209541, IMG submission 184027) | Groundwater microbial communities from Rifle, Colorado - Rifle CSP2_plank lowO2_0.1 (SPAdes) (version 2) | ecosystem: Environmental > Aquatic > Deep subsurface > Groundwater | place... | reverse complement strand
CCCGCCGTGACCACCTTGGCTACCTCGGCATATGAGAACCAATTTTACCACCTAAGAAGTAAAGTCTCAAATTATTCCACTAATTTAGCGGAAACGACTTAAAAATATTTAATATATATAAGATAAGAGAAAAGTAAGAGTAAAGTAAGAAAGTGGAGCCGGAAGGAGTCGAACCTTCTGCATCGATCTTATAAGGATCGCGTTATAACCGGTTAACTACGGCTCCTATGGAATTGGACAAAATTATATCAAATTTTGACGGCTTTTTCCCCGTAGAGATCCGAAACCGCCTTTATTCCCATCAGGATTTTATTTTTGATAATTGTATTGGAAACTCTCAACCCGCACGTTCCGTGCCCAAAACCTTTTTGATCTAAGTCAGTTCGCCTAGTCTTCTTTATAAATGGTTTATCAAAATGATCTAGTGATAAATTCAAGGTCTTAGACCAAAAATTCATTTGTTCATGAACATTCATGTCTCTGTATAAGTGTAGAAAGGCTTTTATTTTGTTTTTTGGGATTTGAAGACTTTTGATGAACCAAAATAAAGTAAATTTTAATACTTCCGGATCGGTATTATTGATACTTACTACACTTGGTGTTGCTTTATTTCCTTCTCCCCAATAAAGAAAAAGGCCAGCAAAAAATAATTCCCTGTTTGTTAGTGGTAAAAGTTTTTTTTGTTGTTCTTTATAATAGCCCAGCATTTTGTTTTCTTTTTTTTTAAACATGGTGTTTCTAAAGCTTTCTATTCGTTGCTGATTATTATCCCTTAGCTCACTAATTCTCTCTTTACTTAATGGATATTTACCTAACCAACGACTCAGCGTACTTTTGCTAAGGTGTAGTTGTTTTTTTATTTGGGAATAACTTTTTCCTTCTTTTCTCAAAAGGAGAGCGATTCTGCGTTCTTTGATCTTAACCATAAAAGAACCTTTAAACTTGTATTATGTAAATATGATTTAATAGTACCTAAATTTAAGAAAGAAGTCAAATTATTGTGGACCGGAGGAGACTTGAACTCCCAACCTCCGCAATGCGAATGCGGCGCGCTGCCATTGCGCCACCGGCCCTTGTCCTTCACTATCGTTCAGGACTAACTCGCAGTAATCCTCATTTCATATCGGAAACTGCGAGTTGAGTGTCCCCGGAGAGAATTGAACTCTCATCAAAGGCTCCGGAAGCCCTTATTCTATCCGTTGAACTACGGAGACAAAAAAACACTACCCTCTTCTTATCCCTATATTATATTACAGGGAAGCAAATCAGATAGTGTTTTTTGTATTAGAATCGGCGTCGTTCTTCTCGAGGCCTCGCCACATTAACGACGATTTTTCTTCCCTCGAGGTCTTTTCCGCTCATCTCGGCAGCCGCTTTTTCAGCAGTTGCTTCGTCGGCGAAAGTGACAAAACCGAATCCTTTTGATCGACCGGACATTCTGTCTGTGATGACGATTGCCTCGACGATTTCTCCGTATGAAGCAAACAATTCCTTCAGGGAATCGTTAGTCATGCTCCAAGGAAGATTTCCAACGTAAAGTTTCTTTTTATCCATTATATATTCACCCCCTTTCTGTATTGATTTGAGTTAGATATTGTCATTTAATCTTCAGAAGTTCCTATAAACCTAAACAAGGCGCAGTTTAAAAGTCTTCTCGAATAATTAATATACTATAACATAAATTTACCGGTTTTCAAGGGCAAATTTTCCGGCTTCTCAAAGCAATCCCCCATGCTTTCGCCCTCGCACGGAATTACCTGGTATTCTTTGTATTCGTAATTGCCATTTTCCTTCCAGGCAAAGTAGGAGACCTTGCCGATGATTTCCATCTTCAACGTCGATAAATTCAAAAGCATGGCTTCCGGCTGGTGTCCGCCGCAGTTCCAACAGCTGTACATATTAAAAGAGGCATAGTTGCCGTCGCCGCTTATCAGGTCTATTTTGGGAACGCTGCTCGGTCCTTCGGCGAACTTCTTCACCAAGGCCAATTTATTGGCGCCTCCCGGATTGTAATAATAGACATAATAAGACCCGTTCCACCTCATAACAAAAAGAAAGCTCTTTTTATCGGGTGCTAGCTTGAACCCAAATACTTCGTCCAGCATAAACTCACCGGCGGGAACTCCGGCCGGTGCGTCTACCAATCCATACCATTGGTATAAACTTTCGTCGGCGACCGCCTTGCCTTCTATATTGAATTGGTCGCTGTCGTCGTATATCTTTCCCCGGTATCGAAGAACGGTAGTGTTGCCGGACCTGCCAAAGCTGACCGTATTGGCGGTTAGCGGAACAATGCTTTCGTCTGTGGTTTCAACGGCTTTCGGAGAAACAACTGGCTTGGTCGAAGAGGTCGTAGGTGAAGCTTTTGGTGTTGGGAGTTCAGTATTTCTCTCTTTGTTTCCGAAATAAAATCCGGCATAGGTTGTCGCTCCAATGATGATAAGAAAAAGCAGGCCGAAGAAAAGTTTTTTATACATAGTAAAGAATAACTAATAATATTCTATAGACCCCGAAGGGAATTAGCGAGTGTTTTTTCAAATAGCCGATTAGCCATTTTACGGAAATGTAGGCGGTAATAAAACTGACGACGAAACCGGCCGACAAAAATAATATATTATCTGGTTCAGATAAAACAGCAAAATCTGTTTTCAATAGATCATAACCGGCAGCAGCAATAATGGTCGGAACTGCCAAAAGAAACGAATAGACGGCGGCTTCATCCCGTCGGTAACCTTTGACCATCATGGCAAGAATGACAATTCCCGCCCTCGATATTCCCGGAATCACTGCTAGAGATTGTCCTAATCCAATAATCAGGGCATCCGTCCAGGATAAGTTTTTGATCGTTTTGGACAACTCGATTTTTTTGTTTTTAATCAAATACTCAACAACAATAAAGAGCAAACCGATGACAACCAGGGAACCGATAATCAAAGCAAAAGATTCGAAAAATACTTCCTTGATTATTTTGTGGAGCAAAAATCCGACCAAAGCCGTCGGTAAAAAAGAGGCGGCCACCTTTTTAATGAGGAGCGGGTTTTTAAAAGCGTAATTGAAATAAAGAAAAACCACTGACAGGATCGCCCCGGCTTGGATGAAAACCTCAAAAAATTTCTGAAATTCGGTCTGGGGAATATTTAAGAGGCGGGAAGAAATTATCAGGTGGGCGGTCGAAGAAATCGGCAGAAATTCCGTCAGGCCCTCGACTATTCCCAAAATAACAGCAATCATTAAGTTCATTGGAATATTATACTTTACTCATGTTCTCGATACCGTATTTTTCGCGAACCGCGGTACTTGTCAAACGAACGTTCGCTCAAAACAGGTATCTGCGAACCGCAAAATGCTGTAGAATATTTCCAATGAAAGTTGCCTTGGTACACGATCAACTGGCCGAATTCGGCGGGTCGGAACGCGTCTTGGTCGCTCTGAAAAAAATATTCCCCGAAGCCGACGTTTTCACTTTAGTTTATGATTATGACTCTTTGGGATCCCATAAACACTTGTTCAAAAACTGGAAAATAAAAGTTTCGTGGTTTGGAAAAATCCCGCTTCTTAAAAAATTCTATTCTCCTTTCCGTTTTTTGACTCCGATGATTTGGGAAAGCTTTGACTTTTCTAATTATGATTTGGTAATTTCCTCTTCCGGTAGCTGGATGAGCAAAGGCGTCAAGACAAAAAAGCCAACCGTCCACCTGAGCTATATCCATCACCCTCCTCGCTACCTTTATGGTTATGAAACGGCAATAGAATGGCAAAGATATTTAATCGTCCGTTTCTATGCCTATATCGTCAACCACTTCTTGAGACTCTGGGATTATGAATCCTCACAACGGCCCAATTTTTTAATCGCCAATAGCGAGGAAACGAGAAAAAGAATTCAAAAATTCTACCGCCGCGAGGCCGCGGTGATTTATCCCCCGGTGAATATTCCAAAGAGCGCTTCGCTGGATTCTTCGCCTACGGCTCAGAATGACAAGAGGGGTAGATACTATTTAACGGTTTCCCGACTCGCCCGCGCCAAACACGTTGACGTTTTAATTCGCGCCGCCAATATAATGAAATTCAAATTGAAGATAGTTGGCACCGGGCGGGACGAGGCATACTTGAAATCGATTGCGGGACCCACGGTTGAGTTTTTGGGGAATGTAAAAGACCAGGAATTCAAGAATCTTCATCAAAAGGCATACGCCTTTCTTTCCGCCGGGCGAGACGAAGAGTTTGGCATCGCTCTGGTTGAGGCGATGGGGTACGGATTACCCGTTATTGCTTACCGATCAGGCGGGGTTCCCGAGTACGTCGAGGACGGAATCAATAGCTATTTGTTTAATAAATTGGACGAAGATTCGTTGATTAAGAAAATCGATAAATTAACAAATTTACCAAAAGAAAAATATCTGGAGGTGAAAAAAGCCGCCCGGGACACCGCGGAAAAATTCTCCGAGGCGAACTTCAAAAAAAATATTTTAAATTTTGTCAAAAGGTATGCCCGAACTACCCGAGGTTGAAACGATAAAAAGAGAGTTGAAACCGAATATTATCGGCAAAACGATTTCTAGTATTGAGATTCTTTCCCTGAAAAACTTCGTCGGACAAAAAGAGCAGGCCGTCGGCAAAAAAATTATTGAAATCGAACGATTCGGCAAAGTGTTGGTAATGACGTTGAGCAATAAAAAATACATAAATGTCCACTTCAAGCTTTCCGGCCAAATGCTTTTTGCCGAAAACGTCAAAAGCGCCAGCTACAAAAATCCCATTCCTTTCACCAAGGGCAATAAACTACCGGCCAACACAACAAGAATAATCATCAAGTTTAGGGGAGGGAGCGGACTTTTCTTTAACGACCTGCGCAAATTCGGCTGGATTAAATTGACCGACAAGCCGGAAAAGCCGAAGGGTGTCGACGTATTGTCGAAGGAATTCACGGTCGACTATTTCAAGAAAATCCTGCCTTCGCGCCGACCCATTAAAGTCGCCCTGATGGACCAGGATAAAATCACCGGCATCGGTAACATCTATGCCAACGATGCTCTTTTCATTGCCAAGGTCCACCCGCAGAGATTGGCGAATTCCTTGAAAAATAACGAGGTAGACCTTCTTTATTTGGCTGTTAAAAAAGTCATCGCCGACGGGATCAAAGACCAGGGTTCGTCCGGGGCCGACGAGGCCTTTATTTTGCCTGATGGCTCAAAAGGCAGACATCAAAGACACTTTTTGGTTTACCAACAGGAAGGAAAACCTTGCCGGATCTGCAAAACGATAATCAAACGGGTAAAACACCACGGCCGCAGTTCCTTTTTCTGCCCGCACTGCCAAAAATAGTATAATCTCGGTATGATCAACTGTAGTTTCGAAAACGGCAATAAAAATTTTCTGCGCCACGTTGTCGTCGACATGCTCGTCGTCCGGGACGACCAGCTTTTATTGGTGAAGCGTGCTCCTCACTTGACCAATGGCAATCTATATGCCCTCGTCGGCGGTTTTGTCGAACAGGGAGAAACCACTCAAGAAGCCGCTTTGAGGGAAATTCGGGAAGAAACCGGATATGAAGCGGAAATCGTAAGACTTTTCAGGCTAAACGACAATCCCAATCGTCGCGGAGAAGACAGACAAAATATTTCTTTCGTCTATCTCGTAAAACCACTTAAGAAAGTCGCCACGCCCGACAAAGAAGTAAAAGAAATCAAGTGGTTCGACTTGGACAAACTTCCCTCCCAAGAAGAATTTGCTTTTGACCACTTAGAAAGCATTCAATTTTATCTTCAACATCTGAAAACTCCTTTTCAACTTCCAATTATCGGAAAACAAATTATTCGTACCTAATCGCTTCGACCGGCTCCAAGCTGGCGGCTTTTCGAGCCGGGAAGACTCCGAAAGTAATCCCGATCGCCGAAGAGATCCCGAGAGCCAGTATTACCGATATCAAGTCAATATAAGCCGGAAATACACTCTTGACTAAAAACACCACTAAATAAGCCAAGCCTAAACCGAGGAGTCCTCCGATCGACGACAACAGCACCGCTTCGGCCAAAAATTGATAGAGAATGTCTGAACGTCTTGCCCCGATCGCCCGCCTGATGCCGATCTCTTTTATCCGGTCTGAAACCGTTACATACATTATGTTCATAATTCCGATTCCGCCGACGACTAAGGATATCGCCGCTATCGCCACCAGTATTAAATTCAAAACCGAGAAAATCGAAGTGATCGCCGTGAGGAGCTCGGTCGGTTCGACAATGCTGAACTCTTCTTCATCATAACGCTTCAAGAATTCTTTTTTGATGTCTTCTTTGACCTGTGGTACGTAGTTTTCGTTTTCGGTTTTTACCATCAACCGGAAAAATTTTTTGTCTGGATTAAAGATGTATCCCGTCGTATAAGGGCCGTACAGATAGTTGTCATAGTTGAAACCTCCCATCCCTCCCCCGCCTTTGCTTTTTGTTACCCCTATTATGGTAAATTTGACGTCGTCTATGGTGATTTTTTTCCCGATTGCCTCGGATACCGAACCGTAATAGTCAGTAGCAATTTTGCTGCCAACGACAATCACCTTGGCCCTTTTATTGACGTCGGCCTTGTCAAAAAATCTTCCCTCTTCAACTTCAAAACCCATCGCGTCTGGCAAAACCTCGGAGGAAAACATAATGTCGGCGAAGTCTTCTTTTAATAGGCTTTTGATTTTGGTCGACTTCAAAGTCAATGGACCTGTAGCGATAACATTGTCAATTTTTCTTAAAGTTTCCAAGTCGCGGTTATCAAACCGGCCAGTAACAGATGACGCGCTGCCGGTAAATCCGCCTCCGGACAGGATTCGTCCCGGCACAAGATAGATCGTGTTTTTGCCCATCGCCTCGAACTGCTCGGAAATATATCTTTTCAAGCCGAGCCCCAAGGCAATGAGGACTACCACGGCAAAAACGCCTATTAAAATTCCCAAACTGGTCAAAAAAGTTCGTAATTTATTTCGCGAGAAATCGTCGATGGCCGATTTGAAAATGAAAACAATGTTTTTCATACAATTTTTCCGTCCTTAATTTTTATCACTCTTTTGGCGTAGGCGGCGATGTCTTTTTCGTGGGTAACGACAACAACAGTAAGTTTGTCTTTCTCATTTAGCTCAGCCAACACGTCCATAATTTCGTGGCCCGTCTTGCTGTCCAGGTTTCCTGTCGGCTCGTCGGCCAAAATTAATTTTGGCCTCATTATCAAAGCTCTGGCAATCGCCACTCTTTGTTGCTGGCCGCCCGACAATTTGTTCGGGTAGGAATTGATTTTCCCTTTCATGCCAAAATCGGTCAAAATCGAAATAGCTCGATCTCGCGGGTCAAAGTCAAAATCGCGCCGGCAGTATATAGTCGGCAACATGACATTTTCCAGCGTCGTTAGTTTATTGATCAAGTTGAATTGCTGAAAAACAAAACCGACAAATTCATTGCGAAGCCGTGACAGTTCGTCGTCGTTGATTTTAGAGATCTCGCGTTTATCGATATAGACTTTTCCGGTTGTCGGAGAATCCAATAACCCGATAATGTGCATAAGGGTCGACTTACCCGAACCCGATGCACCCATAATGGAGACGAATTCTTTTTCTTTTATCTCAACGTTAATTTTCTTGAGGGCAAAGAATTTGTATTCGCTGTCGATGGCATAAATTTTGGAGACGTCAACCAATTTAATCATAAACGAGATCTCCGACTATTACCCCACTTTTAATCTCCACTTTTTCGCCGATTTCTTCTCCTTTTTTGATATAGACCTTTTCTCTTTTTCCCTTCCTTTCTATGTCGAGGTAGTCTCCTTTATTATCCTCTTTGATAAATTTCAGGGGTGCCGCCAAAACATTGGGTTTTTCCCGAAGGGCAAACTCGACGTCGGCTGTCATCGCCAGCTTCAGCGGCAGCTCTTGGGCGTCATCCGAAAGAAGCATTTTTATTTTATAAACCGTGCCTGTTTCTCCGGTGACGGGAGAGAACGAAATATAATCGATCGTTCCGGAGAAAGTCTGCTCAGGGTATGCATCAAACACAATCTCACCTTGCATTCCCTCCGAAAGCAAAATGACGTCCGACTGCTCCGCCGTCACCGACAAATAAATCGTCGATGGGTTGACAATCTCGAATTCCGCCGTCGCAGGGGTGATATTGACCCCGGAAAAAGGTACGTCGATTCTCGTCACCACTCCTTCTATCGGCGTCCATAAATTGGCGTACTCGACCGTCAAGGTCTGAAGCTCAACGTCCAAAACGGCGCTATTCAAGTCGTACTGGGCGTCTTGCAACACGCGCTCGGCGTTTGCTCTTACGGTTTCTGATATGTCAAACTGTTCGTTCCAGTAGTCGTCTTGCGTTTGTTCAAAGTTCAACCGTTGACTGACAAAGGTATTTAGATATTTCTGGAGCCGGTTTTTCAAATCGCGTTGGTCAAGGCTAGCAATCGTCTGGTATTTTTTAACCGTGTCCCCTTCCTTGACGCCGACCCAGGCGAGGCGGCCCGAAGTCTGAAACTTAAGGACAACTCTTTCGTCGGCGTCGATTTCTCCTGATAGGGACAGGGTTTCTTCTAATGTTTCTTTTTTGATTCTGTAGGTGTCGCGCTGATCTTGAGACGAAGAGGCTTTTCTATTTTGAACAAAGACGAATATGATAATCGCCAAAACAATTAAAACCAAATACCATCTTTTTTTTATAAATTTGGTCATGAAATTTAATTTTACAGAAACGGCGCCCAGTCGGCAATAGGCATGACATTGTACGGCAAGAAATTCCACGCATAGAAGTAGATCCCGATTAAGAGCAGTAGGAAAATAGTTTTGAATTTATGCGAGGTAAAAAACTTCTCAAAGGCAATTACCGCGAGCGGCCACAAAGGGAGCGAATAGCGGGCAATGTCGCGGTGCTGGATAAAAAGCGTGGCGATGAAAAATACCAGAGAAAAATAAAAAAAACTTCTGTATTTGCTTTTCCATAGCGTCAAAGCGGTTAAACCATACAAGAAAAAGTAAAAAATAATTTCTTCTAGCCAGGCGGTGCCAATCCAGGTTTTTTGAAAGTCAAAAACGGAGAAAGGAAAAACCAGGTGGATATTATCCCCCGAGTGAAAGTAAGCAAAAAAATCGCCGTACTGGCGCCAATAGATGAAAAAAACCGCCAAGAGTCCTAATGGAATCAATAATAACCACCAATACCGATTATCGATTTTTTTGGTTTTTAGTAATCTTTCGACGATCACCAAACTGTAAGCACCAAAAAGAAGAATGCCCGGAGATTTGGTCATAACCGAGAGCCCTCCGAATAACCCCGCCCACAAGTATTGGCGGTTTTCAAAAAAATAAAGCGACGCAAGGATGAAAAGCAAAAACAGACTTTCCGGTGCTCCGACGGCTCTTATGATTAAGAATCTCGGGAGGAAAAGAAATACCGCGGTAAGCAGCCAGGGTCTAGCCGTTAGACGAAATTTTTTCAATATAAAATAAAAAAATCCTGCCAAAATGGTCGTCGCCCCCAAATTGACCAAAAGCATCGACTTCAAATAGGCCAGGCGGTCGGCATTCAGACCGACAAAGTTAAGAACTTCCCTCCCCGCTCTTATCAAGACGGGGTACAAAGGAAGGTGGGCGGCAAAATATTTTGGGACGTTGGTATAAAAGTTCTTCGCCGCGATCACATAAAGAGGCCCGTCATAGTGCTTGTAAACGTAGTCAAATCCGCGGTTGTTGACGTGGAGGATGAACGGAAGCCAAACAATCATCGTGCTCAAAAAAACCAACAAAGTTAAGGTAAAATATGGATATATGCGGCGCATATTCAGTGCTCTTACAAATATTGTAACAAAAAACTGGATCATTATCGTCACTATCGCCGCCGCCTCATTTTTGCGGCTTTACCGGTTGACGGAATTTGCCAGGTTTCTGGGAGACGAAGGGAGAGACGCCATCGTTGTCAAAAGGATTATCATCTTCGAACACTTTCCCGCCGTCGGCGCGCCTACTTCGGTCGGCCAAGTTTATTTGGGTCCTTTTTACTATTACTTTATCGCTCCTTGGTTGGCTTTGTTCAAACTCGACCCTGTTGGTTTGGCCTATGGAGTGGCGGTATTTTCTATTGTTTTTTTGGCCGTTATTTACCTATTGACGCGCCATTTTTTTAACGAGAGGGTCGCCATTATTGCCACATTTCTAACCAGTTTTTCCTATGTTTTGATCGAACTTTCCCGTTTCTCCTGGAATCCGAATCTTCTGCCGTTATTTTCAATGTTGACGGTATTTTTTTTCCTGAAAGCTCTTAAAAACAAATCAAAAGTTTTTTACTTTCTTTTTGGCGTCTTCTTTTCCTTTTCGGTTCAACTCCACTATTTGGCTATGAGTCTGGCGCTACCGGTATTAATCATCGGGCTCGAAGATTTTTTAAGCAATGTCAAATCGCGAGGAGAAAAAATCATCAACTATTCAATTTCCGTCGCTTCGTTTGTTTTTTTTATGATCCCGCTTTTGATTTTTGACCTCCGGCATAACTTTCTCAACTCCAGGAATTTTGTCCGGCTCTTTCAAAGCGGCGAGGCAATCGGTGACGGAAAAATATTTACCCTCGTTTCGACGTTCTCCGACTTGAACCAATATCTGTTTAGCATTTCGTTTAATAATGTTTTGGCATTAGTTTTATTTGTTATTATTCTCGTTCTGTTTTTTTTCAATCTACAAAAGAAGGAATACTATTTCCGGGCCTTCATTATTTTTTTCATCGGCTCGCTCATCGTCATTTCTCTTTATCCGGGGGTAAAACACCCGCATTACTTGGGAATGCTTTACCCTTTTTATATCATTGTCATCGCCAGAATTTTGTCTGATTTTCTCAAGCGCGGAATTTTCGACAAAGTCTTGGTTTTTATGTTTTTAATCGCATTTTTGTTCCTAAACTCAAAAAATTACTTGTTTTTGAAGGAGGAACCAAATAATCAGATTGGCCTGGCAAAAAATATTGCCCAAAAAATCTACGAAAATGTAAAAACAGACAAATTTACCGTTACTTCCCTTCCGGAAAAATATTCCGATTCCACCTACCGCTATTTCTTGGAAATCTGGGGAAAACGGCCGAATGAAACGGACTCGATGG
>Ga0209541_10016050_pt1 | contig 11112 bp, 9 predicted proteins | sample RifCSPlowO2_01_FD_184027 | JGI IMG/M metagenome (GOLD analysis project Ga0209541, IMG submission 184027) | Groundwater microbial communities from Rifle, Colorado - Rifle CSP2_plank lowO2_0.1 (SPAdes) (version 2) | ecosystem: Environmental > Aquatic > Deep subsurface > Groundwater | place: Rifle... | reverse complement strand
TACATTCTGCCCTATATTCCCGCATCCAATTACACCTAATCTTTTTCCTTTCAGATCAAATCCCCTTAATCCTGCAAGAGAAAAATTGCCTTGTTTTGTTCTCGGATATATTTTATACAGCTTTCTTGCCAGCGACAATATCAAAGCAAATGCATGTTCAGCCACTGTATTCTGGCCGTATTTAGGGACATTGCATACTGCAATATTTTTTCTTTTGCATGTTTCTAAATCAATATGATCAAATCCTGTTGATAATGTTACAATAATCCTTAAATTTTTAAGCCTGTCAATGATGTCTGAATTTATTTCTGTATGAACAAACACTCCAAGAATAGTTGTATCTGAAAACTTGCTCAAGTTTTTTGATGCTAATGTTTCTGAGAATTTAGCATTTGGAAAATATTTTTTCAAATAATCTTCTTCCCATTTTTCAAGGCCGACAAAAAGGATTGATTCTTTTGCATTTTTCGATTTATTGCTGTTATATTTTTTTGCCTTATTATCTCTTGTCGATGTTTTCTTAAAATGGAATTTATTTTTGTTAATTGTTGATTTAAGTGCTCTTTTTTTTGAATTTTTGTTACTTTTTTTTGCTGGCATTTATCTACCTTCTCTTTCATTTGTTATTATACCCCGATGCTTGCAGCGATTTGGCTTTCCTCTTCTTGTTTCTGGCATTGAGTGGGGTATGTTTATTTGCTTATTTTTTTTCTCTTTTTTTCATGCTCTGAGATATATAATAAAGTCTTAATTACAGTATCAGGATTTAATGAGATAGAAGCTATATTAATGTCTGAGAGAAACTTTGCCATTTCTGGATAATCGCTTGGCGCCTGCCCGCAGAACCCGCTGTATTTCCCCATCTTATTTGCAGTGTCTACAGCCTGCTTGATCATACTCTTGACAGCTTCATTTCTCTCGTCATACACATGCGAAACTAATTCTGAATCCCGGTCTACACCCATTATCAGCTGAGTTAAATCATTGCTTCCAATCGAGAATCCATCGAATATTTCAAGAAACTGTTTGCATAAAATAACATTTGATGGTATTTCGCACATTATGTAGACTTTTAATCCATTTCTTCCTCTTTCCAATCCATTCTTCTTTAATTCCCTTAACACTTTTTTCCCTTCTTCAACGGTACGGCAGAAAGGTATCATCACAACCATGTTTTTCAATCCAAATCTCTCTCTTATTTTTAATACCGCCTTGCATTCAAGCGCAAATGCATCTGAATATTTTTCATCATAATATCTTGAAGCCCCTCTCCATCCTAGCATGGGATTATCTTCTTTAGGCTCGTAGTCTTGTCCGCCGATTAGATTTGCATATTCATTCGACTTAAAATCTGAGAATCTCAATATTACTTCCCTAGGATAAAATGCTGCTGCTATCATAGCTGCGCCTTCAGCCAGCTTGTCGACAAAAAATTCTCTCTTGTCTTCGTATCCTTTTGTCAGCTTATCTATCTGCGCCTTAATTTTTCTGTCTTTTATTGTTTTGTAATTAATCAGCGCTTTAGGGTGAATCTTGATGTAAGAGTTGATAATAAATTCTTCTCTTGCGAGACCAACACCATGGACAGGAAGGAATGATTTTTCAAATGCCTGCATAGGCGCCCCTAAATTAATCATTATTTCTGTTTTTATTTTAGGAATCTTCTTAAGATTAATAATTTCTTTTTTGTATTTTAATTTTCCCTGATAAACAAACCCATCAGATCCTGAAGAGCAGTCAACTGTGACTGGCTGATTATTTTTTATTTTATCCATTGCATTATTTGTGCCGACTATTGCAGGAAGACCTAGTTCCCTGCTTACTATAGCTGCATGCGATGTTCTGCCGCCCATTTCAGTTATAATTGCAGAAGCATTCTTCATTATAGGCTCCCAATCAGGGTCTGTCATTTCAGTTACCAATACTGCGCCTTTCTTGAACTTCTTTATTTCTTTTGCCGAAGTTATTATCATTGCTTTTCCGCTTGCAATTTTATCGCCTACAGAATTTCCTTTTGTCAATATTTTTCCTTTTTCCTGAAGTGTATATTTTTCTATGACAGAATAATCCCTGTTTGCGTGTATCGTTTCCGGCCTTGCCTGAACAACATACAGCTTATTTGTCTTTCCATCTTTTGCCCATTCTATATCCATAGGTTTATTGTAATGATTTTCTATAATTACTGTCCATCTTGCAAGCTGCAATACCTCTTTATCAGAAAGGATATATTTCTCTCTCTCTCTCTGCGGAACATTGATATTTTTAGTTAATTTGTTCCCGCCGTCGCTATAAATCATTTTTATCTCTTTGTTTCCCAATTTTCTATATATGATAGGAGAATATTTGTCCAGCGTCGGCTTGAAAACATAGAATTCATCTGGATTGACTTTCCCTTGAACAATATTTTCTCCCAAGCCATAACTTCCCGTTATGAAAACCGCATTTTTGAAACCAGTTTCAGTATCTATTGAAAAGACAACGCCGGAAGATGCCAAGTCGCTCCTCACCATCAACTGAATTCCAATGCTCAATCCCACTAAAAAATGATCAAATCCCTTGTCAACCCTGTAAGATATCGCCCTGTTTGTAAATAAAGATGCAAAGCACAGCCTGCAATAATGAAGAAGGTCTTCCCCGCCTCTTACATTCAGATATGTTTCCTGCTGTCCTGCAAAGCTTGCATCTGGCAGGTCTTCTGCAGTTGCTGAACTTCTTACTGCAACATCAACTACTCTTCTTTCATATTTGCATAATTGATTGTACGCATTTAAAATCTGGACTTTAAGATCTTGTGGAAATTCCAATGATTTGATTAATCGTCTAACCTGCTCCCCTTTATTTGCCAATTGCGTGAGATTACGCGTATCCAAATTCCTTAAAATACTCTTTATTTCCTTTTGTGCATTATGAACTTCAAGAAGATGAAAATAAGCATCTGCAGTGATTGCAAAACCATTTGGAATCCTGACGCCTTTTTGAGTCAGTTTGCTGTACATCTCCCCCAAAGAAGCATTCTTACCGCCAACTTTAGGAACATCTTGTATTCCCAATTCATTAAACCAATAAATGCACCTCTTTTCCATACCTGATTTTAAGGGATTTTATGTTTATAAAAGTATTGTTGGGCTGGTTAATTATGTTAGAGAGTTGTGTAGGACGACGTGAGGACTTTAGTCCGAACGAGGACAAAATATTGAGAAGTTTACTGGTATAATTTAATGTTATTAGCGAATATATTGAATATTTTATCAATGTTAAAAAAATTTCGATGCTGCTACAAAAAAAGTAATGGGGATACTGGGACTTTCGGGACAGGTTTTACCATCCTAATGGACGAACCAATTGGCTTTTCTAAGCTAAACCCATTCCTTCGAACCCAGATTGGCCGGTACCTCCTTGGTAAATCATCGCTTAAAGCTCTTAGCTCCAATATCTGGAGCCGGCTGTACTAGCCAGGTTATACTATATCCCCATTAAGAGTGGTATAAAAAGAATTTATTTATTAAGGTTATGGAAAAATAGTGAATATATATTCCATTATATTCCATTAGGATAATATTCTCTAACATATTTCATAACAGGTTTATATTCCGAACCAAAAGGAACTTGTCCTGTTCTAAGGAGAGTGCTTGACAATCCCCTGTTAAAATCCATCTCCAAAACATAAAAGTTTGCAGGCGTATCAGATGCCATTAATCGTGAACCGTCTCTTGAAAAGACAATATGCTGCACGTCCAAGTGTTCAACTACTGCATGATCAATTCTATCTGCGCCTATTACTCTAATATATGATAGATGATTCTGCTCTCCGATATATGCGCTTAATATGGAAAATAAATTTGTTACAGATGAGCAATGTTCTACCCCATCGCCAAAAAGTATTCCCATTTTCGGATTATGAGAATTGCCAACCAATGCTCTTAATATTAATATTCTTATATTAAGAGGGATTGGAGCTTTACCAGGGCTGCTAGAATGCGGAACAAAAAAGAAATAATCCAATTCACCATAATTACCTGCATTTCCCTGTTGTAAAGATTCTTCGCCAATATTAATATGACCCATGTGAGCCGGGTCAAATGTGCCTGTCAAAATTGCCACTCTTGAATCTAATGGAATCTCTCTTAAATCAATCTCTTGATTATCTATAATTACATTCAACATAAATGTCCAGAAAAAAATAGAAGCGGTTTATTAAGTTTATTATTTGGTACAGTCAAAATATTGAATTGTTTCAATACTAAATTTGCTTCATTTCCAATTTAATTTATAGCCTATCTGCAGGTTATTTTCGTCAACGAATCCATTTTTCAATTCAAGAACGCACATTGCCTTTTTTTCAGGAGTGTAGAAAGAAAACGGCTTAAATGATTGTTTAATGTCGACTATAATTTTATTTTTATCAAGAAAAACCACATCAATTGGATAGAAAACGAATAACATGTGCAAGGGGATTATCTTTTCTTTTGAAAAAACAAACAATAACGGCTGGAAATTTGAAAACATCAGACCTATGCCTTTGCTGAATATTCCTATGCATATTTTTGCTTCTGCAATATATTTTTTATTAAAATAAATTTTAGTTTTCACTTGTTATGATGCTCCGCAACTTGCTGCAATTAAGCAATCGGTGGAAAATGAGATTTCACTTCCCTGCCCTTACGATTATATTTGCCAATAATGTCTCATTTTTATTTTTTAATAAATTGACATAATTTATTATCAAGCTTTCCTCATATCTTTGCCCCGATATAAAATTGCACGGGCTTATCGCAATTTGTTTTGTTTCCCCTATATCCCACATAGCTGTATTTTCACTAATTGCACTTGCACCAATGCATGATATGCTTTGCGTATTAATTAGCTGAATTGGATATTCTTTATTGTTGGTCAATAAAAATGCCAATGTTTTGTTAAACTGGTTCGCTGTAGGATTTGATGCGCATACAAACCCAGTAGATATTTTACAATCTGTTTCGACGAATCCTTTGCTTGTGCCGGTTACAAACGCAATAATTGCATATAATGCAATTGCAATTGCAAGAACCGCCCACCCATACCCCTTGATAAGATCCATAATATGATTTCCTGCCATTGAAGTAAAATAATTTATTATATTTTTAAGTATATGTTACAGCAAAACAGTGACGAATAAAAAGTTAAATAAAGATTATAGCGCAAAAATAAGTTTTAGGCATACAGAATTGTTTAGTTCACCGAAAATAGGATTAGTAGTCGCATACCAAAACATATTTATATCAGATATAAAACAGAGTATATCTAGTATTAATAATATTGAGGGGAATGTATGCTAGTTGATTATAGAATAGATAAAGAAATCATAAGCAGAAGCGTAGCTTTGGCAAGTGAAGGCTTCTGCAGAGCAGTATTTGAAGATAGCTCTAAATCTGATGATTCTCTAATAATTCCAGTTAAAAAAGAAGCGCCATCTATTGATGTGCTGTTATTAACTCATGAACTGGAAAGTCTTCAAGGGCTTGAAAGGATACATGCAGGAGTATATATTGAAATTGCATATCCTCAGTTGAATATTCAGCTTGGAGAGTTTGGATATGGAAGTGGACGCCTGTATGAAAGTAACAGCAGATTATTTGCGCATTCAGATGAAGGAACATGGGCAGTAGAAATAGTATTTGATTTTGCCGGGAATCTAATTCACAGCCAATTGAATTTAGATAACTCAACTAATACAAATATTTCTGTCATTGATTCAAATTATGTTGCAGCCAATTACGTTACTAGTTACATTACTAATGAAGCAGAAATTACACCATTTACAATATATCATACTAATGGAGTTATTGAATATTCATATGAAGAAGCAGAGAATTCCGAATTTTACCATAGTGAATTTGCTTATACTGCAGATATAGAGAACGATAATAGTTCACAGTATAATCTTCAATATATGATTAGCGATTACGGCAACTTTAGTAATATTAGCGACGACAAAAGTATTGTTTATGAAAAAGACTTGTTAGTAGGAGATTTTGTAGTGGATATAAATTATACAGTTAATTATTCGTCTTACATATTTAATTTATCTAATAATTCCTCTGAATTGACTCATGTCGAAATTGAAACCGAATTAGCATATGATTTTTCTGATAAAAATATAATGGATATAACCACAAGCAACACGACAGAAGGATTTGTATCCATTGAATTTAGTAGTTATTTACCTGGATTAGTAATTGAAGAGGAGGAATTAAAATTTGATTTTGAGAAGTTAAATCAGATAGGTGGATTAAGCCAATACAGATGTGCAGATGCATCTTATGATTTTCTTTCAACAAGTAATGGGATAATTCAAATTGAAAGCATACTTGAATATATGCCAGTACAACAGAATAAACAAATCTCATCAATGAGAGATATAGGCATAGAACTAACGTTTGTAAATGTAACACCAATAATTGAAGTAGTAGAATTGAATGATAATTATGAGATTGGTACATCTGAAGAAGCGATGCCAGAAATTAACCAGAGCGTATATGCGCAAGCAACTATAACTGATTTTCCGGTTATAAGCCAGACATCCATATCGGGTAATGTTAACGACAATACATTAGTAGAAACAGATATTAGCGATCTTGATTTAGTTTATCATGGTATTGAAATAACTACTAATAACTCAAGTATTTCTGATAGAGATAACATAGATAATTACAGAATAATAGGATTCAATTTAATTTTAGGTTTGGAAGAGATGTTATCAGCAAATGGTTCATATGAAGTATTAGAATTTGCTGGAAATGCGCATGATGAATATTCAGGTATTAGAATAGTAGAAGAAGGATATTACCAATTAGCCACAGTAAATGTAGACGAATCATTGGAAGGAAGAACTTTGCTGGATGCAGCATATCAAGCTTTGCTCGACGCCGGATTCGATGTGGAATTGGAAACACAAACTTTCTTTGATGCAGAAATTGGCGAAGAAATAACAGGAAGGTACATAGTACTTAGAAAGGATGGGAAAGAGTATAAATTTTTAGAATCCGAATTAACTGATGAAGAATTGAAGCAGTATGGGATAGAGATTAAATTAAACGGAAGAAGACCTGAATACAGAGGAGAAATAGAAAATCCATTGGAGAAAATAAGAGTAAATTATGGTGACACTATAGAAGTTGACGTCGTAGTGCAGGGTGTTTATAATGATGAGGAAGCAATCACAGACTGCGGCGCAGTGAGAGTTGCATACCAAATGGGAATAGATGCAGATAGCAATCTTCAGGAGTTAGTTGACAGTTACGATAATGAAGAAGCAAGAATGACAGCAAATGAATTTTTAGGGGAAGGCAATTTTGAATTAAATGCATATATACAAAGAAAAGGCCAGGATTTTGCAGTTAGACACGATGGTGATTTCTCAGAAGTTGAATTGCAGGAAGGAGATGTTCTAACACTGCAATATGATTCCAACAATAATTAAATATGATTGTTGGCTGATTAATGAGTTTAGTATAATTCTTAAGTATACATCAAATGGATTAGATTCGAAACCTATTTTTTTTTAGTAGATCATTACATATTAATTATCATTATACATTAAACTCCCTGTCTAATTTATTGATATCTTTTTTATCTAGTTTAAATGTGAGAGCGCCTAAATTTTCTTTTATATGCTCAATATTTGTTGATTTGACTAAAGTCACAACACCTTTTTTTGAAATAACCCAATTTATTGCAATTTGCGCTGGTGTTTTATGGTATTTTTTTGCGATATCGTCTAATGTTTTGTTAAATCCATGCTTAGAAAGCTTGCCTTTTGCAAGCGGTCTCCATGAAATAACAAGTATATTATTTTTAATGCAATAAGGGATTATTTTAGACTCCATATTTATATTGAATAACCCTTTGTTTCTTGCAGCAAGGCTATATTGAATCTGATTTGCAACTATTTTGTTTTTTGCATATTTTTGAGCTTGTTTGATATCATTAACAGAAAAATTGCTTACTCCAATAAATCTTGTCATTTTATTCTCAACAAGATAATCCATCGCTCTCATTGTTTCTTCAAATGGGATATTATGATTTGGTTGATGAAGAAGATAAAGGTCAAGACAATTAATTTGCAGCCTTCTTAAGCTGTTTTTACATGAGTTAATCAAATCATTATATCTGTGATTCTCCGGGCTTACTTTTGATATAATAAATAATTTTTCTCTGTCAAAATTCTTAATTGCTTCAGCAATTAATTCTTCTGCATGGCCGTTTCCATACAATTCAGCTGTATCAATAAGAGTATACCCTAATTCTATGGCTTTCCTAATCGCTTCTATGCATTTTTTATCTTTTGATTTGTCTGCTTTATATCTTCCGCCAATCCCCCATGTGCCTATACCTAAAACAGGAATAGATACTTTATCAGTCAATCTTTTTAGGGGTGGTTTTTGATATTTCATGCAAGATTATTAGAATAAATGGTTAATATATTTTTCTGAAATCTAGTTGCGGACAATAATAAGTTATAACAAATAACAAAAACCGCGCTAATCCCAAACCTAAAGGTTGTGGTATTTAATCGTGCGGTTTTTGGAACAATGAAATCTCGCAAGATTTCATGTTCAAGAAATGCCATGAGAATTTCTTTGAATTAAAAATTCAACCACAGAAAATTGTTTGTATTTCTTTCCGATTAAAGAAAATTATAATAAACTCCAATAAAACTGAAGCGCATAAACAGAGAACATACCTTCAATTTCATTTCCATCCCCATCTCTTCGTACGTGCTGAGTTTCGCCAAAAAAATCTGATATAAGATAAGAGTTAGCGTCAACTGGAACAGAAGATGGATACTCCTCAACCATGTTGTCTATGACTCTTGAAACGTCAATGCATGGATTTTGTACAACTAACGTTCTAAGCTTTCCGCGAGGAAGCGCGCATTCTGGATTAAGCTGCCTTCCATCTGGCCTATGCAACCTTCCAGATTCATCCTGCGTCAGTCTTTCTAATCTTTTTTTTGATCTATCCATACAATTTAGTATTTATTAAACATTTATATATCTTTTGCAATGAGACACTCTGTCCTTAAGATATATGCAATAAATGTTTTTTTTCTAATATTTTCTAAATTCAAGACTATGTCCTCGTTCGGCCTAAAGTCCGAACATCGTCCTACATAAATTGTGGGTATAATGAATGTATTAATTAGATCATAATGTAGGACTAACGAATGAAACATGTGAGGACTAAATATTGAAGGATTGACTTAATTAATATTAAGTCCCCATATCCCAGCTGTTCAAATATTTTTCCTGTTCAGGAGTTAAATGGTCTATTTCTACACTTAAAGCATTTAACTGCAACTTGGCGATTTCATTGTCAATTTCCTCCGGCAAAACAATAACCTCATTTTTTAATTTTCCTTTTTTCTTAATGAGATATTCCACTGCAAGAGCTTGACCGCAGAATGATGTGCTCATCACTGCAGATGGATGCCCTTCTGCGCATGCCAAATTGACTAATTTTGCCTTACCCAAGCATATTATCTTTTTTCCATTAGTCAATGTAAATGCTTCCATCAATGGCCTGATTTCTTCTTTTATAAATCTAGATAAATAATTATAATCAACCTCGACATCGAAATGCCCTGAATTGCAGACGATTGCATTGTTTTTCATCTTATTAAAATGCCTTTCAATAATCACATCTTTACATCCTGTTACTGTTACAAATATGTCCCCTAATGATGCTGCATCATCCATCTTCATTACTCTAAAGCCGTCCATCTTTGCCTGCAATGCCGGAAATGGAGCGACTTCAGTTACTATAACATTGGCACCTTGACCTCTTGCAGATTTGGCAACGCCCTTTCCGCAGCTCCCATACCCTGCAACAACAACATTCTTTCCTGCAAGCAGTATATTCGTTGCTCTTACTATCCCGTCTAATGTTGACTGAGCAGTCCCATAATAATTATCCAGAAGGTGCTTTGTCTTATTATCATTTACTGCAATTATAGGATACTTCAAAGCATGGTCTTTTGCCATTGCATTTAATCTTATCACACCAGTTGTAGTTTCCTCGCATCCGCCAATTATCGTTGAGATTAATTCAGGATGATTTTGATGTATTTCAGAAACCAGGTCGCACCCGTCATCAATTGTAATATTCGGCTTGAATTCTATGACTTTTCTTATATAGTTATAATAATCGTCCTTGCTCTCATTTTTATAGCCGTAAACTTTGATACAGTCTAATGCTAATGCTGCTGCAACATCGTCTTGCGTAGACAATGGATTGCATGAGCATAATGCCACTTCTGCGCCCCCTGCTATAAACGTTCTTACCAATACTGCTGTTTCTTTAGTGATATGCAGGCATAATCCTATCTTTACACCTTTTAATATTTTCTTTTTTTCAAACATTTCCTTGATTTTCATTAATGCAGGCATTTCCGCTTCCGCCCAAGAAATGTTCTTCCTGCCTTGTTCAGCCTGTTTTAAATCCTTCACTTCATAATTTTTTCCTATGTCCATAAAATCACCATTTTTGTCATTTTGCTATATAAACTAAAGTTTCATTTTTATGAAAAAGTTAGATATTTATATAGTTTTATCGTTTTTTTTTGTATTTTTTCTATTTTTTAGAAAGAAGATTAGAAAATTTACACAAAATATATAAATAAGATGAATAATATCTAGTTAACGGGTGGTTAAGATAAAAATTGATGACAGGGACCACAGTATACTTGAATTACTTAGAGAGAATTCCCGACAATCAGTAAAAGAAATTGCCAAGAATTTAGGCATGCGCCCAAGCACCGTGCATGTGAGAATTGCCAAGCTCATAGAACACGGAGTGATTGAAAAATATACATTAAAACTAAACAACAAAGCGGTTGGGGAAAAATTTATCGTCTTTGTGTTTGTTTCAACAGAGAAATTGATTGACAACAGAGAGTTCAACCACCCTTTTATTAAAGAAGTTTTTGGGATTACAGGAGAGTATGATCTGATATTAAAGCTGAAGTGCAGAGATATTGAAGATTTCAATAAATTTATTCTTGATTTCAGAAAGAGAAATGATTTAAGGAAAACATTGACGATGGTTGCAACGACAGCAATTAAGGAAGAAATT